>Ga0210402_10005809_pt1 | contig 10996 bp, 11 predicted proteins | sample IncBWC7MmetaG_FD_161055 | JGI IMG/M metagenome (GOLD analysis project Ga0210402, IMG submission 161055) | Forest soil microbial communities from Barre Woods Harvard Forest LTER site, Petersham, Massachusetts, United States - Inc-BW-C-7-M | ecosystem: Environmental > Terrestrial > Soil >... | reverse complement strand
GCCGGCACCGTCGATGATCGTGGTGTTCTCTTTTTCGACCAGGATCTTCTTCGCTTCGCCCAGGTCATTCAAGGTCGCCTTCTCGAGCGACAAGCCGACCTCGTCGGAGATGACGGTGCCGCCGGTCAGCACTGCAATGTCCTGCAACATGGCTTTACGACGATCGCCGAAGCCAGGAGCCTTGACGGCCGCGACTTTGACGATGCCGCGGATCGTATTGACGACCAACGTGGCGAGCGCTTCGCCTTCCACGTCTTCCGCGACGATCAGCAACTGTCGGCCGCCCTTCGCAATGGCTTCGAGCAAGGGGAGCAATTCGCGAATGTTCGAGATCTTCTTGTCGACCAGGAGGACCAGCGGCTTGTCGAGCTCGGCGCTCTGGCTCTGCTGGTTGTTGATGAAATACGGCGACAGGTAGCCGCGGTCAAACTGCATGCCTTCGACCACTTCGAGTTCGTTCTCGAGCCCCGAACCTTCTTCAACCGTGATCACGCCCTCTTTGCCGACCTTCGCCATCGCATCGGCAATCGTCTTGCCAATGCTTTCGTCGGAGTTCGCAGAGATCGTGCCGACCTGCGCAATCGCTTTCGGGTCCTTGCAGGGCTTGGAAAGCTTCTTGAGCTCTTCCGTGGCTGCAATGACCGCGGTGTCGATACCGCGCTTCAAGTCCATGGGGTTGGCGCCTGCGGCGACCGACTTCAGGCCTTCGCGGATGATGGCTTGCGCCAATACGGTAGCGGTGGTGGTGCCATCGCCGGCTTCGTCAGAGGTGTTGGAAGCAACTTCCTTCACCATCTGCGCGCCCATGTTCTCGAACTTGTCCTTGAGTTCGATTTCCTTCGCTACGGAGACCCCGTCCTTGGTGACGGTGGGAGCGCCGAAGCTCTTGTCGAGCACGGCGTTTCGGCCCTTGGGCCCGAGCGTGACCTTGACGGCATTCGCCAAAATATTCACACCCTTGAACATGCGTGCCCGAGCGTCGTCGCTGAAGCGTACGTCTTTAGCTGCCATTTGCTGATACCTCTAATTAAATTTTGATTTGCAGGAAGTAAATTCGGATTGGGGCGGCTTATTTGCCTTCCACGATGGCCATGATGTCTTCTTCACGCATGACGACCAGCTCATCTCCATCCATCTTCACTTCGGTGCCGCTGTACTTGCCGAACAGAATCTTGTCGCCGACCTTGACGTCCAGCGGGCGAATCTCGCCGTTCTCTAAAATCTTGCCCTTACCGACGGCAACCACTTTGCCGAAAATGGGCTTTTCAGTCGCGGTGTCCGGGATCACGATGCCACCTGGAGACTTACGCTCCTCTTCCTCTCTTTTCACGATCACGCGGTCATGAAGGGGACGAATCTTCATAAGACAAGACTCCTAATGCTTGGGTTGGGGTTAACAAAGGGGATGTGTTGTTAGCACTCTCCCATCGAGGCTGCTAATCATAGCGGCGAATTGTTACGATTCAAGGCCTAAGCGCTTAATTTTTTGCTGTACTGCAGCAATATAAGAAGCTGGCGCCCTCGCCTGGCGGCCACTAGAGTGCCCGCATGAAACGAACGCACCCCGCCGCCTTTGCCAGCTTTTTCCTGATCGCCTGCCTGCTGGGCCCCGCCGCGTCTGTACAAGCCAAGCCCTGGTGGATGCGGGGTATTGATTCGAACGAGACGGATTTTCTGCCGCCCGACGTGGCCTTTCGGGTCGCCGGGCGCGTCGACGGCAGGGTCTTAAAGGTTCGATGGGTCATCGCGGACGGCTACTATTTATATCGCCACAAAATTGAGGTGAAGGCCGAGAGTCCGGATTTGGTGGTTGCGGCCCCCGAATTGCCGCCCGGCGTGGTCAAGACCGATCCTTATTTGGGCACTCAACAGATTTTTACCCAGCAGGTCGAAGCGGTGGTGCCCTATTCACGCATCGACGCCGGCGCTCACCCCATACAGATCAAGGTGACCTACCAGGGTTGTGCTGAAGCGGGCTTGTGCTATCCCCCCATTACGAAAGTGCTTTTCCCCATCGCCGGATCGGTTCCGGTTGCGGCCAACGTGCCGCCCTACCGGTGGGAAACCATCGCGATCATTGCCGGCGCGTGTGCATTTCTGCTCGCCGGTTTGGTGCTGCGAAAGACGCGCAAGCTCGATCTTCCCGCATGAACAACGCGGGGCTGCGCTATCTGGGCGCCGCGTTGCTGGTGCTGCTGGGAATTTGGGCCGGATTGAAGTTTCATTCGGTTCACAGAACCCCGGACCCCGGGGTGCGGGTGCCCGCGGGCACGGCCAGCGCCCCAAATCCCACGGAAATCTCTGCGCTCGAAGCGTCGGCGCCGCACCCCGTAATTCCCGCGCGGCTGCCTGATTTCGCGCTCCAGGATCTGTCGGGCAAGTCCACCTCGGTCAAGTCTTGGAGCGGCAAGTCGTTGATCATCAACTTCTGGGCAACCTGGTGTACCCCCTGCCGCAGGGAAATACCTCTGCTCAAGGCCCTGGCCACCGATTGGGCGGACCGCGATCTGACCATCGTCGGAATCGCGGTGGACCGGCCCGAGAAGGTTCGGGAATTCGCAGCGCGATTCAAAATAGACTACCCCGTGCTGATCGGCGAACAGGATGCGCTCGATGTCGCCGCCAAGTTCGGCATGGACTCGCCCGCGCTGCCGTTCACCGTATTTACCGATCGCCGTGGCGAAGTGGTGGCCCTGTTCGTCGGGGAGCTGCACCGCCCGCAGGCCGATTTCATCCTGTCGGAGGTCCAAAATCTCAATCAGGAGCGTGTGGCGCTCCCGCAAGCGCGGCGCGTCATTGCCGAGGGCCTTGAAGCCCTGGCGGATAAACACTCCGGATAAGCGTGATAAGACGACGTTCGCCGCCGAAGCTTGCCTTTTCACTTCAATTTCTGGTTATTATCGCGGACCTTTGTAGCGCAGCCGCGCTGGGAATCGACCCTTAAAGATGGCGCGAATTTTGCTGTTGAACGGCCCGAATTTGAACCTGCTCGGCACGCGCGAGCCCGCAATCTATGGAACTGCGACGCTTCATGACATCGAAACGAAGCTGAGCGCGCAGTGCGCTGCCTTGGGACACGAACTCGTCGCCGCCCAGAGCAATGCCGAGCACGAATTGATCGCCAAGATTCACGCCGCCAAGCGCGATGGCATCGGATTCGTGATCATCAATCCGGGCGCCTTCACCCATACCAGTATCGCGCTGCGCGATGCCTTTCTCTCGGTGGGCATGCCATTCATTGAAATTCATCTGAGCAATGTGTTCGCGCGCGAGGCTTTCCGGCATCACTCTTATTTGTCCGACGTCGCAGTCGGCTGCATTTATGGATTGGGGCCGATCGGCTATGAGCTCGCACTCCAAGCCGCCGTCGCGCGCCTGACCAAGACCTAAAACGATACTGAAGGGGTTCGCGGATGGATATTCGCAAGGTTAAGAAGCTGATCGAGTTGCTCGAGGAGTCCGGCATCTCGGAACTTGAGATTTCCGAGGGGGAGGAATCGGTGCGCATCAGCCGCCACCCACGGACGGGAATGCAAGTTGCCACCCAGGCTGCGCCGCTCATGCAGGTCGCGCCTGCCGCACCCGCCGCGCCCGCCACCGCGGCCACTTCCGCCGGCGAGCGGGCGCCGCGCAATGATGAGCACACGGTCACCTCTCCCATGGTCGGCACCTACTATGCATCGGCCTCCCCCGGCGCGAAGCCCTTCGTTGAGATCGGCAGCGAGATCAAGGTCGGTCAAATTCTATGCATCATCGAGGCGATGAAGATGATGAACCAAATAGAATCCGACAAGGAAGGCCGCGTCACGGCCATGCTCGCGAAGAACGGTGAGCCGGTCGAGTTCGGCCAACCGCTGTTCATCATCGAATAACACGAGATGATCGAAAAAGTCGTCATCGCGAATCGCGGCGAGATCGCCCTCCGCATCTTGCGCGCGTGCCGCGAGCTGGGCATCAAGACCGTGGCCGTGCATTCCACCGCTGATTTCAACACCAAACATGTACTGCTGGCGGACGAGACCGTCTGCATTGGGCCGCCGCAATCCGCGCTCTCCTATCTGAACATGCCCGCCATCATCAGTGCGGCCGAGGTCACCGACGCAGTGGCGATTCACCCGGGCTATGGATTCTTGTCGGAGAACGCCGATTTTGCCGAGCGGGTCGAGAAGAGCGGATTCATTTTCGTGGGACCTCGCGCGGAGACCATCCGCCTCATGGGCGACAAAGTCTCCGCCATCAAGGTAATGAAGGCCGCGGGCGTGCCTTGCGTGCCCGGATCCGATGGGCCTCTGGGCAAGGACGCGGATGAAAACTTCCGCATTGCCAAGGATATCGGCTACCCGGTGATCATCAAAGCCTCGGGCGGCGGCGGCGGACGCGGCATGCGCGTGGTGCATACCGACGCATCGCTGCTCAATGCGATCGGCGTGACGCAGTCGGAGGCGCTCGCGGCATTCGGCAATGACCAGGTTTACATGGAGAAATTTCTCGAGAAGCCGCGGCACATCGAATTTCAGGTGCTCGCGGACAACTACGGCAACGTGGTGCATCTCGGCGAGCGCGATTGCTCGATGCAGCGCCGCCATCAAAAGGTCATCGAGGAAGCGCCTGCGCCGGGCCTTTCCGCCAAGCAGCGCAAAACCATGGGAGAGCGCTGCGCCCGGGCGGTCCGCGAAGTCGGCTACCGCAACGCCGGTACGCTGGAGTTCCTGTACCAGGACAACGAGTTCTACTTCATTGAGATGAACACACGCGTACAGGTCGAGCATCCGGTCACAGAACTGGTCACGGGAATAGACATCGTCAAAGCGCAGCTACTGATTGCGGCCGGAGAGCCGCTGGCCTTCGGCCAGAATGACATCCAAATACGCGGCCATGCCGTGGAATGCCGCATCAACGCCGAAGACCCGAAAAACTTTACGCCGAGCCCGGGTCCGATCCGTCTGTGGCACTCGCCGGGCGGCCCGGGAATTCGCGTCGACAGCCACGTCTACACCGGCTACAACGTGCCGCCGTTCTACGATTCCATGATCGGCAAGGTCATTGCCTATGGCGACACCCGCGATACGGCCATCGCGCGCATGCGCAATGCGCTCGCGGAGATGGTGGTCGAAGGCATCAAGACCAACATCCCGCTGCATCAGGAAATCTTCAATCATTCCGCGTTCAAGCAAGGCGGAACGGACATTCACTATCTCGAACGGCGATTGGGGCTGAAGTAACATCCCCAGGCTCCCAGCAGGGTGTTGCATCGATGGCGTTTTACGAAATCGAATTTCCGCTCGCGACTTTGAGTTCCGAGGCGGTCGAGGCGGCACTCTTTGAAGTCGGCGCAAGCTCCATTACCTTCGTCGACCGCGGCGATGAGCCCGTGCTTGAGCCCACGCCGGGCGAGGTGCGGCTGTGGAGCGATACGCTGGTGCGCGCCTTGTTTCAAGAATCCAGCGACGCGGCGCTGAATCTCGATCGGCTGGCAACCGCACTGGGGCCGCATGTGACACAAACCGCCCGCGTGCGCGCGGTTGAAGACCAAATTTGGGAACGGGCCTGGCTCACCGGGTGGAAATCGTTGCGCTTCGGGCGCCGGCTGTGGATTTGTCCGCGCGCCGCCGAGGCGCCTCCTGACGCCCAGGCCGTCGTCGTGCGGCTGGATCCGGGACTGGCGTTTGGCACCGGAACGCATCCCACTACGGCGCTGTGTCTGCAGATAATCGATTCTTTGCCCATCGAGGGCCGAACCGTGATCGACTATGGCTGCGGCTCCGGCATCTTGGGGATAGCGGCCTTGAAACTCGGCGCCGCACATGTCATCGCCGTGGATCTTGACACCCAGGCACTTCTTGCAACACGGGACAACGCTCGCCGTAATGGCGTTGCCGCGAGCATGACGGTGCAAGGCATCGACGACGGCTTGCCCGCTTCTTTCTGCGTGATCGCCAATATTTTGGCAGGACCTTTGATCGAATTGGCGCCGAGATTGACTGCCGCCTGCCAGCCTGGCGGGCATTTGCTCCTTTCGGGGCTCCTGAAGACGCAGGCCTACGCCGTAAAGGCGGCATACGCCGCTGGTTTTGATATGGTGCAGGTCATAGAGCGGGATGAATGGTGCTGCATCCACGCGCGGAGATATCCATAGCGTGTACACGCAATGTTCCAAATGCGAGACCGTCTTTAGGTTGTCCGCGGAAGTTTTGCGCGCGGCCGGCGGTCAAGTGCGTTGCGGCAAGTGCGGCGAAGTATTCAATGCATTGGCGCATCTCGCCGAGGACGCCAGCGCATTTTCCAGCGGCGAAAGCTCATTCGAGTTGGAAACCCGGGCGGACAGCATTCTGGCCTCGCCGGCGCCGCCGACTCCGCGCACGCCTGCGCGTTCGGAGGACCCTGCTCCCCCGGGAGTTGAGATCGCGCGCTTGCAAATTCTTGATTGGAATGAGCGCGAGGCCCCGGACGCCCCGGCAGAAGCTGCGCAGGAAGCGAACCCCGAGGCATTGGGCGAGACGTCGATGGAATTCACACTGCCGCCCGGAGAACTGGATCGAATTTTCGTCGAGACCAAGAAAGGCGGCGCTCGTCCGCGCATGCCGCTTGCGGCGGCACCGGAACCTGCCGAGTCGGTCGAAGCCGAAGAGATCGAGGTGTTCAACGCAGCGGCTCCGGACATTGCAAGTCCGGCGCCTGCGCCCTCGCAAGTCGTAACTCCTGAGACGGCCGAGATTCCGGCCGCAACACCAAAGGGCTTGGAGGTGTCGGAGGATGTCCGGCTTGAAATGCTCTCGGGAATCGAGTTGGCCGACACTGAAGCAATCGAAGTTTCGGTACAGCCGGATCGACCTGACCGGCGTTCCGCTTCGCCGTTCGACCTGGGCCAACCGAAGCCAGCGCGCTCGACCCCGTGGCTGGCAGCCGCAATCGCCGCCGGAGTGCTGCTGCTCGTTCAGGTCGTTCACCAAAATCGCGCATGGCTTGCGGCGCATGCGCCGCTCGGTGGATCGCTGCGCGCCTTGTACTCCACGATGGGCGCGCCGGTCGCGCCGCCGGCGAATCTTTCGGCCTATCAGCTCAGGCAATGGGGCGTGACCGGCGAACCCGCCGGAGACGGAACCTTGCGCGTGCGGGCAAGCATCCTCAACACCGCGGCTCAGCTGGAACCCTACCCGCTGCTGCGCGTGACGCTCGCCAACCGTTTCGGCGGCAGTATCGGCACGCGCGACTTCGAGCCCTCCGAATATCTGGGCAAGCCTACCGCGAAACTTCTCGCCCCCGGCGAGCGCGTCGATGCAACGCTCGACATCTTGGACCCGGGCAAGAGCGCCGAAGGGTTTGAAATCGACGTATGTCTGCGCGGCGCGGACCGGCGCGTTTCATGTGCGAACGACAAAGCCCCCGCGCAAGCCAAACGATGACCGTCAAGATAGGCCGCTATACACTGCCCTCGAATGTGCTGCTCGCGCCCATGGCGGGTGTGACGGATCGTCCATTTCGCATTCTTTGCCGTCGTTTCGGCGCCGGCCTCGCCGCCTCAGAAATGCTCAGCGCCGACGTGCGGCTGTGGGACACGCCCAAATCGCGCCGCCGCATGGATCATACGGGCGAGCCCAGCCCTCGAGTCGTGCAGATTGCCGGCTTTGACCCGCAGATGATGGCCGATGCTGCGCGGCGCAATGTCGATGCCGGAGCCGAGATCATCGACATCAACATGGGGTGTCCTGCCAAGAAAGTCTGCAATCGATTGGCCGGCTCCGCGCTGCTTCAGGACGAGGAACTCGTCGGCCGCATCTTGCGTGCGGTGGTGCGGGCGATCGCGGCGCCGGTGACGCTGAAAACACGCACAGGATGGGACCCGCATCACAAGAACGGCCTGCGCATTGCGAAAATTGCCGAGGACAGCGGCATCGCGGCGCTCGCCATCCACGGCCGAACGCGCACCGACATGTATCAGGGCGATGCTGAACATGAAACCGTACGCGCCATCAAAGCCGATGTAAAGATTCCCGTATTTGCAAACGGCGACATCGCTTCTCCGCAGCACGCGCGAAGAATTCTCGAGGAGACCGGCTGCGACGGCATCATGATCGGCAGAGCTGCCCAGGGCCGGCCATGGATCTTCGACGATGTCAATTTTTTTCTCTCGACGGGAGAAATTCGCGCAGTGCTAGCGCTGGAAAAAGTCCGTGATATTATGCGCGCCCACCTCGAAGACCTGTACGCCTTCTACGGCGATGAAACCGGTGTTCGAGTGGCACGTAAACATTTGAGTTGGTATTTCCGGCAGCATCCCGGGCAAGAGAACTTACGGAATCGTCTGGTTCAGATCGAGACGCCCGAGGAGCAACTGTCCACGCTGCTGCAGAATTACAATACAGGTGTGGAGCGCGCTGCGTAGGCGTAGATTTGGACAAGAAAAAATCAGCGGGGATTTAAATTTAAGGCCATGGTCGCTAAAAAGAAATCGAAATCACGTCGGGAAATCGCGGCTGCGTTCAACGGCCGCGATTTGAAGGTCAATGGCAAGGGCGTGCCGTTGCGTTCGCAGGCCGAAGAGGCCTTACAGTGCTATTTTGAGACGCTGAACGGCCACAAGCCCGCGCATTTGTACGACCTCGTGATGCGCGAAGTGGAAGAACCGCTGTTCAAAGTCGTGATGGGCCATGTGCAGGGCAACCAAAGCCGTGCGGCGACCATTCTTGGGATCAACCGCGGCACTTTGCGCAAGAAACTCAAAGAGTTCGGCATCAACGAGTAAGCAGGCGCCCAGTGCTCACGCCCGTACGTCGCGCGCTGCTCAGTGTTTCGGATAAGACCGGCATCGTTGAATTCGCGCGCGAACTGAAGGAGCGCGGCATCGAACTATTGTCGACCGGCGGCACCGCCAAGCTGTTGACGAGCCACGGCATTGCGGTCAAGGAAGTGGCGGAACACACCGGCTTTCCCGAGATCATGGGCGGCCGGGTGAAGACCCTCCATCCCAAGATCCACGGCGGCTTGCTGGGACGGCGCGGACTCGATGAGGCGGTGATGCGCGAGCACAGCATCGAGCCGATCGACCTGCTGGCGGTCAATCTCTACCCATTCGCCGCAACCGTGAACCGTCCGGACTGCACCTACGAGGAAGCCGTCGACAACATCGATATCGGCGGCCCGGCGATGGTGCGCGCAGCGGCCAAAAATCATGCCTATGTGACCGTCGTCGTGGATCCGAGCGATTATCGCGAGCTGCTGGATGAATTGGCGGCCAATCAGGGCAGCACCAATCTGACCATGCGCCGCAAGCTCAGCGCGAAGGCATTTGCTCACACAGCACAGTACGATGCCATGGTGTCCGCGTACTTCACCGGGGCGATAGGCGGAGCGGTCCCGACGTTTCCCGAGGACTTGAATCTCTCCTTTCGAAAACACATTGACTTGCGCTACGGCGAAAATCCGCATCAGCAAGCGGCTTTCTACACCGACCCGCGCGCCATCGGCGCATCCGTCACGGAGGCCAGGCAAATCCAGGGACGGGAATTGTCGTTCAACAATATCGCCGACAGCGACACGGCGCTGGAATGCGTGCGTCAATTCGATACCGCCGGCTGCGTGATTGTCAAACATGCCAACCCGTGCGGCGCCGCCCGCTGCAGCACCATTGCAGACGCCTATGCGCTCGCGTACCGCACAGACCCGACCTCAGCCTATGGCGGCATCATCGCCTTCAATCGCGAACTGGATGCAGCCACCTCCCGCGCGATCTTTGAACATCAATTCGTCGAGGTCATTTTGGCGCCGAGCGTCTCGGAGGAGGCCAAGGCGGTCCTGGCAACGAGGGACAACGTACGTGTGCTCGTCACCGGCGATCTGTCCCTCGCCGTGACGCAATTGCTCGAATACAAAAGCGTGTCCGGGGGCCTGTTGGTTCAGACGCGCGATACCGGAGGGGTCCGGGCCCAGGAGCTGCGAACGGTCACGCAGCGCCCTCCCACCTTGGCGGAGCTCGACGATCTGATTTTTGCGTGGCGGGTGGCGAAATATGTCAAATCCAATGCCATCGTCGCGGCAAAGGACAAGGCAACCTTAGGTATCGGCGCCGGCCAAATGAGCCGCGTGATCAGCAGCAAAATCGCCGCAATGAAGGCCCAGGACGTCGGTCTGACGCTGCAATCCGCGTCGGTTGCCTCGGACGCGTTCTTCCCTTTTCGCGACGGCCTGGACGCGCTCGCCGAGTTCGGCGTCACGGCCATTATTCAGCCGGGCGGCTCGCGGCGCGATGCCGAAGTAATCGCGGCCGCGGACGAACACGACATCGCCATGGTGTTCACCGGAATGCGTCATTTCCGCCACTAGAGATTCCTGTATGAAAGTGTTGATTGTCGGCGGCGGCGGCCGCGAGCACGCGCTGGCGTGGAAATGCGCGTCCTCGCCGCGCGTCGATCATGTGTTCGTTGCGCCCGGCAACGCCGGCACGGCATCCGAACCCAAGGTGAGCAACGTCGCCGTCGCGGCGGATGACATCGACGCCCTGCTGCAATTTGCGATCACCGAGGATATCGGCCTCACCATCATCGGGCCTGAAGGCCCCCTGGTCGCCGGCATCGCCGATCGTTTTGTCGCGGCCAATCGGCGCTGCTTTGGACCATCGCGCCGCGCTGCGCGCCTCGAGGGCTCGAAAGCCTTCACCAAGGATTTTCTCACCCGCCATCGCATTCCGACCGCAAGTTTCGCAACTTTCACTGCGGCGAACTTCGCCGAGGACTACGTGCGTGCGCAGCGGCTGCCGCTGGTGGTCAAGGCGGACGGATTGGCCGCGGGCAAAGGAGTGGTTATTTGCGACACGCACGACTCCGCCGTGGCAACCGCCCGCGCCATGCTCGGCGGAAGTTTCGGTGCGGCCGGCAACACCATCGTGATCGAAGAATTCCTCGAGGGCGAGGAAGTGAGCTTCATCGTGGTGGCCAGTGATCAGCAAGTCATTGCTTTGGCAACCTCGCAGGATCACAAGCGCCGGGATGACGGCGATAGA
>Ga0210402_10005808_pt1 | contig 10996 bp, 8 predicted proteins | sample IncBWC7MmetaG_FD_161055 | JGI IMG/M metagenome (GOLD analysis project Ga0210402, IMG submission 161055) | Forest soil microbial communities from Barre Woods Harvard Forest LTER site, Petersham, Massachusetts, United States - Inc-BW-C-7-M | ecosystem: Environmental > Terrestrial > Soil >... | reverse complement strand
CCCCAGAATCTGCGTCTTGGCCAATTGCAACTCGGCAGCCGTGGGACCGTTCTTCAGGAAATTCTGCAATTCCTCGTCCGCCGCCCTTTCGACTTTAGCCAGGTCTCCGTCCGGATTCGCCGTGAGCGTGAAATCGAACTGACCTCCGATTTCATTCGTTCCGTTCGAGGCCGTCGCGCTGGTCGCAATCTGATCTCGATAGACCAGCCTCTTATAAAGTCGCGACGTCTTCCCCTGTCCCAGCACGCCCGCCGCTAGATCCAGCAACGATTCTTCCTGAGTCCCATACTGCGGCGTGTTCCAGATGCGATACAGCCGCCCTTGCGGTACGCGGTCCTGCACCCAACCGCGATGCGTGCCCGTGCGCTTCGCGATCCAGGCCTCCTGCTTCGCGATCGGCGGCCCCGCCGGAATCTCGCCGTAATACTTCTCCACTTTTTCTTTCGCAATTTCCGGTGTGATGTCGCCCGCGATCACCACCGTGACGTTGTTCGGCCCGTAATAAGTCTTGAACCACTCCTGCACATCGCTCATGGAAGCAGCGTCCAGATCCTTCATGGAACCGATGACTGTCCATGAATAGGGATGGCCGACCGGGTACGTATTCTCCGTGATGATTTCTTCGGTCACGCCATAGGGTTGGTTCTCGCCTTGACGTTTTTCGTTCTGCACCACGCCGCGTTGCAGGTCGAGTTTCTTCTGATCGAGCACGCCCAACAGGTGCCCCATGCGGTCGCTCTCGGCGAACAGTGCGTAGTCCAGCATGGAAGTCGGGACATTCTCAAAATAATTGGTGCGATCGTTGTTGGTGGTGCCATTCAGATTCGTGGCCCCAATCTTCTCCATGGCGTTGATGTAGGTGTGATTGAAGTCATCGCTGCCACTGAACATCAGGTGCTCGAACAGATGGGCAAAGCCGGTCTTGCCCGGCCTCTCGTTCTTGGACCCCACGTGATACCAAGTGTTGACGGCCACAATCGGGGCCTTGTGATCCTCATGCACCAGCACGGTCAGCCCGTTTTCGAGCACGAACTTGGTATAGGGAATGTCTGGGATGGGAATGTCAACACCGGCAACCGCCGCCGCCTTCTGAACCGGTGCAGGGTGCGACTGTGCCACGGCGCAGACCGGATTCGCGATCGGCAACGCTATAGCGGCAAGCAGAGTCATTACGGATCGAGTCACTACAGATAAGGTCAGTTTGTTCCTCAAAATTGCCTCCAGGTGATTCAAATCAGGTCCAGATAGTCCGCAAAACACTCTACACAAAGAACATACCCGTCGTCACCCACTTCCTCACGGCCGCCAGGAGACCCTCGCTCCAGGGGTGTCCGGAGGCATAAAAAGGTCTCGTCGGGCCTGTCCACCATTTTCGCCGAATATTTCCTGAAACGATCAGCCCGGTTCCTGCACTATCCCAATAAGTGGAGGACATCGCTTGGTAAGGCGATCAGCCACAGTTCATGGACCCAGTCCGGCAACCACCGGATCAGGTTCTCGTAAGTGCCGGAGTCGATCCGGGGGGAAGCGACTCCGGCGCTTCTGAATTCAGACTTCCCCAACAGGGCATAGGCCCTTTACGTTTCGATCGAGAGTCACCAGGTTCAGAATCACTCGATCGAGGTTCACAGGAGTTAATTCCTCCCAGTGCAGAGCGCTCAACCCAACCCGCACACCGTTTGCCGCCGGACCAGTCTTTCCCTCGTGAAACGCGCGGCGGCGCCCGCGCCTGCATCAGAAAACGCCACCAGCGCGCCCGCTCCGGTGCTACACTTTGTGACACTCCACAACGTGCGGGGCAAGTACTTGCAGTTCCAGTCTTTCGACGAATCTTATCTGGGCCGGCTGCGTGCAGGTGACTTCCGCACGCAAGAGCATTTTTCCGCCTATTTCAGCGCGCTGATCAAACTCAAGTTGGGCTCCCGCCTCAAGTCGCCGGAGGCGGTCGAGGATGTGCGCCAGGAAACCTTTGCCCGTTTTTTTGTTGCCTTGCGGGACGGCAAGATCCTTCAACCGGACCGTTTGGGATCGTTCGTGAACTCGATCTGCAATAACGTCCTGCTGGAGCACTACCGATCGGCGACCCGCAGTACCTCGCTGGACGACGAGGAAGAGAATAATTTCCCCGCCCTCAACGTCGATATGCTGGGCGCGCTCAGTGCCAAAGAACAGGAAAAGAAAGTCCGCGAGATTTTGGAAAAGCTTTCTGAAAGAGACCGTCGGCTGTTGCGCGAAGTGTTCCTGGAAGAGCGGGATAAAGATCAAGTCTGCCGCGACTTCGGAGTCGATCGGGAATATTTGCGTGTTCTGTTACACCGTGCCAAGCAGGCATTCAAGTCATCGTATCTGAAGCACTCGGGAGAGCAGCCCCCAGATTTTGCTCCGGCTTAAGAACGATGCAGTCCGGCAAGGCACGCATTTCGTACAAAGGGGAATCAACCATGGACCACACAGCGGTGGTTCGCGATAGAACGACGGAAAGGTACCTGCTCAACGAGCTCGCGTCCGAGGTTCGGGACGAGTTCGAAGAACACTACTTTGACTGCCCGGACTGCGCCCAGGATGTCAGCGCAGCCGCTCGATTCGTTGAGCATAGCAAGCTCGTCCTGGCGGAAAGCTCCGAGCCGGTTTCCGTACCCGCAATTTCCGTTCCGGCCCCGGTTCGTCGAGGGTGGTTTACCTGGCTCAGCCCGGCTTTTGCCGCGCCTGCGCTTGCGCTCCTGCTGGCGGTGGTCGGGTATCAGAACCTGGTCACGTATCCGAAATTGCAAGCCGAACTCACCCAGCCTCAGGTTTTTCCGACGGTTGCGGTGAACGTAGGAACCTATGGAGCAGGTGACAATACTGTGCCCGTCGGAAAGGGCCTGCTTCTGTCCCTGCGCATCCCGCCGGATGGCCTTTTTGTTCGCTATAAGATCGAGTTGTACAATCCCGCCGGGAAGCGGGCTGGTTCATTCACGGTTACGCCTGTAGGCGGGCAGGACCAGTGGTCGGTGACCATCCCGGCTGTCGATCGCCAGGTCGGGACCTACACCTTGGCGGTACACGGCATCACCAGGAGTGGGGAAGCTAAAGACCTCAGCAGTACGTCCTTCCAATTACAAATTCAGAGATGAGTTGTAACCGAGCGGAGCGTACACTATGGCAACTATGACGGGAACACCCGTAGCAGCCGGCCCCTCAAAACCCTCCCATGACTACCACGCGGAAGCGCATGTGCTTAGCGGGCATCTGCAGCGTCCCATCGAGCAGAAAATCGAACGGCACGCACCGGTCACTTTGAATGACCGTCGCGGCGGTCACCTCACCCGGTACGCCGACGACGTCAGCATCGAGGGTCTGATTACCTTCAGCAAAGGCCACACCCGCGTGTCGGGAGCCCGCAGCCTCAAGAACAATGGCTGGGTCACTCTCTCCACCTCAGTGCTCGAACGCCTGAACGTTTTCGAAATCATCACCATCGACCGCCTGGTGTCGCAGGTGTCCACCGATCACGCCTTCAAAGACGGCCACGTTCCGCACGTAACCTTCCTGGGCACGCAGTTCACCAACCTGCAGGTCGGCGGCTTCCCGCTTACCCTGACCCTCAATCTCGGCATCTGCGGAGGCGTTCCCGCCAACGGCAAGTCCTATCTGCAGGATCCAGCATTCCTCGGCCGCGCGAGAGCGCAGACCGCAACGATCGCCCAGGCCAGCGGCCTTCCCAAAGAGATGAAGGATCAGTACGATAAGAAGCTTGCCTACATCGACAGGCTCATCGCTACGAGCAGCGTGGAGGACAACGTCTGCCACGAGCCCATCACATGTTCCCTGGTCCAGAGCATTGGCGCGATCCCGATCCCCGGAGTGCAGATATTCGGCCACGTCCTGGTGATCCCCGAGTTCGGCGCCGTGGCCTTGGGCGAGATCGAAGTGGGCGAGACATTGTCCGAGCGCTCGGTAAGGCCGAGCCCCTACTTCGAACTCACGGCAGTCAAGATGAAGCTGGGGTGCGTCGGTCACGGAAATGTGAACGCCGGGACGGCCAAGAGCAATGGTCAAAGCTATCCCTAGTCCTGGGCGGGATCCTTTTAACATTCTTCTGCGGGGTTGGCTGCAACCGGATTGATAATCCCGAGGTTTCTTTTCAGCATGCCCAGCACACTCTGAGGCGCGGCGAACTGATTCGCGCTCAAGATGAAGCAGAGCAAAGCTACCAACGATTTCACTCCAAGAGACCTGAGTGGGCAAGAAAGTTTAGAAATCTGGAAGCGGAAGCGTTGTTGCTGCGTGGCTTTTATCCGCAGGGGCTGAGTCTACTGGAGGCCGAACCCGAGGCCCCGGAAACTAATGATTCAATCATTGAGGTACTGGTTCTCAAGAGTGCCGCGCAAGCACGCCTGCATCATTTCTCCGATGCTGAACAAAACATTCGTCGCGCCGAGGAAGTCTGCGTTCGGTCGCCAGCGGAAGTAGCCTGCGGAGGGGTCTTTCGAGCGCGTGGCATCCTGGCTCTGCAACAGGGCCAACCCGACCGTGCGAAACACTTCTTCGAGCAAACCTTAGACTTCGCTCGTCTTCACGGCGACCAATTCCTGGAGGCAACAGCCCTGCTTAATCTTGGGCTGGGTGCTCTTGAGGAACAACACTACGACGAAGCGATCGACAGGACCGATGCCGCATACCGAATCGCAGCAACCCTGGATGCCGGCACGATTGCGACCAAAGCCCTCGGCAACCTTGGTTGGGCTTACTACAACTTGGGTGACTCTGAGAAGTCATTGGGGTACTCGCTGGAGGCCGAAAAGCGCGCGATTCAAGTCAGCGACGTCATCGACCAGCTTTCTTCGATCACCAACGCAGGGTACGTTTACGACCAGTTGCATGATTTCGCGCGAGCCAAGCAGTCCTACCTGAAGGCCTTGGACCTGGCACGACAAACTGAGGGCCAGGAAGACATCTACAATGCCTTGCGCGCACTGGCATTGGTGTCGGTTCAGGGTGGCGACCTGGAGCAGGCGAGAACTTATTCCGACGAAGCCATTGCCAGCGCGCAAAAAGATAAGAATCGGTTGGATGAACTCTACCCCCTGCTGGTCAAAGGGCAAATTGCGTTTCAATCCCATGATGATGTCCTGGCGGAACAAATATTCCGCGAGGTTGTAGGGGATGAGCACTGCAATGCCTCACTGAAGTGGAGAGCCGAGCATGCTCTCGCCCGCCTCTATGAGGATGAAAACCGCTTAGACTTGGCCGATCAGGAATACAGAGCAGCTCTGGCTGCATTCGAAGCAGCTCGACTGACGCTAGGCCGCAACGATTCCAAGTTGCCGTTTTCGGCGAACGTCAGGTTAATTTACGACGACTACGTTCATTTCCTTGTGTCGCAGGGCAAACCGGACGAAGCCCTCCGCTGGGCAGACTACAGCCGGGCCCGAACTCTCCTGGAGGGATTGGGCCTACTCTCGAAAGGGTCTCGAAACAAGAACGTCGGCCCTCCGCCCCTGAATCCCCGCGAAATTTCCGGCCGAGCCAAGGGCGTGCTTCTTTTTTACTGGCTAGGGGAGAAGCAGTCTTACCTGTGGACGATCACCCCAGAGAAGATAAATCTGTTTCCGCTGCCACCGGGCGCGCAGATCGAGTCGATGGTGCAGCGTTATAGCTCAGCTCTGCAAGGCGCCCAGGACGTTCTCCAATCCAGCGAGGATGGGCGCGCGCTGTATCGCACCTTGATCGAGCCGGCGAAGGCGCTGCTGGCGAAAGACGCGAAGGTATTCATCATCCCCGACGGCAGTCTGAACAACCTGAACTTCGAGACTCTGGTCGTCGCCGACCCCCAGCCCCGCTTCTGGATTGAAGACGCCGACGTCACCAACACCAGCTCTCTTCGTGTGCTCGACGCATCCTTCGCTTTAAAGCGAGCCGCCAGGAATACCCGCGAGACAAAACATCCCCACCGCCTGCTGCTCATCGGCGACAGCGTCTCCCCAGGCCCCCAATATCCCGCGCTGGCCCGGTCTGCCCAGCAAATGGCAAATGTCGCGAAACACTTTCCCGCAACCCAGGAACAGATTTTCCAGCGGGCTCAGGCCACTCCCTCAGCTTATTTGGAAAGCAATCCCGAAAGATATTCGCACATCCATTTTGTCGCGCACGGCACCGCCAGCCGTTTGAGCCCGCTCGACTCCGCGATCGTGCTCTCCAAAGGCGTGCCCGATAAACTCGACCAGGAATCATTCAAGCTCTATGCCCGCGACATTGTCCCGCACCATTTAGACGCCGACCTGGTAACCATCTCGGCATGTACCAGCGCCGGCGAGCGTGCCTACTCCGGCGAGGGCTTGGTCGGACTCGCCTGGGCCTTCCTCCGGGCCGGAGCTCACAACGTGATTGCCGCACTCTGGGACGTGACGGACGCATCGACCGAACAATTGATGGACCGTTTTTACGAAGAACTCGACAAGGGAGCCAGTCCCGACGCCGCATTGCGCGCGGCCAAGCTCTCGCTGCTCCGCGGCGGCCCGTTCCACAGTCCTTTTTACTGGGCGCCGTTTCAGCTCTACACCGGCTCCTGACAACTCTCCATATTGAAAACTGGCCGCGGGGAAGCCGTGCCCTTACTCGGTCGTGTAGTTAATCTCCATGCGCCGAACCTGAATGCTCGATGCGTAGAGCGCGATCAACGCGACGATCAGGATTCCCAGCACTGCAACCGGGGCCGACACCGGGTCAGAGTTGGAAACCAACAACGCCAGCACCGGCGGCATGGCCGGAGGGCTCGGGATATTCACAGGGCAGAGCGACTTGAGGTAATAGATGACGCTGAACTGCTTAAGCACACCCGGCAAGAACGGGTTGATCGCTTCCCAGATCAAGATCGCCGCCGCCGGCAGGATTGGATTGCGGAACATCATTCCGGCCACCAGAAAGAACGCGCCATAACCCACGCAGGCGAGCACCGTCACGCCAACGTAAATCGCGGCATGCTCCAGACCATGATTGTGATACAGGTAGACGTCGCGTGCACCCGGAGGGAAGTGCCACACAAAGGCAATCGTTTGCAGCACTTCGCTAGTGACAAAAATAGTGCACGTGGCCAGAAAGCCCGCCAGGAACTTTCCCGCCATCAACACTTCCCGCCGTATGGGCGCAAGAAAATAGAAGTGCAGGCTGCGGTCCAGCACTTCGCCGCGAAACAGATTCATGAAGATTCCCAGGCATCCAAAAAAAACGGCCAGCCGCAGAAAAAAGAATTGAAAGGTCGCGGCGAACATGATTGTGTCCTGCCCTACGTTCTCCACGGCCTCAATATTGACGCTCTCCACTTTCCCGTTCGCCAGCCCGACAAATAAATCGTTCTGCCCATCGGAGTAGTGATAATCCTCGTGCTGCACTGGGGTGGTCGCGGCCGGCTGATCTTCACCCGGCTGAGCCCCGCCCGGCTGAGTTTCGACAGGCCGGTCCTCCGTCCAGCGGAAATTGGTCGGCGGCTTGCCGAGAATCGCAATCACTTCTGGAGTTGTCATGCCCGGCTTGACCGCCAGCAGATCCTGGTAAGTCAGCGGCTTCTCCCCCTGCCGTGCAACGTTCGACGTAAGATGCTGGCGTTCGGAAGAGGCCACAATGTACGCGACGAAGATCAGAACCGGCAGTGCCGCCACCACATAGATCCATAGGCCACGCCTCGCGAAAAACGTCTTCCTCATCTCCAGTCGGACCACGGCCTTGATCTGCTCCCACCAGACTCTTTTCATCGGACCGCCTCTTCGTTCCCGATCAAATACTCGTACACGGAAAGCACGTCGTCGTCCGCCGGGGCAATGGACTCGATGTCGATCCCGTTCCCATTCCCATTCAAAGCCAGTTGATTCAGCGTCAGATAAAAGCCGTCGGCATCCCGCGTCTTCAGCAGCAGGCCGCCCTCGTCTTTGTGGATGGAGACTTCGATCGTGTGTTCGTCCTCCAACACTTTCGCGGCCAGTTCGCGCGGACGCGTACAGCGGATCAAAATCTGCGTCGGATGCTCTTGAATCTCGCCCCGCACGGTCGAAATCTGCCCCTCCGCCACCACGTAGCCATTGCTGAGCAGAATCACTTGATCGGAAATCACATCCACTTCATGCAGGATGTGGCTGGAAATAATTACATAACAGCCTTGTGCCGCCGTCGCCCGAAACAGCGCGATCATCTCCGATCGGGCCAGCGGATCCAGCCCGTTCAGCGGTTCATCCAGCACCAGCACTTTCGGATCGTGCGCCAACGCCTGCGCCAGCCGGATTCGCTGCCGCATCCCCTTGCTATAGCCCGCGATGTTTCGCTTGGCGGCGTCGACCAGGTTCACGCGCTCAATCACCCGCCACGCCAACTGCTCCGCACCTTGAGCATCCCGGCCCGACAGCCTCAAATAAGAATAGATAAACTGATATCCCGTTAGCCCTTTCGGAAACGCGTCGAACTGCGTGCTATATCCCAGAATCTTGAACAGCTGTTCAGGATCGTTCGTCGGATAGCCAAGCACCTGAATCCGTCCGCGCGTCGGCTTCACCAAGCCGGTCATCAGGTTCATCAGTGTCGTCTTGCCCGAACCGTTCGGCCCCACCAGGCTGGTGATCCCCGGAGGAATCGACAGGTTCACCCGGTTCACGCCCAGGATCTCGCCATAAAACTTCGACACATCTTCGAAAACGATGCGGTCGTTCATAGGAAGGCTCATGGGAGCTTTCATGGAATCGCTCACCGGATCACCTCGTACGCCCGCACCTTGCGCATCAGCAGTCCCAGGCAGATTGCGCAATAAACCAGCAGGGCCGCCCACGCCTGTGTTATCGGGATCGCGTGCCTTGAGTCGACCCGAAACAGCCCGTTCCACACCGTGTTCATCAGGTAGGCAAGGTTGAAGAAATGGCCGGACTGGGTTCGCATTACCGCATTAATGGCTTCCCCGAAGCCCGTTCCGAAGAACATCACGCCCAACAGCAATGCGCCCGCCACAATTCTCCACTTCACCCACGCCGAGAGCGCCATCGCCAGAAGAGACAGAATTGCGATCCAGATCAGCGAAGACGCGACCAGGCTGCCCGCAATCCAAAGATGACTCCATGTCCAACTCGCCCCCGCAAGGCTGGCCTGCATCACGAACAGAACCAATCCCGGTACCCAGGTAATCTGGGAAAGCAAAATCACCAGCACCGACGATTTGCCCAGCACATACTCAGCCCGCGAAAAAGGACGGCAGAAGTAGAGCGGCAGCGCGCCATTGGCCAGATCCGGTGAAATCAATCCCGGCCCTGCAAAAGCCGTCAACAGGAATGCAAACACTCCCTGCACGCTCATGAAATTGAAGAAGAACTTATTGTCAATGGTCAGTACCCCGGCCGGTACGCCAATTTCCTGCAGAAAGCTCGCGCTGTGCGCCAGGTAGATCAGCAGCAGGCACGCCAGCGGATAGAAAAAGCAAATGACGAATAAGGCCGTCAGAAACTTCGACTGGAAGAGCCTCCGCCGCGAGTAACGAAAAAGCACAAAACACCGCGACCACGCCGCAGTCAACGCTCCCGAATACGGCTTGTAGTTACGCCGGTAAACCGCCATCCCTGCTCCCCCGGAGGCTAAAGCGACTCAGCTCTCAGCCGTCAGCCTTCCATGGCCTTCAGAAAAATATCTTCCAGCGTATCGCACCGGAAATTCAGCCGCCGGATACGCACCTGCCGCTCCGCCGCGAGGCGAAAGATGTCGCGAGTCTCAACCCCATCCGCCAGAATCATCTTCATGCGATTCGCCGTCACCGCGCACTCACAGCCAAGCTTTTCAATAGCTTCCGTGAAGTCACCGTTCGCGCCATAAGTCTCGAGTTCCAGGAAACGCTTATTCGCCCGACGCTCTTCGTCCAGATTCGAGTAGTGCGCGATCCGCCCCGCTTTCAGGATCAGCACCTCGTCGCAGGTATCTTCCACGTCGCGCAACAAATGCGAGCACAACACAATCCGCATTTCCTTGCCGTCTCGAATGTCACGGATCATGCGGATCATGCGCGTCCGCGCCGAAGGGTCCAGGCCGTTCGTCGGCTCATCGAGAATCAACACTTTCGGCCCATGAACAATCGCTTGCGCCAGCTTCGCCAGTTGTTTCATGCCCAACGAATATGTTCCCAGCTGCCGGTACCGCGCTTCCGCCAGGCCCACAAAGAACAGCGCCTCGTGCGCTCGCTCCAGGGCCATATCCACGGGCAAACCCGAGAGTTCTCCCATCATCTGGACGAACGAAACCGCGCTCATCTTGGATATGAACGCGTCATTCTCGGGCATGTAGCCGACCAGGCCGCGGATCTTTCTGAGTTCCGTTGCTACGTCGTGCCCAAACACACGCGCCGATCCCGCGGAGGATTTATAGAAGCCGAGAAGGGTATTGATCAGCGTGGATTTTCCAGCTCCGTTCGGACCCAGCAGTCCAATCGAACGCCCGCGCAACGTGGCCGTAAGACCGCGCAGGATCTCCCGGTTCCCAAACCGAACCGAGAGATCCTGCATTTCAACCAGCGGCGGCAACGGAGCAACGGGAGGAGTCTGCTCGCTCCCGCTGTCCGTCACCGCGAGTTGGGTCGTCGTACTCACTGAGTTGGAGGCGTGGACTGATTCATGCCGCCGTGATTCATAGCTCCGCCCAGGAACATCTGCGGCAGGAACGGCCCATGATCGCCCATCGTCATTAGAGTGCCCAGATCGAATCCCATGAAACCAGTGTTGCTCGCCACCACGATCCGATCGGGCTCGCCATAGGCATAAATCAAACCCGGAGCCGTATTCGCCGTGAGCGCGTCCACCGATTGCTGTTGCTGCGGGTTCATCGCTCCGCTGGCTTTCAGTTGCGCGGCCAGTGGTCCCACGACCGGGCCGAGGTTGTGATAGAAGATTGCCGAAAAATTCGTGTATCCATCGTTCGGCAACAGTGCCTGAAACGTGTTCGAATGCCCCAGCGTGTATCCCGCCTCGCGCGCCTGAATGGCCCGCGAAATGGTGCC
>Ga0210402_10005807_pt1 | contig 10997 bp, 9 predicted proteins | sample IncBWC7MmetaG_FD_161055 | JGI IMG/M metagenome (GOLD analysis project Ga0210402, IMG submission 161055) | Forest soil microbial communities from Barre Woods Harvard Forest LTER site, Petersham, Massachusetts, United States - Inc-BW-C-7-M | ecosystem: Environmental > Terrestrial > Soil >... | reverse complement strand
TGGTTGTTTGGCTCGCCCTGCGCGGTTGGCACAATCACGCGTCATCGCCATCGCCGCAAACTGTCGCGGTGCAACCAGCGGTTCAACAACCTCAAGTAGTCACGCCGCCTCCACCCGAACTCCCGGGCATGAAGCTGTCCTCAGATACAGCCGCCGGTAAGGTTGCATTCGACGACCAGCCGCCCGTCGATCTGCAAGACGCACAGTGGAGTCTGGACAGAATGCCTTCCGGCGATCACACCCTGAAGTTCGAAAGCCGCGTCGGTGGCTTTGTGGTTGCGGTTACTTCCGGTGCGGGAGTTCTACCTGCGGTCAAGACTCCAATCACCGCCAAGGGCGTTCTCGCAGTGGTGGTGAGCAGCATGGGCGATCACGTTCACGTATATGCGAGCGATGGAGCGTCGAAATTGAGCCTCGACGGCCAGCCAGCGCTCGATGTTCCCGCCGATGGCGTCGATCTTTCGTCCGTCCCTGCAGGCGTCCATGAATTGATTCTGAGCCACGGAGGCGAGCAATACAAACTCGCGATTGAGGTACCCGCATCGCCGGCGCTAAGCGCGTTCGTTGAGTCCGGTCAGAATGTCGGCACGCTGGTCGTTGTCACCGGACAGGACAAGACGCGCATATTCCTGAACGGAAAAGCGCTCCCGCAACTGACCCAGGGTGGCCAACTGCGCATCGCCAATCTCGAGCCTAAAGAATATGTCGTGCGCGTCGAGAAGCAAGGCTTTCAGAATGTTGCTGACCAAAAGATCCGCATTCGCAAGGGTGAGCAGGGCAGGCTGGTATTTGGGCTTCTCGCCGCGCCGAATATGGCATCGCTCGACATTCAGGGTGGTCCTCCGGGGGCAACGATTCTCATCGATCAGGCGAACGCAGGAACCGTGCAGTCCGACGGCACGCTGTCGCTCACCTCGGTCTCCCCGGGCGATCACGTGATCGAGCTCCGCAAAGACCGCTTCAAGCCGCGTCAAATCAAGAAGCACTTTGTCGTAGGAACGCCGGTAACATTAACCCCCTCCGAAATGGCCCTGGAAGCCGCGCCCGGCGAATTGAAAATTACTTTTTCTCCCGCCGATGCTCAAGTCACATTAACCAGGGCCGGCGAGCCGCCCATCAAGGTGAGCAGCGGCAGCCCGCTGAGTCTGCCGACTGGCGCCTATACGCTTTCCGCTCGCACCGCTGACAATTTCGTACGCTCTACAACGCTGGAGCTTACCGCCGGCCAGGCCCGTAATCTGGACCTTGCACTGGCCCCTAGCGGAATGGCCAAGTGGGAAGACCCTTCCGCCTGGAAACAGGAAAATGGCGCTTTCGTTCGGAAGGGAGGCGACTACATTCTCTACGGCGCCACGGCAACGTCGGGAACCTTTGTCTTTTCGGCCATGCTCATGAAAGGCCACCGGCTGCAATGGGTGGTCAACTATACCGACCCGAACAATTACGATCTGTTTCAGATGGACGACAATAATTTCTATCGGACCGACATCCGCAACGGCCAGAAGACGAGCGACGCGAAAATTCCGCACAAGGTCGACAAAAAGAGCTATCGCACCCTGCAGATTCGTGTGTCGGCGACGGAAATTGTCCACCAGATCCGTCAGGGAGACGCGTGGGTTGTGCTCGACCGCTGGACCCAGCCCGGCACAAATCTCTCCGCTGGCAGGTTCGGCTTTTACTTGCCCGGCGGGGATCAAGTCTCGCTGGCGAATTTCAGTCATTACCTCGATTTGAACGTGCACTAAGGTCTTCTTTTCCTCTTTCCAAAACCCTGTCAGCAGCGCAGCAAGAATAGATGAAGGCTCACGAACTCAGTCAGCGATTTGCAACGCTCTTCGGAGGCCAGCCCCGGATATTCCGCGCGCCGGGACGCGTCAACCTGATCGGCGAACACACCGACTACAACGGCGGATTCGTCATGCCCGCCGCCGTCGGCTTCTCGACCTATGTGGCGATCGCCACGCGCCCAGACCGCAAGCTCGTGATTCATTCCGAAGAATTTCCCGGCAGTTTCGAATTTGATCTCGATGACTTACCCGACCGGCGCACGGGCGTATGGTGTGACTATGTGCTGGGCGTCGCTGGCGTGCTTCGTCAGCACGGGCACGATCTTCAGGGGGCGAACTTGCTCGTGCACGGTGAAGTTCCGATCGGCGCCGGACTGAGTTCATCCGCGGCGGTGGAAGTCGCGTCCGCATTTGCTCTGATGAGTCTTTCGGAAATCCGGATCCCGCTGCCCGAGGTTGCCAAACTGTGCCAGCAGGCGGAGAACAATTTCGTCGGTGCCCGCGTCGGAATCATGGACCAGTTCGTCTCCTGCATGGGAAGGGCCGGGCACGCCCTGCTTCTCGATTGCCGCTCCCTTGAATTTCAGCTGGTGCCAATCCCAACCGGCATGCGCCTGGTCGTTTGCAACACAATGGTCAGACACGATCTGGCCACCGGGGCCTACAACACACGGCGCAAAGAGTGCGATGAAGGAGTACGCTGTTTCGCGAAGTGGGATTCCACAATTCGTGCATTGCGTGACGTGTCGGTCGAAATGCTCGATCGCCATCTCGGCGATCTTCCAGTCACCATCGGGAAGCGCTGCGCTCACGTCGTCCGCGAGAATCAGCGCACGCTCGATGTTGCGCGCGCTCTCACGGAAGGTGATCTTGATCGAGTGGGGAAATCAATGCGCGAATCGCACGACAGCTTGCGGGATCTCTACGAGGTGAGCTGCCGCGAACTCGACGTCATGGTCGATGCTGCCGAGGGCCTACCCGGTTTCTGCGGCGGACGCATGACTGGCGGCGGTTTCGGCGGGTGTACCGTCAATCTTGTGCGCGACGAACACGCCGCGGTTTTCGCGAAGCAGATTGCCGAGCGTTATCTCGAAAAGACTGGAATCACTGCCCAAGTCTACCTGTGCACCGCGGAAGACGGAGCCGGGGAGTTTAGCTAGAGCCAGTTTGAGTTTCAGCGCTCGGCGACCAGCCTTGCAGCTTGACCAGCCAGTTCGCAGGTTCCGGAAGAATTGCGAACTTCGGTAGGTCTCCGCGCACCATCGCCACTTCATCGCAGCAATGAAACCGTGGACAAGCGTGGCAGTCTTTGTAGATCTTGTCTGGAAGATCCTCGCGCTGTGCAACCGAGAATCCTTGTCCCGCGAAGAAATCCGGCTTCCGCGTAAACAGGCAAATGCAATCCACGCGATGGCGCTTCGCCTCCGCCAGCAGGGCTTTCACCAGGCGCCCGCCACCGCCTTTGCCTTGCGCCCACGGAGCCACCGTAATCGACCGAATTTCCGCCAGATGCGTGCCGTACAGGTGCAGCGCGCCGCAGCCAATGATCTGGCCGTCGTCTTCGAGGACAACAAAGTCGCGAACGTTCTCGCAGATCTCCGGCAAGGTGCGCGGCAAGAGCGTGCCGTCACCGGAATATGCAGCGATCAACTCGTGGATCAGTTGTGCGTCAGGTAAAATTGCTTTACGCGTGCGCATGGGCTTCCTCGCGAAGAGACTCAATCCTCTTCCTGGTAACGTTGATTGCCGACCGCACGCGGCTCGGGGCAGTGCCGCCTGGAACATCGTGAACTGCGAGCACCGAAGCCAGGTTCAGCGATTCGTAGAAATCCTGATCGAACGCAGGGCACAGCGATTGCAGTTCGCTGAGCGGCAAGTCCTGAAGTTCGCATCCGCGCTCAATGCATAGCTGCACTGCCTTGCCAATCCGTTCATGCGCGAGCCTCGAAGCCACGCCCCGCTTTACCAGGTACGTAGCGCCTGCCCACGCATTCATAAATCCTGACTGTGCGGCCTGCTGCATGCGCTCTTTGTTGAATTCCACCACCTTCATCCATCCCGCGACTAGCGGCAGCATCTGCAACAGCGTGTCCGAAGAGTCGAACAGCGGCTCCTGCGTTTCCTGCAAGTCTTTGTTGTAGGCGAGCGGCAAGCCCTTTACCGCAACCATAAGAGCGGTGGCATTCCCAAGCACTCGCCCACTCTTGCCGCGAACCAACTCGAGTAAGTCCGGATTCTTCTTCTGCGGCATCGCGCTGCTTCCGGTGGAGTAAGCTTCCGGCAGAACCAGAAAGCTGTATTCCTGCGAAGAAAACAAAATCATTTCCTCCGCCCATCGGCTGAGATGCAGCGCCAGCAGCGAGAGCGCGTTGACAAATTCCAGCGCAAAATCGCGATCGCTGGTCGCGTCGATGCTGTTCGCGGTCACGCCGCCAAACCCAAGAACATCGGCCATCAGAACTCGATCCAGCGACAGTGTTGCGCCCGCCACCGCTCCCGATCCCAAGGGGCAAACATTCAACCGCTTGCGGCAATCTGCAAGCCTCTCCGCGTCCCTCAGAAACATCTCCACATAAGCCAGCAGCCAATGTCCGATCAAAACCGGCTCCGCCCGCTGCAAATGTGTATACGCTGGCATTGCAGCGTCGGCGGTCTCATCCGCGCGACCCGCCAGTACAGCGCACAGCTCGCCGAGGTCGTGCCGCAACTGGTCGATCGTCGCCCGCACGTAGAGCCGCAGATCGGTAGCAATCTGTTCGTTGCGGCTGCGCCCGCTGTGCAGTTTGTATCCCGTCTCTCCGATCAGTTCGACCAGTCGCTTTTCCACAAAATGATGAACGTCCTCGGCTTCATCGTCGTCGAGAAACGCGGGGGACTCCGCCGCTTTGTCTCCGATCTGCCGGAGTCCCTGCAAAATTCCAATGAGTTCGTCGGACGACAGAACTCCGGCCGCCTTCAACGCCCGCGCGTGCGCGTTGCTGGCCGCAAGTTCGAACTTCAGCAATCGCCGGTCAAAGCTGAACGAGCGCTGCCATCGCTCGAAATCAGGATCCAACGGCTGCCGGAACCTTCCCGACCACATCTTCATCGCGCGACCTCCACGCGGTTCCGCGCCCGTGACCGCGAGGGCAACCCAAGAATGCGAATGAATCCCGCCGCATCCTTCTGGTCATAGCTGTCGCCCATCGTGAACGAAGAAAGATCGGTGCGGTAGAGCGAGTGCTCCGACTCGCGGCTGATCACGGAAACATTTCCTTTGTACAGCGACAGCGTTGTGCTGCCAGTCATTTCCTTCTGAGTACTCTCGACGAAAGCATCTAGCGCCTCGCGCAGCGGAGTGAACCAAAGGCCGAAGTAAACCATTTCCGCATACTTTAGTCCGATGTGCTGCTTGAAGTGCGCAACTTCGCGCTCCAGGCAAAGAGCTTCCAGTTCGCGGTGAGCCGCGATCAGCAGCGTCCCGCCCGGAGTTTCGTAGCATCCCCGGGACTTGATCCCAACAAAGCGATTCTCAACCAAATCAATTCTGCCGACGGCGTTGCGAGCGCCAATCTCGTTCAGCAATTCCACCAGCGACACTGGGTCCATCTCCATCCCATTCACGGAAACCGGAATGCCCTGCGCGAAGCCGATGCGCACTTGCTCTTCCTTGTCCGGCGCCTCCTGCGGCGAGCGTGTGATCTGCCACGTCGTGGCCAAGGGCGCGTTCCCGGCATCTTCTAACTCTCCGCCTTCATGGCTGATGTGCCACAGATTGCGGTCGCGGCTGTGAATCTTCGTGCGGCTGGCCTCGACCTGAATCCCGTGCTGCTCGGCGTAATCCAGGCAGTCTTCGCGCGACTTCAAGGTCCATTCCCGCCACGGCGCGATAATCTTCAACTCCGGAGCGAGCGCCTGGTAGGTCAGTTCAAACCGCACTTGATCGTTCCCCTTGCCCGTGCATCCGTGGGCTACGGCCGTCGCACCTTCGCGCAAAGCCACTTCCACCTGATGCTTCGCAATCACCGGACGCGCCAACGAAGTTCCAAGCAAATACTTGTGCTCGTACACTGCCCCGGCCTTCAGGGCAGGGAACACATATCCGGTCAGAAACTCTTCCCGCAGGTCTTCGACAATCACCTTGCTGGCGCCGGTCGCATAAGCCTTCTCGACTACAGCCTCAATGTCGTCTCCCTGCCCCACGTCGCCGACCATGGCGATGACGTCGTAGGAATAGTTTTCCTTCAACCAGGGAATGATGATCGATGTGTCCAAACCGCCGGAATAAGCGAGAACAACTTTCTCAGGCATGAGCGCTCCTAACAGGCAGGCGCACCGCGCCGCCCAGCAATAAATAAAGAATGGATTTCTGAACGTGCAACCGGTTTTCTGCCTGCTCAAAGACGACCGAGTTGTCGGAGTCCATTACCTCATCGGTAACTTCCTCGCCGCGGTGGGCCGGTAAACAGTGCATGAATGCCGCGTGCGGCGCGGCTTCCGCCATGAGTTGCCGGTTCACTTGATAAGGCGGAAAGATTTCCGCGCGCCGCCCTGCTTCGTTTTCCTGACCCATGCTGGCCCAGGCGTCGGTGTAAACCGCGTCAACTCCTGCGACTGCCGCATGCGGATCGGTAAGCAACTCGATCTGGGCGCCCGTCTGCTTTGCAATCTTGCGGGCATCGGCAACAATCTGTGCGTTCGGCGAGTATCCTTTCGGCGTAGCAATGCGAATCGATGACCCGAGACAGGCGCAAGTCAGCATCAGAGAGTGCGCCACGTTGTTACCATCCCCGACGTACGCCAGGGAGATCTTCTTAAGATCGCCAAACCGTTCCTGCAGCGTGAAGTAATCCGCCAGCGCCTGGCAGGGATGCTCCAGGTCGCTGAGCGCGTTGATGACCGGTATCGACGCATAACGCGCCATGCCTTCAATGGTTTCCTGCGCAAATGTACGCAGCACGATCACGTCCACCCACCGTTCGAGATTATGCGCAATGTCGCTGAGCGTCTCGCGAGCATCCAGTCGGCTCTGCGACTGGTCGACAAACATCGCCGTGCCGCCCAGGCTCGTCATCCCCGCCTCAAACGTGAGCCGCGTTCGAAGCGACGGCTTCTCGAAAAACATCACCATCTGTTTTCCCGCCATCGACCGCTGAAACACGGATGGCCGAGACTTCATCAGTTCCGCCAGATGCAGCACGGCCTGAACTCCCTGCGGCCCGAGATCGCGCGTCGAAACCAGGTCTGGACACCAGAACGTGCCGGGAAATGTTTCCGGCGCTGCCGACACTCTGCTTTGCAATGGACTGTTCAACTCCGACTCCTGTTCTGAAATCTCGTTCTCGCACTCATGCGCAGGTCACTTCCGTTCCGCAATTCAATTTCGTGAGGTAGAACTGAGGCAGGGCTTCTGCCTCAGCCGCCGGCAAGATCCGCACCCGGCCCACCCCTTGCTTCAACGCCTGTTTGCAGGCCTCCAGCTTAGGCAGCATGCCTCCGCTGACGATTGATCCTGCGACCATATCCTGCGCCTGCTTCGTGCTCAGCCACGGAATTACTGCGCCTTCCGCATCTTTTACTCCCGGCACATCCGTCAAGAAGATGAGTGCATTCGCATGGCAGGCCGCGGCACAGGCCGCCGCCATCTCATCCGCGTTGACGTTGTAATACTCTCCATCCGCTCCGAGTGCGAGCGATGCGAGAACCGGAATTCCCCCCTGTTGCCACAACGCTTCGATCCAGCACGGTTCCGCAAAGCAAATCTCACCGACGAATCCCACATCGTTGCCGCGAATATGCTTGCGCCGCGCCCGGAACGACATGCCATCGCCACCGCAGAACCCAACCGCGGGCATCCCCGCCGCCTGAATCGCGGCCACGACCTTCTTATTCACCATGCCGCCCAATACCATCAGCGCCACGTCGCGGGTCTCCGCATCGGTTACCCGCAGGCCGCCAATAAACTCGCTCTGCTTCCCCAGTCGCCTCAGCATCTGGGTGAGGGCGCTGCCGCCGCCGTGAACCACCGCCACCCGGTGACCATCCTGTGCCAGCTCCGCAACCGCCCGCGCACACTTGCGCAGGGTGGGAGCGTCCTCGAGCGCCGCGCCACCAATTTTCACCACGATGATCACTGCAGACCTTCTTCCTCGGACCATCCGTACATCAGATTCATGTTCTGTACCGCCTGTCCTGCCGCGCCTTTCAGCAGGTTGTCGATGCAAGAGATCAGCACCAGCCGCCTGCCGTCCTCGGCCAGGCAAAACCCGAGATCGCAATAATTCGTTTGCAGCGAAAACTGCACCTGCGGAAGCTTCGGTGTCTGAAACACCCGTACCCAGCGTTTGCCCGAATAAAAATTGCGGAAGCACGATTCCACTTCCAGAGGTGTCATCTCGCGATTGAGGTGCAAGTAGATTGTCGATAGAATCCCGCGCGGAATCGGAAGCAGGTGCGGTGTAAAGATCAACTCCTGGCTACTCAGCGCGAGTTGTTCGACAATCTCCCCCACGTGCCGGTGATTGAATACCGAATACGCAGATAGGTTGTCAGCCACCGCCACAAAATGCGTCTTGGCCGTCGGTTCCTTGCCGGCTCCGGAAACTCCTGACTTCGAATCGGAGATAATGCCTCGCTCCCGGTCGACCACTCCAGCCTTGAGCAGCGGCGCCAGAGCCAAAATCACAGACGTCGCGTAGCAACCGGGATTCGCCACCAAAGCCGCATTGGCCACGCGATCGCCATTCAATTCGGGCAGGCCATAAACTGCTTTCTCAGTCAGATCGGCCGCAGTTAGCGCATCCGAGTCCTGAAAGTTGTAGATTGCGCGATGTTGTTCCTGCTTCAGTCTCCACGCGCCGCTCAAATCGACAACGCGCAGCCCATGAGAAAGCGCCTCCGGCACGAGCGCACGCGAAGCCTCATGCGGCGTCGCCAGAAATAGCAACTCCACTCCCTGCTGTTTCAGCGCCGGCCATGACAGCGAGTGCAGCGGATAGCCGCCATTACCGGAAAGCGCCGGAAATACGTCGGCCAAATCCGACGGACTTCCGTTGTCCGCGGACCGCCGCAACAGAGCGGGCCTCTCCAGCCGCGGATGACGCAGCAAAATCCGCGTCAGCTCCAGGCCGGAATATCCGGTCGCGCCCAGCACTGCGGCTTTGAGTTTTCCAGCCATCAGCCCAGCATTTCCTCGATCCGCCCCGCCAACTTCCGGGCGTCATCCTTGTCCGGACAAACAATCAGGATGGTGTCGTCCCCGGCAATCGTGCCCACCACCTCGGACCAGTCCGCTTCGTCCAGGGCCGCCGCCACAGGCTGCGCGCTCCCGACAATCGTCTTGATGACTAACTGGTTCTGCGCCGTGCGGATATCCAACACAAACTCGCGGACCAAACGCGAAACCGGAGGCAGAGCAATGCCGGCGCCGCTCTCCCCTTGAGGCAGGGAATACCCGTGCGAAGTCTTGCTCAGATTCAGATCGCGAATATCGCGCGACAGCGTGGCCTGCCCGACTTTGAACCCGCGCTTGCGCAGAAGCCGCTGCAAGTCCTCCTGGCTGGCGATCGACCCGTGCTTCAGCACGTCCAGCACCGCTCGTTGCCGCAAGGTTTTATTCATAATGAATATATATGCATACAAATGAATAAATATGTCCTTATCTTACGGGGCTGACCCCAAATGTCAAGCAAAAATGTCCCCGCCGGGTACTTTCAGGAGGCCGGGAAGCGGACGTGGCTCTGAAAGACGCTGTCGCCGAAAACTGCGCAGGAGACGCCGCCCGCTTGATAGACTACTTCGCGGTCTACGTAGCGCCGCCGTCCAGGCCGCTGTCGTGGCGCCGTCTCGCCGCCACTACCCTCGGGGTGCGCTTGGACGCAGGGAAAGAACTCCCACTGCGCGGAGTGCAACGGAGATAAGAATGAGCCCGAAGCCCACACTAGCGGCGGAGTTGATCGCGGAATTTCTGGGCACCTTCGTGCTCATTCTGTTCGGCACCGGCGTTGTCGCCATGGTCGTATTGTTCCCGTCGAACCATCCGGGCGAGACTATCCACGGCGGTTTTACCAACATCACGCTTGGCTGGGGACTCGCTGTGACGATGGGGATTTACATCGCCGGTAAGGTTTCGGGAGCTCATCTCAATCCGGCGGTAACCCTGGCGCTCGCGGTGTTCCGCGGATTCGCCTGGCGCAAGGTGCTGCCCTACTCTATTGCGCAGACCGCGGGAGCCTTCGTCGCCGCCGCGTTGGTTTTCTGGAATTACCTACCGGCATTCCGCCAGGTCGATCCACAGCTCGATCACACGGCCGGAATCTTTACCACCTTTCCCGCCTTTCCGGCAATTGTGCAGGCGGGTTTTCTCGATCAGTTCATCGGTACCGGTTTGCTGGTTCTCATGATCTTCGCGATCACGGACGAATTCAATGTTCCTCCGGGCGCCAACCTTGCGCCCGCGATGATCGGGTTGGTGGTAGTCGCCATTGGTATGAGTTTCGGCGGCATGCACGGATACGCCATCAATCCCGCGCGCGATTTCGGTCCCCGGCTTTTCAGCGTGGTCGCCGGATTTCGCAACAACGGCCTCACCGACGGGACTCACGTCTGGTGGATTCCTGTTGTCGCGCCCCTGTTGGGAGGCCTGGTGGGGGCCGCGATCTATGACTTCGGTATTCGCCGGTTTCTCCGTCCGTCTTAGAAACCACGGACAGTTGGCGCAAGAAAATGTTATCTGCGAACTCTAAGCTTTGAGCTGTTGCCCGGGCCAGCCGGCTCTCGAACTTTATGACCAAGGAGACACCGTGCAATATGTTCTAGCCCTCGACCAGGGCACTACAAGTTCGCGGGCCCTCCTGTTTGACCGGGAAGGGGCAGTTCGATCGGTTGCGCAGCGAGAATTTGATCAGATCTTCCCGCAGCCCGGATGGGTCGAACACAATCCAGGACAGATCGCCTCATCCCAGATTGCAGTGGCGATCGAGGCCCTCACTCAAGCCGGAGCCCAGGCGAGCAATGTAGCTACCATCGGCATCGCCAACCAGCGTGAGACAACGATCGTCTGGCGCCGCGACACTGGACAACCCGTCTACAACGCCATCGTCTGGCAAGACCGCCGCACTGCCGATTTCTGCGAGCGCCTCCGGAGCGAGGGTCACGGTCCGCTCATTCAGCAACGCACCGGGCTGTTGATCGATTCCTATTTCTCCGCCAGCAAGATTGCCTGGATTCTGG
>Ga0210402_10005805_pt1 | contig 10999 bp, 8 predicted proteins | sample IncBWC7MmetaG_FD_161055 | JGI IMG/M metagenome (GOLD analysis project Ga0210402, IMG submission 161055) | Forest soil microbial communities from Barre Woods Harvard Forest LTER site, Petersham, Massachusetts, United States - Inc-BW-C-7-M | ecosystem: Environmental > Terrestrial > Soil >... | reverse complement strand
TCTGGTCGGTCGGGGCGGCCGTCATGGAACCGCTGTTCGACGGCGGGTTGCGACGGGCGCAGCTGCGGCACTCCTGGGCGCAATATGCGCAAACGCGCGACGGCTATCGGGCGACGGTGCTCGCCGCATTCCAGGAAGTGGAGGACGGGCTGAGCCAAACCCAGCGTCTGGCGACCGAGGACGCGCAGGAACATGCGGCCGGCGATCAGGCCGCGCAGGCCCTCAGCATCTCGACGATGCTTTACAAGGACGGGCTCGACAATTATCTGAGTGTCTCGGTTGCGCAGGTGCAGGCACTCGCGGCGCAACTCAGCGAGATCCAGATTCGAATCCGCCAGGTTCAGGCAACCGTGTCGCTGATTCGCGCACTGGGGGGCGGTTGGACCGTGCAAGCGCTTCCTGATGAAAAGCAGACCCTGGCGTTCGGGCCGTCCGACTCATTGCCCTCGGCACACAAATGAAAGCGGCGACCCCCGAGGGCTCATGTGAAACCGCCTCGTGTGAAACCGCGGCCTCGATTGCGTTTCGACTGAAATCTGACCGGCGGACTGCGCAATCGGCGCGCAACTGTTTGTGACCATCATTGAATTCAACTGGAGTGAGGAGTAGCAGCGATGAAGCGATCCGGGCGAATGGCGATCTTGTCTCTTTGTAGTTCATTTGTACTGTGCCTTCAAGGAGGGTGCGCCAGCGAGGCGGTGCAGGCCGATTCACCGGCGACAGCGCCCGAGCCGCTTGCCGCGCCGGTGCCGCAGCAGTCGACTCAAGAGCTGGACCAGCTGGTCGCTCCGATCGCGCTGTACCCGGATCCGTTGGTTGCGCAGATTCTGGCGGGTGCGAGCCATCCCACGGAAATCGTGGAAGCGGATCGGTGGCTGCAACAAAATCCCGATTTGAAAGGGACGGCGCTCGCGACAGCGGTCGACGCGCAGTCCTGGGATGCCAGTGTCAAGGCCCTCACGCAGTTTCCCGGGTTGATTGGGATGATGGACAAGAATCTATCCTGGACCTCCTCGCTCGGGGAGGCCTATGTGAACGGGCAACAGAATGTTCTCGATGCGGTTCAGGTGATGCGTCAGCGAGCGCAGCAGGCCGGAAACCTGAAGAGCACTTCGCAGGAAACCGTCAACACCGACGGGAATTCGATCGAGATTGAGCCGGCAGATCCCCAGGTCGTTTATGTGCCGGAATACGATCCCTGGGTCGTCTATGGCGATCCGATCGCGCTCTATCCCGATTGGGTCTCGTATCCGGGCTTCTACTACGACGGGCCGGGAATCTGGTTCGGTCTCGGCGTGGGTATCGGCCTCTACGGCGGATTCGGCTGGGGCTGGCACCACTGGGGAACGGATTGGCACCATCACGACTTGACGCACGGCGATCATCCGTATGCCCCGCATAGCAGGGAGTTCGGCCATCACGCCTCAGGCGGCGGAGGTGCAGGCTTCGATCATGGTGGTGCCAATCGCGGCGGTGCATATCACTACGCCGGCGGTAGCGGGTTTCATGGCGGTGCGCCATCCGGCATGCATTCGAGCGCGTTCAGCGGCTTCAATCACGGCGGCGACGCGCGGGCATTTTCTTCACGCGGCAGATCAAGCTTCGGCGGAGGTTTCCACGGGGGTGGCGGTTTCCATGGAGGTGGAGGTCATGCCGGGGGAGGTCACCGATGAGCATGGCGCGCGGTCAACAACTAGGCGAATCAAAGGAGAGAGTAATGATGCGTGGAACGACCAAGGCGTTTGAAAATCGTGGCTGGCCAACGTCAATCAAGGGTGCGGTGCTCGCGGCGTGTGCGCTGATCGCCGTGGGGTCTGTGTGCTTGGCGGGACCGTCCAGCCCAACAACCTTCGCCTCACCCGAGGCAGCAAGCCGGGCTCTGGCGTCCGCCGTCCAACAGCATGACGAGCGTGCGGTGCGGGAGATTCTGGGGGACGACCTCACGAGCTCAGATGACAAAGTGGAAGACTCCCTCGATCGGGAACGCTTCGCCCAGAAATATCAGGAAATGCACCGCTTGGTGCACGCGTCGGACGGCGTCGCGACCTTGTACATCGGCGCGGAGAACTGGCCGTTCCCCGTTCCGCTGGTGTCACAAGACGGCGTGTGGAGATTCGAAGCCAAAGTTGGCTCTGACGAAATCCGTTTCCGTCGGATCGGCGAGAATGAAGTGACCGCCATCGGCATGTGCGCCACGCTGGTCACAGCGCAGGCACATCCGGGAACGGACAGTGAGGCGGATCGCCGGGTCGCGACCCTGCTCCCCACAAAGCGTCCGAATAAACCGGTTCTATATCGCGGTTATTACTTCCGCGTGCTCCCGGCCTCGGGTGGCCAACTCGCTGCCATCGCGTATCCGGCCATGTACCGCTCCTCCGGGGTCATGACTTTCATCGCCACGCAGAATGGCGGTGTGACGGAAAAGGACCTCGGCCCGAATACGGCGCATATCGCAGCAGCGATGACCGCCTACCCCGCTGACGCATCATGGAGGGCGGCCGAATGAAGGCGTTAACGAAACCTTGGCGCTCGTCGGCGCGCTGGCCGGCAGCCGTTCTTGGTGTCGCGCTCATACTGCTGGGGCCCACGAGTTTCGGCGACGCCACGGTGGACCTCAGGGTATACAACGATACGGCGGACGAAATCGTCGTGACTCTCTACGACATGAATGCGAGTCCGCCGCAGCCGGTACTCGAGCGCCAGATCATCGAGGGCTTCGCGTGGTTTCCGGCCTCGGTGACGCCGGGCGTCGAAGGCGACGCCCACGTGAGGTGGAGCGCTGAAACCACCGGCACCGACTTTCACCGGTGCGGACATCGGGAAACGCGCGGACTGACGAGCGACGCGATAGTACGGGTCACTACGGATGCTCGATGCGTTGACGGCGGCCCCAGTGCCTAGTTCGTTTCAAATGTAACCGATGCGGCGAATTTTGTAGTGTGCGATACATCTCCGACGCCGAGCCTATGCGAAAGTTGATTTAGCAAGCACCACGAGTTAGTTCAATCAGGAGTTTCATTCGCATGTCACCGTCAACCCAGGTCCGACCAGTCGAAACTGAATTCACCGAATTCGTAAATATTCCCGGCACACGGCTCAATGTCTCGCGGGTGGCGCTCGGAACGTGGGCCATGGGCGGCTGGATGTGGGGCGGAACCGACGAACGCGAATCAATTGACACTATTCACGCCGCGCTGCATCAGGGCATCAATCTGATCGATACCGCGCCCATGTACGGCTTCGGCGTCTCCGAAGAGATTGTCGGCACTGCTCTCCGGGGAATCCGCAGCCAGGTTGTCATCGCCACCAAAGTCGGACTGGAATCACGCGACGGGAAGGTCTATCGCAATGCGTCCCGCGCGCGCATCCTGCAGGAGATCGACGATTCGCTGCGCCGGCTGCGCACCGATTACATCGATATTTATCAGGTTCATTGGCCCGACCCGATGGTGCCCGTCGAGGAAACCGCCGAGGCCATGCGCTCGCTTTACGAGCAGGGAAAGATCCGTGCCATCGGCGTCAGCAATTTCTCCGTTGCGCAGATGGAGCGATTCCGCCGAGTGGCCCCGCTGCACGTGCTGCAACCGCCCTACAATCTTTTCGAGCGCGATATTGAAGCGCAGATCCTGCCTTACTGCCGTGCCAATCAGATTGCCACGTTCGGCTATGGTGCCCTTTGCCGAGGATTGCTGAGCGGGCGCATGCGGCCCGACACCAAGTTTGCAGATGACGATCTGCGGCGTATCGACCCGAAATTCCAGCCGCCGCGATTTGCCCAGTATCTCGACGCCGTCCGGCAGCTCGATGAGCTTGCGCAGCGCCAATTTCAGCGGCGCGTCATCCATCTGGCGGTGCGCTGGATGCTCGACCGGGGCATCAGCGTCGCGCTCTGGGGCGGCCGCCATCCGGCTCAGGTGGAGGCGGCACTCGGTGTGACGGGTTGGTCGCTCAACAGCACGGACCGGGAGCAGATCGAACGCATCGTGAATGCGTCGGTCAGCGATCCGGTGGGTCCCGAGTTCATGGCGCCGCTGCAACGCGCCGCCTGACCGGTGAACATTCAACAGGAGATGAGGCTATGAAACTTGGATTTGTCGGACTCGGACAGATGGGCGCCGCGATGGCGGCTAATCTCTTACGGGCCAGCCACGATGTGACCGTGTTTAACCGCACGCCGGGTAAAAGCGGCGCGATCCTGCAGCTCGGCGGTCACGAGGCCAGCAGTATTGCCGGCGTCTGCGGCGGTGAAGCGGTGATCACGATGCTGGCCGATGATGACGCTGCGTCCGCTGTCGCCTTGGGCGAGGGCGGTCTGGTTACGCAAATGCGCAAAGGCGCGATCCATATTTCCATGAGCACGATCAGTGTCGCGCTCTCCAAGCGCCTGGCGGAGGCGCATGCGCAAGCCGGACAGCGCTTCGTGGCGGCGCCGGTGTTCGGGCGGCCGGATATGGCGGCGGCGGCCAAGCTGTTCATCGTCTGCGCGGGCGATCCCGCGACGATCGATGCCTGCCAGCCGCTGTTCCGCGCGCTGGGACAGAAAGCATTTCCGATCGGGACCGAACCGTCGGCGGCGAATCTCGTCAAGCTCAGCGGCAATTTTTTGCTGGCTTCCGCCATCGAGGCCCTCGGCGAAGCGGTTGCGCTCGTCAGCAAGGCCGGGATCGATCCGCGCGCGTACGTGGAATTCCTCACCTCCACGGTGTTCAACGTACCGGCATACAAAATCTACGGCAGCCTCATCGCCCAAGGCAAGTTCGAACCGGCCGGCTTTGCCGCGCCGCTGGGATTCAAGGACGTCCGGCTGGCTTTGGCCGCGGCCGAGAGTCTGCGCGTTCCCATGCCGCTCGGCAGCCTGCTGCGCGATCGATTTTTGCGCCTGCTGGCCCAGGGCGGCGAGCGGCTCGACTGGTCCGCCATCGGCGGGCTCGCCGCACAGGATGCTGGCACTGCTCCGAGCGATGCGAAACCGGCATCGATGTCGCCCTCGCAGTGAACCGTCCTCACACTCAGGGGCGCACATGCTCGGCATAGTCCGGATCGCGCTCAGCCGGCCCTACACATTCATCGTCGCGGCGCTGCTCATTCTGCTCCTCGGCGCGCTCGCCGCGCTGCGCATGCCGGTGGACATTTTTCCGAGCATCAACATCCCGATCATCGGCGTGGCCTGGCAATACCAGGGCCTGCCGCCGGACCAGATGGCCGGGCGCATCATCACGCCCTTCGAGCGTGCACTGACCACGACGGTCAATGACATCGAGCACATCGAGGCGAATTCCTATACCACCTTCGGCATCGTCAAGATCTACTTCCACCCGACGGTGAATATCGCCACGGCAAACGCGCAGGTCACGGCGATTTCGCAGACCTTGCTCAAGCAGATGCCTCCGGGCGCCACGCCACCGCTGGTGGTCAATTACAATGCGTCGACGGTGCCGATCATCCAGCTCGCGCTGTCGGGGTTGGGGCTGACCGAGCAGAATCTGGCGGATCTGGGCATGAACTTCGTCCGTCCGCGCCTTGTTACCGTGCAGGGCGCGGGCATTCCCTATCCGTTCGGCGGCAAGACGCCGCAGGTCATGTTCGATCTCGACACGGCCGCGCTGCAGGCGCGTGGTTTGACCGGCCTCGATGTCGCCAATGCACTCGCCGCGCAGAACCTGATTACCCCGGCGGGTACCGAAAAGATCGGCGACTATGAATACACCGTCAATCTCAACAGTGCCCCCTCGAAGATTCAGGAACTGGGCGACCTGCCGATCAAGAGCGTCGGGGGCGCGATGGTGTACATGCACGACGTCGCCCAGGTGCACAACGGCAATGCGGTGCAGGTCAATGTCGTGCATGTCGACGGCAATCGCTCGGTGCTCTTGAGCGTGTTCAAGAACGGTTCGACCTCGACGCTCGACATCGTCAGCGGCATCAAGAACATGCTGAAACTCATCAAGCCCTCGCTGCCGGACGCACTCGAGATCAAGCCGACTGGCGACCAGTCGATATTCGTGCGCGCCTCGATCCAGGGCGTGATCCGCGAAGGGGTGATCGCCGCGGCGTTGACCAGCCTGATGATCCTGCTTTTTCTCGGCAGCTGGCGCTCGACGCTGATCGTGACCACCTCGATTCCGCTGGCAGTCCTTGGCGCGATCGGCGCCCTGTGGGCGATTGGCGAAACACTCAACATCATGACCTTGGGAGGGCTGGCGCTGGCCGTGGGAATCCTCGTCGATGAGGCGACGGTGACCATCGAGAGCATCAACTACCACCTCGAGCAGGGCAAGGAGGTGGAAGCGGCGATCCTCGACGGCGCCTCGCAGATCGTGGTCCCGGCATTCGTGTCCTTGCTATGCATCTGTATTGTGTTCATCCCGATGTTTTTTCTGAGCGGCGTAGCGCGCTTCCTATTCGTGCCGATGGCCGAAAGCGTCATGTTCGCGATGGTCTTCTCCTTCTTGTTGTCGCGCACGCTGGTGCCGACGCTGGCGAAATACCTGCTGCACATGCACCGGGCGCGCGCCGGCGGGCAGGCGGAGGGCCTCGAGCCGCCGGCGGTGAAGAACCCCCTGGTGCGCTTGCAGCGCGGCTTTGAGAGCGGCTTTGAACGGTTTCGCGCCGGGTATCACGATTTGCTGGCGCTCGCCGTGGCGCATCGGAGGCTGTTCGTCGCGGGTTCTCTGGCCTTTGTCGTGGTCTCCTTCCTGCTCGCGCCGTTTCTTGGCCGGAATTTCTTCCCGCAAGTCGACGGCGGTCAGATACTCCTGCACGTGCGGGCGCCGGTCGGCATGCGTATCGAGGAGACGGCCGCGCGTTTCGCCGACGTGGAGAAGGCGATCCGCAAGGTGATTCCACCGGCCGAGGTGGCAGCGGTGGTCGATAACATCGGTACCTATCTGTCGGCGATCAATACCATCTACAACAACACGGGCACGATCGGCGAGTCCGACGGCGACATCCAGATCTCGCTGAACGAGGGACATGCGCCGACCGCCGACTATGTCAAACGCCTGCGCGACGAGCTGCCACGCCGCTTTCCGGGCATGAGCTTCTCGTTTTTGCCCGCCGATATCGTCAGCCAGATCTTAAATTTCGGCGCGCCGGCGCCGATCGACCTGCAGGTTCGCGGCAACGATCTCGCGGCGGACTATGCCTACGCCAACAAGCTGCTGGCACAGATCCGCCCGATCACGGGCGTCGCCGATGCGCGCATCCAACAGTCGGCTGCTCTGCCGACCCTTGATGTCAACATCGATCGCACCCGCGCCCAATACACAGGTGTGACCGCGGCCGACGTGACCAACAGCCTGGTCGTCAACCTGGCCAGTTCCAGCCAAGTTGCGCCCGTCTACTGGCTCAACGAGAAGAACGGCGTCACCTATCCGATCGCGATGCAGACGCCGCAGTACCAGATCGACACGCTGCCGGCGCTGCAGAATCTCCCGATCAATGCCACCGGCGCGCCAACCACGGTGCTCGGCGGGATCGCCGATATCCGACGCGGCCACGGCAACGCCGTGGTCTCGCAGTACGATATTTCCTCCATGGTGGAGATCTACGCGACCACGCAGGGGCGCGATCTCGGCGCAGTCTCCGCTGACATCCAGAAGATCATCGATCGGAACGACAAAGACAAACCGAAGGGCGCGATCGTCGCCCTGGTCGGCCAGACGGCAACCATGAACAGCGCCTATTCGGGCCTCCTGTTCGGCCTGCTAGGCGCCATCGTGCTGGTCTATTTCGTGGTCGTGATCAACTTCCAGTCGTGGACCGATCCCTTCATCATCATCACGGCGCTGCCGGCGGCCCTCGCCGGCATCATTTGGATGTTGTTTGCAACGCATACCACGCTCTCCGTACCCGCGCTCACCGGCGCGATCATGTGCATGGGCGTGGCGACCGCGAACAGCGTATTGGTGATCAGTTTCGCGCGCGAGAAGCTCACCGCAATCGGCGATGCGACGCAGGCCGCGCTCGAGGCCGGATTCGTCCGCCTGCGCCCGGTCTTGATGACGGCGCTCGCGATGGTGATCGGCATGTTGCCCATGGCGCTGGGCTTAGGTGAGGGCGGTGAACAGAACGCACCCCTCGGCCGCGCCGTGATCGGCGGCCTGATCTTCGCCACCGTCTCGACGCTTTTCTTTGTCCCCGTGATGTTCAGCATCGTTCACCGGCACTACGAACCAAAACTGGCGCCGGCAGCCAACCCAGGAGTATCCCATGCCCCAGCCTGATCGAAGTCCCGGCGGCTCCGATCCGCGCCGCCTGCGCCGAATCGGCGCGGCATTCGTGTTCCTCGCCATCGCGGTCGTCGCCTACGGTCTTGCCTCTCGCGCGGCGCAAACCTCGCGGCTGCATGATTTGACCGAAGCGCAGTCGGTGCCGACCGTAGCCGTCGTGGCGCCAAACCATGCCGAGAATGCGGCGGGGCTGGACTTGCCGGGACGCCTCGAGGCCTACATACAAGCACCCATCTACGCGCGCGTCCCGGGCTATCTGAAAAGCTGGAAGCACGACATCGGCAGCAAAGTGAAGGCAGGCGATGTGCTCGCCGAAATCGACACGCCGGATCTCGATCAACAGCTCATGCAGGCGCGCGCCGCCCTGAGCGTCGCCGATGCCAATGCGAAGCTCGCGCAAATCAGCGCGGAGCGCTGGCAGTCGCTGGCCAGCACCGACGCGGTCGCCAAGCAGGACGTCGACCAACGCACCTTCACCTGGAGCGCCAACATCGCGCAGGTCAAGGCCGCGAAGGCGAACGTCGACCAGTTGGTTGCAGAGGAGGGCTTCAAACGTTTGGTCGCGCCGTTCGACGGCATCGTTACCGTCCGCGCAACCGACATCGGCGCGCTGATCAATGTCGGCGCCGCCGGCGGCGCGCAGCTATTCGTGGTTTCAGAAACGAGCAAGCTGCGCGTGTATGTGAACGTGCCGCAAAACTATGTGCCGAGCGTGCCGCCGGGCACCAAGGCCACGATCCGTGTGCCTGAACACCCCGACAAGGCCTACAGCGGAACAGTCGAATCTTCCGCCCAGGCCGTCAATCCGACCAGCGGGACGACCCTGATGCAGCTTATGGTCGACAATAGTGCGGGTGAGTTAATGCCGGGTGACTACGCGAGCATCCATCTTCAGACCCTCGGCCCTGCCCAGGTCCTCAGTGTGCCGTCGAGCGCTTTGATTTTCGACGCCAAGGGACTGTCCATTGCCACCGTGGATGCCAACAGCCGCGTATTGCTCAAGCCCGTGTCGATCGAACGCGACCTGGGTGCAGTCGTCGAACTCGCCTCTGGTCTCTCGCCGAATGATCGTGTGATCCAAAACCCGCCCGATGGAATCGCCAATGGCGTGCAAGTGCACCTCGCCGGCGAGGCGTCGGGCGGCGGCACGCTCGCCGCCCAGGCGAAGAACAAGAATGAAAAGGGTTAGGATCTTACCCTGGTGCGGCGCAGCGCTGATGCTGCTTCTCGGCGCTTGTTCGCTCGCGCCGCCGCTGAAAACCCCAGACGTTCCCACCGGGGACGCCTACAAGGAAATGGGGCAGTGGACACAGGCGCAGCCGGCCGACCGCCTGCCGCGCGACAGCTGGTGGGGGCTATACAGCAACAGCGAGCTCGACGAGTTCGAGAAAAGGCTGATATCCGGGAACCCGACGCTCGCCGCCGCGCTCGCCAATTACGCGCAAGCCAGGGCGCTCGCCGACCAGGCTCGCGCCGGACTGTTTCCCACGATAGGCGTGAATGCCGGGGTCACGCGCAACCGCGATTCGATCAATGCGCCGCTGAGATTGCCCACTTCGCCCGCCTACTTCAATACCAACTCGGTAGGCGGCAGCGTCAGCTACGAGCTCGACCTGTGGGGACAGATTCGCAACGAGGTCGCGGCGGGTGAGGCCAATGCGGCAGCGTCCGCCGCGGATCTTGAGAACGCCCGCCTCTCGCTGATCGCACAGCTGGTCGGCGACTACATACAACTGCGGAGCCTCGATCGCGACAGCGCGATCCTCGATGAGACCGTGGCGGCCTATACGCGCGCGTTGACGCTCACCGAGCAGCGTCACGATGCGGGGATCGCACCCGGCCTCGACGTCTCGCAGGCAGAGACCCAGCTTAATGCCGCGCGCTCCCAAGTGGCACAGACGCTCGCGGCGCGCGCGCTGATGGAACATGCAATTGCGGCGCTGCTCGGGGTGTCGGCCTCGACGTTCTCAATCAAGCCGCAAATCGTCGATATCACGCTTCCGCAAATTCCCGCCGGCGTGCCTACCACGTTGCTGCAGCGCCGTCCGGATATCGCCGCGGCGCAGCGGCGCATGATCGCGGCCAACGCCAACATCGGCGTTGCACGTGCCGCGTATTTTCCCACGCTCACGCTTGGCGCCCAGGGCGGCTTCGAGAGTAAATCCTTCTCGAACTGGCTGAGCGCACCCAGTGCATTCTGGGCGGTCGGACCGAACGCTCTGCTCAGCGTGTTCGACGGCGGTCTGCGCCGCGCCCAGGTCGCGCAAGCACGCGCCGAGTTCGACGCCTCCAGCGCGAATTATCGGGGCGTCGTCGTCAACGCGTTTCAGCAAGTCGAAGACAGCCTCGCCACGCTCAATCACTATCACGATGCCGTTCGGGAGGAAAAGGCCGCGGTCGATGCCGCGCAGCGTACGCTGGATTTCGCCATGGCGCTCTACAAGCAGGGAGCAACCGACTATCTTACCGTCGTCACTTCGCAGACCGCCCTGCTGCAAAATCAGCTCGAGGCGCTTACGCTCGATACCCTGCAGCTGCGCGCCAGCGTCGACCTGATCTTGGCATTGGGCGGTGGCTGGGAGGATTCGAAGCGGATGCAGACGGCAAGTCGATGAGTCCCAGCATCGGCATTCCAAGCGAAGTAGCGACAATGGGAGACACGCTTATGGGTCAGGACATCCGGCGCTATCAAGACAACCTGCGCGATGAACTCAATGGCGCGGCGCTTTATGCCGCACTGGCGGCCGCCGAATCCGATCCGCTGCGCA
>Ga0210402_10005804_pt1 | contig 11000 bp, 10 predicted proteins | sample IncBWC7MmetaG_FD_161055 | JGI IMG/M metagenome (GOLD analysis project Ga0210402, IMG submission 161055) | Forest soil microbial communities from Barre Woods Harvard Forest LTER site, Petersham, Massachusetts, United States - Inc-BW-C-7-M | ecosystem: Environmental > Terrestrial > Soil >... | reverse complement strand
AGATGGGCGTAGCCGTGGAGATTTACGGGTTTGTGCGGCTGCATACGCGCGAAGGGCAGGAGAATGCCGTAGAACAGGCGTTGCGCGAGGTGCTAGGGCCGACGCGGGAAGAGGCGGGCTGCTTGAGTATCCATGCGTTCCGGTCGATCGGAGACCGGCGGTTGTTTTTCATTCATTCGCGATGGGTGGACGAGGAGGCGTTCCAGTTGCATGGGCGATTGCCACACACAGTGCGGTTCCTCGAGCGGGTGGATGAGCTGTTGGATCACCCGAGGGAAGTGGCTAGGACAGAGATGATCGCGTGAGGCGGGGAGAGAGTTAAGCGTGGCCACTTCCAAGTGTTTAGTAGAAGAGAAAAAAAAACGGCTTTTGGCAGCGTCGGATCTTCGATCGACTGTGCTGAGAATAAAAAGCGCCGCCCCTAGTGGCCGGCGGAGGCGAGGTGGAGAGATCGGGTCTGTGCGGGTACCTCCACGAGGAGGGTTGTTCCTTTGGTGCGATCCACGATGCGAGCGGCGAGACGGTTTCCATCGCCGCTGGCGGTGACTTCAGCCCAGGCCTCGGGAAGTTCCACTTTCAAGGTGAGCGGCAGATCGTAAATCTGTTTGTCCATGGGCCATTGCAGGGCCATGGCGAGAGAAGTGGCATCGCTTTGGGTGACTTGGATGGAGAGTGCTTTGCGCTCCTGGGTGTAACGGATGGCGTCACCAAACGTGGCGGTCCAGATCTCTGAATGGCGCTCGAGATAGCCAGCGAGTTCATCGAGGGTTTCAGGAGTGATGGAGAGCCAATCGCCGCCGACGCCGTGGAAACAGTAAACGCCCCAGAGGCGACCCTCGAAGGCGGGTTGGGCCATGGCCAGCAAGGCGATGGAGCCCTTATCCGCCGTTGGGCCCAGGTCGCTCACGTCCAAAACGTTTAGTTGGTCGGGATCCTGCGGACGGCCGGCTCCCGCGCCTCGGGCGCCGATCGAATTTTCGGAGACGTAGCGCAGGTACAAGGCAGCGTTGGCGGCCTCGTCCTGCGGTTTTCCAAAGCTCATGTTGCCACAGGGGTAGGCGAAGGTCAGCCCACGATGCGAGTTGAACAACTGCGTGATTTGCTGCGCTGCGTCCCTAATTTCTGCCTCCATCATCGCCGGGGTGTAGTCCTGAGAATGCGGCTTGATCTGCGCCAGCAAACAAGGATGGTGGACGGTGTGATTCGCTAGCTCGTTGCCTTGCTCGGCCAATTGCTTCCATTCGGGCTTGCGCTTTTCCCAGGGTCCCATCCCGGTGGCCACGAAGAAGGTTCCATGGAGATGATGTTTCTTCAGAATAGGGCCAACGAAATCGAGATGAGTATTGATGCCGTCATCGAAGGTGAGGGAGATGGCGGCAACGCGGTCTTGAGGCCAACGGGGTACGGTGATGGCGGGTGCTGGGGTTTGAGCGGAAGTTGAGGCGGTGATAACCGTGAAAAGAAAAAGACCGGCAAGTTTTTTGTTCATCGAAACCTTTCCGTGGTAACGGCCCCCGATCAATTCAGTACAGTACCTCGGAAGTGCTGGGGTCACCGGAAAAATGAGCCGCGAGCTGGCTCCGGCCTTAAAATGCCAGCCGAGGATAACACTTGGTGGTTGCCGCTGACCATTTGGCTGGAAAAAGTGACCGGTAATAACGACGAAAGTTTGGGTCTGTGGAAAAGCTGAGGAAGGGAGAGCACCACAATGGGTATGGGGTGAGGCGAGAATGTATACAAGAGTTCGCGGAAATCGCTGAACGCCGTGCCGGAACTGCCCGAACGGACAGGCGAAAGCCGGGCGTAACACGGCGAAACCCGGTGAGCAAAATTAAAAAAAGTTAAAAAATACCCTTGACAGAATTTGACGCTCAAACGATACTCCCGTTGCGCCAGTAACTGCCTTCCCGAACGAACGTTCCAGCGTTCCTCCCCCTATCCGCACGCCGGAAAACCAGTCAGCAAGGAGTGCCGGTGTCTGCACAATTAGAAAAAGAGATGAGCACGTTAGAAATGGATCGGGAAGTCATCCGCTGTAAGACATGTGGTCTCGTCCAATACCGGACGCGCACTGGAAATTGCCGCCGTTGCGTGCGCGCCTTACCTCAGCGCTTGGAGTTCCTGATTCCTCCACCGGCACCTCCGGAGGAAGCAGCCGCTGAACCCGAAGCAGCAAAGTTCGTCAACCAGGAGACGGTCGAGAATATCGGCCAGCGCATTCGCCAGTTACGCGAATCGCGCGCCATGACCCAGAGCCAGCTGCAATCGCGCTCCAAGGTCTCGCGCTCCTACCTCTCCCGCATCGAAAGCGGCCAGATGACGCCGAGCCTCGGCACTCTGGAGAAGATCTCCGAGGCGCTCAACGTTGGCCTGAACCGGTTCTTCATTCCGGAATCCGACGGCGAAGCGCTACTCGAAGATCCGTTCATCCAGGGATTGCGCCCGTTCCTGCGTCAATTGGATTGGGAACAGTGGCAATCCATCTTGAAGAGGCTGCAAGCGATCAGCGACCACGTTCACGCAGCGCCCATCAATCTCCGCCCTATCGGTAATCCGGCGCGGCTGCCGCAGCCCGCGTCGGCGAACGGCAACGGCAACGGACACATTGGTGCCGGCCATTCGAATGGGTTTGCGCACTCGCACGCTCATGGTAATCCGCAGGGCTATCCGCTGCGGCGTCCGGGCACGCCGGTTTTTCAACGGCCGCTCGCGCGGTAATTTTTCTTCCAGGCAGAGCACAATCGTGGGACAGGCAGAAATGCCTGTCCCACTTTTTTTGCGTAGTAGCTTTCCCGTGAGGTGCTGCTATTCGCGGATGACGGAGACTTTGGCGTCGGGAACTTCGAGGCGCATCAAGCGATGACTGGTGTCGAGCAATAGAAGAATCTCAAGGTCGGAGCTAGTGACTTTGAGTCCTTCGTAGGTCTTGCCGTCGGCGCTGGCGGAACCGGTGGATTGCACCGTGATGGAACCGGGCGTCAATTCCTGCGGAATGATCACCGGAAAGGTTTGCGCACCGCCTTTGGACCAATCGTAGATGCGCGCGAGGACCGCGTACTGATGGTAGAGATTGTTGTCCAGCACGGCGATTAGCGGCGAACCGAAGGAAAGATCCTGCTGGAACGGTCGCGCGCCCTGCATCTCCAGCGTAATGCTAGCGACGCCGTTGGCGAACAGAACGTGCGCGCCATTCGTTTTTTCCGCCTGCGCGCTCCAGTCATAACTTATCGGCGCGCCATTGCCCTGCAATGTCAGTGAGCCGGAGATTTTGCTGGAGGCGCCTTCGGGCGGCTTGATTTCCGCAGTCCCTTTAGCGAGCCAGCCGCCGCCGGACGGCGCAATTTCAAAATCTTCATGGCCGACGGTCTGGCCGCCGAGTTTGATTGTCAGTTTGCCCTTGTCCTGGGCAAACACAACGGGGCCGGAAGTTGGCGCGGACTTTTTCTGAGCGGCGAGCGAAAGCGCCGCGCAGGCCGCGATTCCGAGTGTTAGTGCAAACGAAACGGTTCTGAATTTCACGGTGTATCTTACCCCCGTGTCCATTCTCTCTCAGGGCAGGGGTTTCTCAACCAGCAGATGCGCGGTGTTTCCAGCGGATGCAACAATGCCGCGGCCCAGAATTTCCGCGACAACCTGCGCCGGTTCGCCAGAGCTGTCTACGCGGTAATCCGCGAGCTGATAGGACGGCAGCCGCTGTGCGTAAAGCGCGCTAAAGCTGGCTTCGTCACGAAAGAGCGGGCGGCCGGTCATGGTCATGCATCGAGCAAGGAGAACTTCGACAGGGGAGTCCAGCCACAACACAGGGATTCCCGCACCGCGCAGGAATTCGGGGCAGCCCGGCTGCGCGTAGGTGCCGCCCCCGAGCGCGAGAACGGTGCTCTCTCTCAACTCGGTGGCTCGGCCAAGAGCGGCGCGCAGTTGATCTGCTTCAATCTGGCGAAAAGCGGGTTCACCTAGACGCTCGAAGATTTCCGGGATCGCAAGGCCCGCGGAATCCTCAATGCGGTCATCGAGATCGACAAACCGCCAGGCGAGTTGCCGCGCCAGCAACGTGCCAATGGTACTCTTGCCGGAGCCCATGAAACCGGCCAGGCACAAGATAGGGACGCGGGGTTGCGGCCCGCGCGAAGGAGGTGTTGTGGTCACGCGATCGTGGCGCGAAGAACTAGTCGCGCTTCAGAATGCGAATTGTACCACTGTAGGAGGAGAGTTCGACTTTGGCAAGGCCCTGTCCGACGGAACCAAAAAGCCCGTGAGTGTACTTTGACATTAAATGTTTGACTCCGTGCGAATCCGGCTTGAGATATGCCGCCGCCCGATTGTCGACTGTGCCCGTGGCGGTTTGCGCCTTCAGGTCAAAGGAATCATTGCCGGAGAAGCGGACTTCCACCAGGCCCTTGCCGCTCTTCATGGTATAGAGGCCGGTGCGGACAAAATCTCCGTCAAAGAGAATATTTCCCGCCGTGGTGAAGAGGCTGACGTTGGTCAGCGCGGGTTGCAGAACCTGCGCGCCGCCGCTGATGGACTTGAAATCCAATTTGCCCGCGCACTGCGTACACACGAGCGAGCCTTCCGTGGTGCGGACAATGATGTAGCCGGAGACTTCCTTCAAGTGAACATCGCCGGCGACGCTTTCCAACGTCATATCGCCCATGACCTGTTCGACGTAGATCAGTCCAGTCTCAGTCTTTAGCTGAAGCTCCGTCTCTTCGGGCACTGTAAGCTGTATGCTGGCTTCCAGCTCGCGGGGTTGCGCGCCGGTATCCAGAATCGTGGCGGTGACGTCGATGCGATCGCCGGCCTGCTCCATGTCAAAGCCAATCTTGTTGGAAGTCTGACTGGCGACGATGTTGACTTCGGCGTTCTTCCAGGACTTCACTTCGATGCGGCCATTGGCGACGTTGTGAATGACGACCACGGGGCGGGTGTTGACGGCAAAATGTTTCTCAAGATGCTGGCTCTGCTGGCCTGCAGCTGCTGCGGAAACGCCCAAGCAGAGAAAAGCCGCGGCAACGAGTACCGGCCGCTGGCCGCATTTTATAGATGGCCGCAAAGCGGCAGAATTCATATGTGACCGGAGAGCGGTCACCCCCATCATTGCAGTTCGCATATTAGTGCAGACTCCCTTCGCGATCCATCATCGCGGACAGTAATTCGGCTTTTTGCTGATAAGCGTTGGACAGATATTCGCGCGCCAGTTCGTCTTGCGGCGCAACGCTCACGCGGTGCTCGCATTCAGCAATAAAATCATCGACTTGCTGCAGGTTCTGCCGGAAAGAAGTGTCCACCGGCGCGGTAGAACTGCCCGCAAGCTGCATGTTCCTGAGATCCACTTCCTGATCATTCAAGACTCTGGCGGTTTGCGCGAAAGGGATCTGCCACGATGGAACTGAAGCAATTTGTGAAGCGTCCCTGGGAAGACCGGGGTCTGTCGGCTTCTGCCATTGCATGACTCCCGCTACGGCAATCAGCAGTCCCACAGTGGCGGTAGCCAGAGCGCGGCTACGGAACAAATCATTGAAGCCTTGCCACCAGGGCGAGGGTTCGGCACGTCCTGGAACACCGGGCGCCTTGATAATCCCTTCCAGTTCAAGTTGAGCTTGCAGGGAAACCCAAACGCGAGCGGGCGGTTCTACTTCGGCGGGCAATTCATTGGCGACCGCGACAATGGTCGCGAGATCCGCCACGTAATCCTGGCAATGACTACAAGTGGCCACATGCGCCCGAGCTGCTTCCGGCAGCGGTGCGAGGCCTTCCTGCTCCACTACGAATTCCACGTCCTTACACTGCATGACCCTTCACTCCGCCGAAGCTGGCTCTGGAGGCCTGCCCCGTTCGACTTCTCTCAAATCTCTCCAGCGAAAACCCTGGTGTTCCGCCGTGAAGTCGCTAACGCACCCTCGATTGGGCCCATTGTAGCTCAATCATCATGCGCCGTCTGGCTTTTTGCCGCGTGGCGTTCCTGCCGGGCCTGCTGACGAACTTCTTCCTGGAGCAGGTCCCGCAACCGGGTGCGCGCCTTATGCAGCTGCGACTTCGAATTTCCCACTGAACATCCCATGATGTCCGCAATCTCGTTGTGTTCATACCCCTGGACGTCATGCAGCACAAAGACCGTCCGGTAGCCCGGCGGCAACTTTTCGACAGAACGCTCCAGATTGACCCGGTCGACGGCGCCGCTTAGGCGCAAATCCGGTGCGCCGATGTCTTTCCTGGGGCCGCCCGTTTCATCGTCGGGATCCGTCGTCTCTTCGAGCGAGGCCACCGGGAGCGACTTCTTGCGCAACCGCATCAGCACAACGTTGACCGTCATCCGGTGCAACCAGGTCGAGAAGGCCGACTCTCCGCGGAAGGTCCCAATCTTGCGGAAGAGTTGCAGAAAGGCTTCCTGCATCAGGTCTTCCGCATCGGAGGGGTTATTCACCATGCGTAGGCACAAAGCGTAGACGCGGCGGCTATGCAAGTGGTACAGAAATTCGAAAGCCGCAGCATCTCCAGCCTGGGCCAGACGGATGGCCTCCGCTTCAGTCACCGGTTTGGTGGCCTGCCGAGAGGTCAACGCTTCGGGATCGCGTGGTCGGTTTCGGGCCAACGGTCCATTAGCGGCGCATCCACCAGTTCGGATGCACCGAATGCCTCCTTGAGTTGTCCTGTCAGCAGCCCGCACATACTAAACAGACGCCCCCAACGGGGGTTTATTCCGGGCTAGTTCCCGGATCCCAGCGGGCAAGCAGGCTTGATTATTCTGCCCCGATTGCGGTCGTTCGTCTATGACGGATCACACGAGGGGGGGAGGGAACGCCGGTTCCCGGTGGCAGCGACTGCTGTCGAACGGTATTTTGGAAGGCTCCGAGTTGGCTCTCCGGCAGGGCAATCAAGAATGACTTGAAAACCACAATCGCCTCGCGCATGCAGGTATTGAGGTCGTAGTGGTCGGAGTCCACCTCATCCCACATTTTTTTGGGATTCAGAGCCATTCCCTCGGCGAGGTCATCGGCGGCGTGGCAGTAATCCTTCCCAAGATCTTCGACCATCTCCTCCAAAGTGCTGATTTTGTGGAGGAACTGCAGCCGCTGGGAAAGCAGCACATGGTTGAGCAAGCTGCTCATGCGCGCTGAACGCTGGCCCCTGTGGCCTTGAAAATTGGCGGGATCAAGGGGCGCAGCGTTAGGAATCGTGCCGTAGTGCTTGGCGTGCTCGGACAATGCCCGAAGCAAGCCGGCGAGCGTCTGGCTCAGGAGTCTGCAGAGCCCGGAAGTCATGCCCACGGCTTGCAGGGATTTGCCGGGCTGGCCCAGGTGCCGTAGCTCGATCGCTTCGTTGAGCGAAACGCTCAACATGACGTAACTGGACTCAAGCCGCTGGACTTGTCTATCGAAGACTTGTGCTTTCGCTTCTGGAAGCCACGCGCGCCAGTCGTCTTTGACAGACTTGCCGCGGGTGGGGGGGCGGTCGCAGTCTTTCACGAGAGATCTCCGAGGGGACAGGCCCGCGAGTATACCAAAATCCTTTCGGAAAGCCAGCTTATTTTTTTACTTCTAGGAATATGATTCATCAGGTAATGCAATGTCCATCCTATTTTTGTATCTAATTAAATCGCTAACAAAGCGCTCCTTGCACTTGTTCGGAATGGCTCCCGAACCCCATTCCTTGCCCAAGGATAGCACAGGCCGCTATACTCGCGTGATTGAGTACGCGAAAGGAATTTCCCTTTGCAATTTGAGCCGCGGGACCAGTTTGAGCAGCGCCAGAAGAAACTTGAACAGGTCCAGGCGCTGGGCCACGATCCCTATCCCCGGGAGTTTCGCTGGACGGATACGCCGGCCGCGCTGGTGGAAAAGTACGGAGCTGCCAGCGGGCCGGAACTGGAAGCCAACAAGCGCGAAGTGCGGGTTGCCGGCCGCATGGTTTCCTATCGCTTGATGGGCAAGATGGGTTTCGCGCATCTGCAAGGGGCAGGAAAGAAAATTCAGATTTGCGTGAAGAAAGACGTCGTGGGGGACAAGGGATTCCAGTTGTACCACCTTCTCGACCTGGGCGATTCGATTGGCGTCCGCGGGCACCTCTTTCGAACCAAGACCAATGAGCTGACCGTTTGGGTCGAGGAGATTTTCTTTCTTTCGAAAGCGCTGCTGCCGCTGCCCGAAAAATGGCACGGTCTGACGGACGTTGAGTTGCGCTACCGGCAGCGGTATCTCGACCTGATTGCCAACGAAAAGTCACGCCAGGTTTTCGAGACGCGCGCCCGGATTGTCCGCGAATTGCGCAAGTTTTTCGATGCCCGCGGCTATATCGAAGTCGAGACGCCGATGATGCACCCGATTGCGGGGGGCGCGGCGGCCCGTCCGTTCAAGACGCACCACAACACTCTGGACATCGATCTATATTTGCGCATCGCGCCAGAGCTTTATCTAAAGAGATTGACCGTCGGAGGATTCGACCGCGTTTACGAAATCAACCGCAATTTCAGGAATGAAGGGATCTCCACCCAGCACAATCCTGAATTCACCATGCTCGAGTTCTACGAAGCCTACAGCAATTATCGCGACTTGATGGACATGAACGAGCAGCTCTTTGCGCTGCTGGCCCAGAACATCACCGGCTCGACCACGGTGAAATATGGTGAGACCGAGCTTGATTTTTCGAAAATGCAGCGGCTCTCGATGCGCGAGGCGATCGTGAAGTATTGGCCCGCTGGCGCAGGCGAGGCTCCCACAACTGAAAAACTAGCCTCTCCGGGCGGCGCTCAGGAAGCGACCAGCCGCTATAACGTTTGGGCGAAAGGCGCCGGCGCGCCCTATGCGGCGGCAAAGGGCCCCTTGAAGGACGGCGAATGGACGGGACTGCTCTTCGAAACCATGGCCGAAGACAAGCTTGTCCAGCCCACCATCCTCTACGATTTTCCAACAGAGATCTCGCCCCTTTCGAAGCAAAAGCCCGAAGATCCCTCGCTGACGGAGCGATTCGAGATTTACATTGCCGGAATGGAAGTGGCCAACGGTTTTTCCGAATTAAACGATCCTGCCGAGCAGGAACGCCGCTTCCTCGAGCAGATAGCGCAGGGTGGGGACGAAGTCCCCAAGCAGCTCGACGTGGACTACATTCGCGCTCTCTGCTACGGCATGCCCCCCACGGCCGGCGAAGGCATTGGCATCGATCGCCTGACCATGCTGCTGACGGATTCGCCCTCCATCCGTGACGTTATTCTTTTTCCGCAGCTGCGTCCCGAAGGCGGCGGCGAATCATCTTCCGAAGGGCACGGCGCCTAACGTATTCTTCCAACTACCATGCGATTCGAATGGTTTGTGGCCCAGCGGTACTTGCGGTCGCCGTACCGGCCGGCAGTGTTGCGGCTGGTCACACTTTTTTCCATGATTGGCGTGGCCGCAGGCGTGGCTACACTGGTGATCGCCCTTTCCATGAACACCGGTTTCCGCGAAACGCTACAAGAGCGTTTGCTAGGCGTGACGGCCCATGTCTCTCTCACCCGGCCCGGCACCAGCGGCATCAAGAACTACGAGGAAATGGCGACCAAGCTGGCCGAGGCAACCGGCGCCCGATCCGTCACCCCGGCGATCTACCAGACAGTCCTGCTTTCCTTCGCCGGGCAAGCGCGCGGCGTGGTCACCAAAGGCATCGATCCCCAGCGCGAAAGAAAAAGCGACGAAGCCTTGCAGCGCATCATCGCCGGGAAACTGGACTTCTCCGCGGACGCGGATGGCATTGACGCTCTGCTCATCGGAAAACAGATCGCCGAGGAATGGAAGGTTTCTCCCGGCGACTATGTGACAATTACAAGCCCGCAGGGAAGATTGACGCCGTATGGATTGATGCTACGAACGAGGCGCTTTCGTGTGGCCGGGGTCTTCGACTCCGGATTTTACGACTACGACGAAAACTGGTGCTTCCTGACGTTGGCCGCGGCGCAAGGGCTTTCCGGTGCAGGTGATGTCGTTAATGTCCTTGAGTTTCGTCTGCCCCAGCCGGAACGCGCGGGCGAAATCGCGGAACAGGTTCGGCAAGCCGCCGGACCGGGTTTTTCAACATCCACTTGGATGGAAGAAAACCGCGCGTTGTTCCGGGCGTTGCGGCTGGAAAAGCTGGTCACTGCGATTTTCATCGGCTTGATTACCTTCGTCGCCGGACTCAACATTCTAGTGGTTCTTTCCATGACCGTAACGGATAAAGCCCGCGACATTGCCGTGCTCCGCTCTCTCGGCGCGCGCCGCGAGCAGATTCGCACCATTTTTCTTTGGCAGGGAATCAGCATTGGGACCGCGGGCACGCTGACCGGTCTCTTCATCGGTTATACTTTTTCGTTCGTCGCAGGGAATTACCATCTGATTCCTCTCGATCCTCAAGTCTATGCCGTTCCTTATGTCCCGTTTCATCCCAGCGTCTTCGATGGCGTGTGGATTACCGTCGTAGCGATGGGAATCTCGATCGCCGCAACGATCTTGCCGGCTCGTGCCGCAGTACGCCTCTTGCCGGTGGAAATCCTTCGCTATGAATGAAGCGCAAGAATGGGATGGCAATAATCATATTCTGGGTCCATTTGGCGCGAGATTTGCTCCTATCTAGAGTGAGAGGCAGGTGGGTGAGACCAGGGCGCATCCCTCAAACCCTGGTTATGGTAGAAACCCGCCGCAAGCTGTTGAAAATAGAAAGATTATTAGTGTTTCATTTTGGAGCAAAATTGCCCTCTTTTCGGCAGGTAATCCATTGGCCGAAAACGGGAACAGTTTGGGTCATCCGATGCACAGGCCGCCGCGGGCTTTTACGGCACGGGGATTGCACTGTATGCATCTAAGTAAAGAGCAGGCAAGCACGTCGGGCAGCTGAGAGGCGCTGTAGCGGGATGATCCAGCAAGCACAATTCGGGGACGGACAGCGCGCGATGGATCTGCGCAACGCGGCCGTCGTGCTGGAATCGCGTGGCTTAAAGAAAATTTACGGCATCGGCGAAAAAAGTATCTCCGTGCTGGCGGATGCCAACCTGA
>Ga0210402_10005802_pt1 | contig 11001 bp, 9 predicted proteins | sample IncBWC7MmetaG_FD_161055 | JGI IMG/M metagenome (GOLD analysis project Ga0210402, IMG submission 161055) | Forest soil microbial communities from Barre Woods Harvard Forest LTER site, Petersham, Massachusetts, United States - Inc-BW-C-7-M | ecosystem: Environmental > Terrestrial > Soil >... | reverse complement strand
CACCCTGATCAGTAGATTGGCGCTACGGGGCCCCGTTGCCGATGGAGTGAATAGCATACTCATCTGGCATGTCTGGCTGACTCCGAGGGTGCCGACGCAGTCGCTGCCAGGAAAGGCGAAGTCGCCGCTGTTGGCGCCGGAGATCGACATGCTCGTGACGATAACGGAATTCGCCGTCACGTTGCTGATGTACAGGGTGAGGTAACCGCTGGAATACTCAGGGATGGTGCCAAAATCTGCGGGGTTGGGATAGACGCTGATTGGGACGAAGGCGGCGTGTGCGAGACTCGACGCCAACAGGAGCAACAGTCCAGCGAGACAGAGGCGCAATTGGTTGATCATTACTCTTCCAGCTCCTAACAAGTGGATTCCCCCTCAAACTGCAGAATGAAGGCCGGCAATTGTATCCCCGTTTGGCCATGCCTTCTAGCGCTTTCTTGGAACGCAAATTTGCAGCCATTTGGCGCTTGACGACGGCTTAATTATTCTGTATATTCAGTTTGTACTGAAATAAACGTTATGGCAGAACTCACGGGAGTGCAGAAGCAGTACATCCTTCACTGGGGGGAGATGGGGACGCGGTGGGGGATCAACCGGACGGTGGCGCAGATCCACGCACTGCTCTATTTATCGCCCCAGGCGCTGCCGGCGGAGGAGATTGCCGACACCCTCAGCGTGGCGCGGTCGAATGTGAGCACGTCGATCCGGGAGCTGGAAACCTGGGGGATCGTGCGCGCCGTGCACGTACTGGGCGACCGGCGGGAACATTATGAATCGATGAAAGACGTCTGGGAGATGTTCCGGCTGGTGATTGAACAGAGAAAGCGGCGGGAGATTGATCCGACGCGAGAGATGCTGCGGCGGTGCCTGGCCGGCTTGGATCCGAAGGAACCGGGAGCGGACTACACGCGAGAACGGCTGGGGTCGATGGCCGGCTTCTTCGAAGCGGTGACCGAGCTTCATGACCAGATGAAGCGCCTGCCAACCGGGACGGTTCGAAAATTGTTGCGCATGGGGACGAAGACGCGAAAGAAGGCGAGCTAGGCTCCCTTTTTTAATCTCTTATTTCTTTTCATATAGAACGATCTGTCACGAAAGGATCTGAGCATGGCTGCCATTTTGTACGTCGCGTCTCTGATCGTGCTGGTGTGGATTTTTGGGCGGGCGGCGCTCAAGCCGGTGGCGTGAGCCCGGGCCTTCCTCTTCTCCGGCGAACCATCGCGAGAAGGGGCGCCCGTCAGAGGGAGGAACGAGGATGAACACAACTTTGGAGCCACGGAATTCTCCATCTTTGCGGCCAGAGACGAGGCCGCAGTCGATTCGACCTCTCCGTACCCAGCGGGACAACAGGTGGGCTGCCACCTGTGCGACGGCCGGGGCGGCGGTGTGGGCGGGGATCGCGGTCCTGGCACGGGCAGCAATTGCGCCCCTGGGCGCAATCGAGTTGCTCTTTCTGTTTGCGCCGCTGGTCATCGTTCCACTCGGGATGGAATTGTCGCGCGAGATCGCCGGGAGCGATCCGCTCAATAGCATCGCCCGAAGGCTACAACCGCCGGGCGCTGCTCTGGCGGTCCTTGCCATGTGGCTTCCTCCGGGAAGGCGTGCCGGCTTAGCGGCGATGGGATGGTTACTCGTTTGTCTGCTGCTGGCCGGAAGCGGAGTAGTTGACCTCGTCCGAGCCCTATGGACGGATGCGAAAAGCCTCAGGGCGATGCGCTTTGTTGTGGACATGGCAGGCTTCGATCTGGCGGTGGGCGGAGTCTGGTTGGTGGCCTCGCGGCTTGGAATGCGGCCCATGGGAATTCAGGAGCCGATCGGGCTGCTTACGGCGGTGCATTTTCATTTCGCGGGATTCGCTACGGCGATCATCGCCGGCACGACTCTGCAATTTGCGGAAAGACGCGGGGAGCATCTGTGGCTAAAGTACTTGGCGCCGCTTGTGGCCGGGCTGCCATGTGCCGTAGCCGCAGGATTCGTCGTATCTCCGGTCTTGAAAATGGTGGCGGCGCTTTTGTTCTCCATCAGTGTTGCCGCCCTGGCGATGGCGGTGCGCGCGTGCGGGAGGAAGGCAGAAGCGGACCCGGCGCGGATTCTACTGCAAGTCGCAGCGGGCGCAATTTTCGCAGGCATGGTGCTGGCCGGAGCATACCTCATCGCCGACTATGCGGGGAGCGATGCCCTGACGATCCCGCAGATGGCGAGAACGCATGGCATTCTGAATGCGATTGGCTTCTGTCTCCCAGGACTGTTGGGATGGCTGGTGGAAACGAGCCGTCGCCCGTAGCCGCTCGAGAGTGAACTCCCCTAAGCGGCCACTCTCTCTAGCGCTCTGACCTCCGGCAGCCTCGAGCCGTGCCTGACTTGATATTTGAATCCCGCGGCGTTGATTCCTTCGCCCCATTGTCGGAATCGACGGTTCTACGGGATTCGGCAGTTTGGGCCGCAGTGTTTTCCGCGGGCCATTGCAGCAGAACCGGGACCATGTCTCTGGCCAAGGCCTGGACCGTGTCGGAGGCCCAGACCCTGAAGTTCTCGGCTGATTTCTTCGACCTGTGGAACCATCCCGTCTTCGACAAAGCTTCGATCACCGACATCGAGAATCCATCGTTTGGACGATCACGAACACCATGGGGACGCCGAGGCTGGTGCAGTTTTCTCCGGGTTACGCATTTTGAGGAATGACCGAGGAAGTGCTTTTCCGGCCGCGTCGTTTACGGTGGCCGGCCTGTCCCTGGGTTCGGTTTTGGTTTCCTGCGGGCCGCGGAGGCGCAGGAAGTCTCTCGGAAGGTGCTTGCCCGTACCGCTCCCAGCGATCCCGCCAAGCGGATGCACGTCACTGGCCGAGGTCAAGGTGGAGGTCGTTATCAGGAGCGGGAGGATCGGGCAAGTCCGCCATCCTGATAGGCGGGAACCTGTCTTTGAGAAAGGCGCAGCGGACGCGGTGAGGCCAGGGAGATTTGAACCTGCACAAACCGAGACGAAGGCTGCCATCGTCCTCGATTTCGAGGATCGGTGACACGCGCCAGCGGATCCTTCGCAGGCCCCCGGTACGCTCAGAACAGAAATCAGTTTTCGGGCAGAGGGGGATCAGGAACCTGTACACTAGCTGCAACCCAGATCAAGAAGGCTGCGGCGATGCCGGCAGGTTTCCATGAAGCAGGAAAAGCCTCAGTCTAGCGAGCCAGCGGAAGTCGGCCAGGCTTCCAGAAACGTTGCGGCAAACAGAGCAGACGCCGAGTCTGGGGAGTCGCATCAATCTCCATCTTCTCTAATCTCTCCTCCCGGCTCTTCTTCTTCCATTTCTTCTAGCGGCGCCTCTTCGGAGACATCTCCCGAGCCTGCTTACGAGAGGGAGAGCGCCATTCGCAAAGAACTGCGGCGGTTGAACCGGGCATTGCACTCGCTGAGTGCTTGCAATCAGGCGCTGGCCCAGGCCGGAAGCGAGCAAGAACTGTTACAGCAGATCTGCGACATCATTGTGCGCGTTGGCGGATACCGCATGGCGGGCATCGCATATGCGGAACCCGACGAAGAGAAAAATATACGGCCGATGGCGCATGCCGGTCATGGCAGTGGATACCTGAAGCAGATTCACCTGAAATGGTCGGACTCGCCGCCGGGTCGCGGACCGGCGGGCACGGCCATCCGCGAGAACCGGATTTGCGTGATTGCCGACACGGAGAACGATCCGCAGTTTGCCCCCTGGCGCGAAGCCGCACTGCAGAGAGGATATGCGGCCGTGATTGCGCTGCCCCTGCGGTCTTCGGGCTCCCCCTTCGGTGTGCTCGCCATCTATTCAGAGCAGGTGGGTTCGTTCGAGAGTTCCGAGGTGGAATTGCTCACGGAGGTGGCAAACAATCTGGCCTATGGCATCGCTGCGGTGCGCGCGCAGGCGGAGACCCGGCGGGCGACGGCTGCGCTACGGGATGCGGAACGGCGGTACCGGCAACTGGTGGAGCAGGTACCGGCAATCTCATACATCGCGGAGCCTGGCGTGGCCGGACGTTTTCATTACATCAGCCCGCAGGTGGAACACATTTTGGGCTTCACTCCGGCCGAGTGGATGGCAAACGATCACACCTGGTTCAACGTGCTGCATCCCGACGACGCGGAGAAGACGATCGCCGCTGAACATCGCCGGGAAGGGGAGCTGTATTGCGTGGAATATCGCACCCGCGCGCGGGATGGCCGGGAAGTGTGGTTGCGGGACGATGCCGTCTTCGTCCGCGACGTGGAGACGGGGAAGCTGTTGATGCGCGGCCTGCTGGTGGACATCACGGAGCGGAAGCGCGCCGACGAAGCGCTGCGGCGCAGCGAACAGAATTACCGCATGTTCGTGGCACAAAGCTCGGAAGGGATTTTCCGGCACGATCTCGACGCCCCCGTGCCGGTTGATCTTCCAGAGGAAGAACTGATGCACCACATTCTTCACGATTCGTACATGGCGGAATGCAACCCGGCGATGGCGCACATGTACGGACTGAGTTCTCCAGCGGAATTCTTAGGAAAGCGGCTGACGGAATTGCTGACGGTGGATGATCCTTACAGCATGGGATTGACGCGCGAGTACATTCGCAGCGGATTCCGGTTGCTGGAGCGCGAATCGCACGAGTTGGAAGTGAATGGCAACCGGAGGGTGTTTCTGACCAGCATGTTCGGGATTGTCGAGAACGGGAAATTGGTACGGACTTGGGGGATTCAGAGAGAGATTTCGGAACGCTTGAAGACGGAAGAAGCGCGCCGGAAAGCAGAAGATGCCTTGCGCGAGAGCGAGGAGCGTTACCGCGCATTTGTCGAGCAGAGCTCGGAAGGAATTTTTCGCATGGAATATAACCCTCCAGTTCCGTGCGCCCTGCCGATCCCCGAGCAATTGGCGTTGGGACACAAGAATGGTTATCTGGCGGAATGCAATGACGCGCTGGCGAAAATGTACGGCCGCGCTTCGGCTCGGGAATTGATGGGGAAACCGCTTTCCGACTTTCTGATTCTCAAAGATCCGGTCACCCAGCAGTTTATGGAGAACTTTATCCTATCCGGATACCGCACCACGGATCAGGAGTCGCGGGAGTTGGCGTCCGACGGACAGAAAAAGATCTTTCGCAACACGATGGCCGGGATGGTGGTGGACGGACATTGGGTGCGGACTTGGGGTATCACCCGCGACGTGACTGAGCGGATGCATCTGGAAGAGCAGTTAAGAAATGTGCAGCAACTGGAGGCCATCGGACGGCTGGCCGGAGGGGTCGCGCATGACTTCAACAATATTCTGAGCATCATCATGGGTCACGATGAGTTGCTGATGGCCGCTGTGGGAGAGGACGAGAACGCCCGGAATGGGCTGGAGCAGATTCGACGGGCGGCGGACCGGGCGGCGTCGTTGACGCACCAACTGCTCGCTTTCAGCCGAAAGCAAGTGTTGCAACCGAGAGTCCTGGATCTGAATGAAGCGGTCGCCGCCGTGCAAAAAATGTTGTCGCGAGTGATTGGCGAGGATATTGAACTGGTTGCGAGCCTGCATCCCTCGCTGGTGGCGGTGAAGGCCGACCCGGGACAAGTGGAGCAGGTGCTGATGAACCTTGCCGTGAACGCTCGCGATGCGATGCCGCATGGCGGCAGACTCATGATGGAAACGTCAAACGTGGAAGCGGGCGCGGAATTGGCGCGCGATCTCGATCTCGCCCCGGGGCGTTACGCCATGCTGAAGGTGACCGACACGGGAAATGGGATCGACGCGATTACCCTCTCCCACGTGTTCGAACCATTTTTCACGACCAAGCCCGTGGGCAAGGGGACCGGGCTCGGGCTGGCGACGGCGTACGGCATCGTGAAGCAGAGTGGCGGAAGTATCCAGGTGGAGAGCGAAGTGGGGCGCGGGGCCACATTTCGCATTTATTTGCCGGTAGCGGAAGGCAGCTTGAGCAAGCAGCAGGAGCCGACTGCGGTGGAGAAGGTTGCAGGAGGGACGGAGACGATTCTGATCGCGGAAGATGAGCCGGATCTGCGCGAACTGGCCCGCATCTTTCTGGAGGGGTACGGCTACAAGGTGCTGGAAGCGGCGAACGGCGAACAGGCGATTCAGATGGCGGACGCCTTCGGCGGGCCGATTGATCTGCTCCTGACCGATGTCATCATGCCGGGAATGAGCGGGCCTCAGTTGGCGGTAAAGATTCTGGGCAAGCGGCCCGAAACCAAGATCGTATACATGACCGGATACACTGACGACATGGTAGTGCAGCACAAGGTGCTGGAGCCGGGAGTGAAGCTGCTGCAGAAACCCTTTGGCAAGATTGAGTTGGCGCTGAAGGTCCGCTCAACGCTGAATGAGACCAACGCTGGATGAGAAGTAGGGAGAGACGGTAAAATTTCACATGGACGAGATCTCGGAGTCGATCTTCCGTCGCAACGGACTGCCCAAGGAGAAGGGATACGGAATCATGACGAAGGTGCCGGAGAATCACGGGCCCCTGAACGAAACGGACCGGGCTGCGAGCCGGAGAATCTGGGTGACGCTGAAAGGGCTGCCCCTGTCGATACGGCTGGACTGGCCGTTTCATCAGTCGACTTCGGGGGCCGATTTCTCCGTGCTGCACGGGGATATCCGGCTCGAAGGTTCCGACGGACTGCACGCGCCTGTGGCCGTGAATCTTTCGCAAACGGTGCGCGAAGTGCTGCCTTCCATGGAGCCCAAGGACGCGGAAGCTCCGGTAATCAATGCGCTGCGCAAGGAAGTGGACCGGCGGCAGATTGAGTTTGTGAAGTCCGGGAAATTGCTGCCCGTGCCGTTCTCCAGCCGTCACTACGACTACAAGCGGCAGCAGTGGGTTTTTGGCCAGGCCACGGACGACGTTATGGCGGAATTCATCGAGCGCAAGGTTTTTTGGCAGACGATCTTGAGCGGGGAAAAGCGGGTGTGGATTGGTGATCCGACGGAGGCCCAGTATCTGCAGACGACTCCAGGTCACATGGTGGAGATCGCGGCTCGACTGGTCGCGGCGCAAGGGCTGCTGCGGATTGAGGGCGAGTGGGCGGAGCCTACGGTCGGCTTGATGGGCCAGGCCGAGCGATTCCAGAATACCCGGCGCCAAGCGGTGGAAGAGCTGGAGAAAAAGCATGCGTTCGAGAGGGGATAGGTAGCGACGGTCTAACTAGCGGAGGGTGGAAGGAAGTTGCATGTTCACCGGCATCGGCATGGCGTTGCCATCGCACTTGCCGGGTGTGAAGCGCCATGCTCGAAGCGCCTGCAAGACATGTTCGTGGGAACTGCTATCCCCCGAACGCGTGATTCTGATGTTTTGTGCTTTCCCTTTTGTATCCACCACGAACCATACGTGAAGCCAAGCGGCGTGTTCGAGATCGATCCCGCCGGGGAATACGAACCCTCCATCGGAGTATCTTGGAGGCACGGCCTTTCCTGAACATCTGCCCAACTCGATTGCTTCTGGGGACCGGATGAAGAGGGTTGGATCCGGCGAGGGTTCGGCAGAAAGCTCGACCACATTCGCGCTGATCGTCTGGTGGCGGTCGTCGAAGCAAGCGATCTCGCGCGGAAACCAGTACTCATTGAACTTTTGAAACTTGCCGTATTCGCAGGAAAAGGTGACCACATTCCGCGGACGTTCCTCAGGAAATGCCTTTTGCAGCAACACGCCACTCTGCTTGTCAAAACAAAAGACGATTTTCTGGCTTTGCACGACCGGCTTGGTAAAAGCGCATTCTGCCACCAGGTCACCGGCAGGAGTCTCGGTGATCGTCACGAAATCAGGTTGCGAGGAAGTCGGTGGGATAAAGGCCATCAACTTGGGAAGCTGATTCGCTCGCTCGGGAAAGGTGTCGGGGTAAAGCAGCCAGCTCTTCGCTGGTCCGGCGACCTCGATGCGCCGCAGATCGTGGATCACCGTCTCCCGCCGCCACTGCGAATCGGAGACCCAAGTCTCCGTATAGGTTCCCTGGACGGTCTCGAGATCGTCTCCTTTGAATGAAAAGGTTGCCTTTAAGCGGAAAGCGGCAGCATTCGGAGAACGGATGTCAGAGAGTTGCTGAGCGTGCAGCAGCATTGCCCGAGCTCGTTCCTTGACGTCTTGTGCGAGGCTCAAGCCACAAAGACACATCCAACAGGCGACCGATAGGAGGGTACGGCAGTTCATCGAAGGACCGCGCCCATGTTATACGAGCGGACATAGAAATCGAAGGCCGAAGGTAGGGTGAAGCGTCTGACTTTTCCGCGCGAGAGCCCCCAGCAGAACCGTGGGGCGTCAGCGGGATGGCGCACAGCAATGCGATGTGAGTCCAGGCGAGGTTGCGGTCGGCGCGGGCGAACTGGTTGAGCTGTGTCTGCTGGCCGACCCGGAAGATTCCATTTGTCATCCCGCTCATCAAGAAGATGAGAAGGCGAGGCCAGAGTGCGGCCCAGCGCGCGCTATTTTGTCCGGCAACGCGGTTGTAGAGGGAGTGCATCGAAAGGAGTTTAGCGGGTAGCCGGTAAGCGGGCAAAAGTCGTTGCGATGGACGTCTGCGGAGAACCGCGAAGAACGCGGAAGGGTGGGAGCTTGGGGACCACACGGTACCCGCTGGCTGGACTCTGCTCGATAACTCTGTTGCTTCTCCATTTGGCAATCCTTACCGGGGCCGCGCTGGCGCAGAACCAGCCCAGCCCGCAACCGGCCCCCCAGCAAGGGGACTCCACGGCAGCGCAATCTCCGCAGGATCAGAAGCCGCCGGAAGAAAAGAAAAACGAAGAAAAGAAAGAGGAAAGCTCGAATCCAGCGCAGGCCGCCGCGGAAAAAACCAAACAAGTGACGGTGCAGGCCGCGCAAGCTGCTAAACAAATGGGGACGGCGGCGTTGGTGAAGGCGCGCGATTGGGAGGGAGGATGGCTGACCGGCGTGTACGTGGAAAAGGGCGGGCCCCTCATTCCAATGAACCGCCGGCAGCGGCGGGAGATTTATCTGCAACAGACCCTGGCGACTCCCGGAGCGTACATGAAACGCATGTTCGCGGCTGGAATTGACCAGGCGCGCGGCGCGCCCTCGGAATGGGGCGGCGGCCTGGCGGGATATTCCAGGCGGTTCGCATCGCGCGAAGGGCAATTCATCACGGCGAACAGCCTGGCGGCACTGGGAAATGCGAAGTTGAAGTACGAACCGCGCTACGACCAGTGCCAATGCAGCGGCTTCTGGCCCAGAACGCGACACGCCATTCTGCGCAACTTCCTTACCTACAACCAAAGTGAGCAGGAACTGCGTCCGCAGTGGGCACTGTACGGAGGATCTTTTGCCGGAGGTTTGCTTTCGACCGCCTGGAAACCGCACCCGCGGAACGCGTTCGCCGAGGGCGGCCGGGCTCTTCTCGGTCAGGCGGGATACGGCTCGTTGCTGAATTTCTTTATCGAATTCTCGACGGATATCAACCGGAAGATAGGCGCTAAGAACGCTAAGAATAAGAGGAAGTAATCCTCCCTGACTTCGCGGCGGGAGTTCCCCGATTTCTAAATCAGGTGCGCACCCGAAAGCCAAGAAACTTTGATCCGTGCTTTTGATCCGCCCTTGCTCGTTTCCTTCTCAGCAAGTTGGGTCACGCCGGCGACGGCTTGCGGACAAACTGCGAGACCACCGTTGCCAGCGTCAAAAGGGACATCAAAGAGATGATCCCCAGCGAAATCACGCAATAGATACACCAGACACCGAGGACGTTCGCTTCGATGTTCGCCAGGTAAAGCGAGAAAGCAAGTCCTAAAAAAGTGGGGACGAGCAGCCAGCGGTAGCAACGCAGGACGGCGAGCAGGCCCATGAGAATATATCCAGCGATACCGATGGCGGCGACGGGAATCCCGAATCGCATCGCATAGGGGCTGTGATTGACGACGCCGCAGTCCCAGCGCTCATTGATGCTGCAGGGAGAATCACCGTAGGTGCGATAGTGTTCGCGCAGAGCCAGAGAAGAAACGACCACGCCCAGCACGGCCAGAATCAGCAGCAGATATTTCATGAATTCCCTCTCTTCTTAGGCCGCTGAATTAGAGCGCCGAGCTTAGAACCCTGACGTGCTTGGTGTGACGTCAGCCTTTTGTAGCGCGTGCGGCGAGCGCGTCCTTTATTAGATCAGAAACCTGCCAATCGCTGCCGTGATACCACTTCACGATCTTGCCGTCGGGACCGATGACGGCGGTGCTGAGATTGTGCGTGATCACGCCACCTTCCGGTTTGATGGTCAGAGCAAAGAAGTCGGCGATCCCGGGCAGGTCAGCGGCACTGGGCGCGGCGAATTCCCACCGCCTGAACAGCACCTCCTCATGCGTGTGCGCAACCGAGTAGCCGTAATCCCGAAGAACCTTGGGCGTGTCGTGCCCCGGATCGAAGCTGATGCTCAACAGGTGAATGCCCGCCAGCGCCGGATCCGTAGCGGCTTGCCTGTCGATCTCCGCGAAGTTGCTGCTCATGCGCGGGCAGTAATCAGAAAAGGGACAGCGCGTGTAAATAAAGGTGACGAGCAGAACGTGCCCCCTGTACTGTTTCAGAGAAACGCGCTTGCCACCCTGATTAGTGAAGACAAAATCGGGAACATCCTCTCCGGCGGAAGGCATGTGCAGCGCGTTCGCGCCGGCTGCCCGGGCAGGATCAATGTGGGCAACCGTTTTGACGTTCTCGAGCCAGTAGTCGGGAATGGCGCCTTCATTTTTGGCGTCGGGTTGAAAGACCATTACATCGGCCGAAATCGAATCGCCCGGGAGCAGGTGATCGAACGCTGCTGCGGGCTTGATCTTGTAGGGCATGGCCATGGCGTCCATGAAGCCGGGGATGGCATCACCATCAATGATCGCCGATTGCGCCTGGCTGTCAACGGAGACGACGCGGCCAGTGAAGGGGTAACGTTTCGCAGCGGGCGCCTGGGAGCGGTTGCACGAAACAGCAAGGAAAGTGCCGGCAAGGATGAGGGCGACCAGAAAAGCACCGAAAGTATGTTTGTTCACGTTGTAAACACTTTAACTCCGAGGGGGGCTTTGGT
>Ga0210402_10005801_pt1 | contig 11002 bp, 8 predicted proteins | sample IncBWC7MmetaG_FD_161055 | JGI IMG/M metagenome (GOLD analysis project Ga0210402, IMG submission 161055) | Forest soil microbial communities from Barre Woods Harvard Forest LTER site, Petersham, Massachusetts, United States - Inc-BW-C-7-M | ecosystem: Environmental > Terrestrial > Soil >... | reverse complement strand
GCCACTGCCAGGCGATGATCCGTTCTGGCTTTATCAACCGATTGGATTGCCGCCTTCAAGTCCGGCCGCGCTTCCATCGCCGCTTGCCGCATCTCTTCCAGCGGCGCAATCTGCGCAGAAAATTCAAACGGCCCGGTGACGTCGAATTGATCGATTGGTGTCCGATCATTCAGCAGCATCAAAAGCAGGATTTTCGCCGTTTCCAGACTTTCTTCCGCCATCTGCAGGTCCGATTCGTATTGCACCCGCTGCAGTTCCAGGCGATCCAAATCCACCTGAGCGATTGCTCCAGCTTTGTAGCGCTCGCGATTCACCCCCAAAACATGGTCGTAATATTCGAGATTTTCTTTGGCTAGTGCGAGAATTGCTTTTTCCTGCAGCGCCTGCACGAAAAACATCCGCAGCGTAAAAATCAGCGTTCGTTCCAGGTCTGCCTGGCTGGATTCGGCTATTCCCGTCGCCTTCTGTGCGCTCTCGGTGCGCAATTCCCGCTTGTGCTGCCGCTCGTGCAAATAATTTACCGAGGCCACCGTCAGGAGACTCCCCAGGGGGCCGTGCGCCGGGCCACCTGGAAACGGATTGATCTGGTCCGCTGTAATTCCCAGCGTCGGATTCGGCCGCAAGTTCGCCGTAATCTCTTGCGCGCGCGATTCCGCGATTCCCAACTGCCCCGCGAGCAAGGTCGGATTCGCCGTCTCGAACCTGGCGCGAACTTCCTGCCACGTCAGCGCTTTTTGCGCCGACGCCTGGCTCGCTAGCCCGGCTATCATGCCAATTCCCAAACTCCAGCGCCCGATGCCCAGCAACATGCATCCTCCTTGCGTCCGCCGGTAACGAACAGGCGACGTCACGCACACGCTCTGGCCGCTGCGAGGCAGGCGGCCTCCCAACCGGCCATCCTCCCCGCCAACTCCGCTACGATTTATCAGTGTGCTTGCCGGCCTTTATTGAACCCGAATCATATCAACGGCTTGTTACAGCGCCGTTTTTATACTATACTGGGTATAGTATGTCAACGGAGGAGTGATGGCCCACACCGTTCAGGAACGCCGCAAGCTGCTGGCCCGCGTCAATCGCATCGAAGGCCAGGTCAAAAGCATTCGCTCCGCTCTCGAACAGAATCGCGAGTGCGCCACCGTGCTCCAACAAATCGCCGCCTGCCGCGGCGCCATCAACAGTCTGCTGGTCGAAATCATCGACGGCGAGATCCGCTTTCACGTTCTCAGCAAGAATGCCAAGGTCGACTCGCGCGAAGCTCGCGCTGCCGAAGACCTGGTCGAAATTTTGCATCGCTACATCAAGTGAACTGCGATTATTCTCAACGCGCCATTCTCCACACTTCCTTGCTCTTCGCGTATTCTGATTCCACTTTAGGAGCCTCCGCTTGAGCCTGCAAATCGTCGCCGCCGTCATCGAACGCCCCGATCGCCGCATCCTTATCGGCCAGCGCCATCGCGACGACTCTTCCCCGCTCAAATGGGAATTCCCCGGCGGTACCGTCGAGCCCGGCGAATCGCTTGAGCAAGCCTTGGCTCGCGAGCTTCGCGAAGAGCTCGACGTAACACTGCTCCGGGCGGTGTTCATCTCCCAGGTGGAACACCGCTACTCCGATCATCGCAAGCCCCTCTGCATTACTTTCTTTGCCGCGTCCATTATCGAATCGGAGCTCCGTCCACAGCCCTTCGAACGCATCGCCTGGGTTCTCCCGCGCGAACTCGCAAACTACGATTTTCTCTCCGCCAACACCCGCCTGGTCGCCGAACTTGCCACCGGCCGCATCAAGCCCGGTGAACTCCTGGCATCCTCCACGCAAGAAGACTCGCGTCCAGAAGGCCATTAGCCAACTCGAAACGTCGGCCGTCGCCGCACTTGCGGCTTCCGCCCAGCCGTACTATTTTTAAATTTCGAGGAAATGGTCTCCGGAGAACCCGGCAGCCACGCTATACGCTACAGGTCTGGAATCCTCTGGCAACCTCGATCCAGCCCCGCTCTCATATGCTGAACGGAAAACGCATTCTCGTCGTCATGCCGGCGTACAACGCCGCGAAAACGCTCGAGCAAACCTATCGCGAAGTCCCCAAGGACTTCGTGGACGAAATTATCCTTGTGGATGACGGCAGCGGTGACGAAACCGCCAAAGTCGCTGCCGAACTCGGCCTCACTACCTACGTACACAAACAGAATCTGGGCTACGGCCGCAACCAGAAAACCTGCTACCGGGAAGCCCTGCGCCGCGGCGCCGATATCGTCATCATGCTTCATCCGGACTATCAGTATTCGCCGAACCTCATCGTTTCCCTTGCCGGAATGATCGCCTTCGGCGAGTACGACGTCGCTCTCGGCTCGCGCATTCTCGGCGTCGGCGCGCTCAAGGGCGGCATGCCACTCTACAAGTACATCGCAAATCGTTTTCTCACTCTCTTCCAAAATATTTTGATGAAGTACAAGCTCTCCGAATACCACACCGGCTACCGCGCCTTCTCGCGCACCGTGCTCGACTCCCTTCCGCTCGAAGCCAACACCGACGATTTCGCCTTCGACAATCAGATGCTCGCGCAAATTATTTTCTTCGGCTACCGCATGGGCGAAGTCTCCTGCCCCACGCGCTATTTTCCCGAAGCTTCCAGCATCAGCTTCGCGCGCAGCGTCAAATACGGCATCGGCGTACTGGCCACCTCCTTCCAGTTCCGCCTGCAAAAGTGGGGCCTCGCCAATTTCGAAATCTTCAGCACCAAGGGCCACAAACTTCTCCCCGACTACTACGTCATGGTGAAAGAGTGACGCCGTCGGAGCCCTCCGCCGATCTCCCAGTAGTTGAGCCGCCTCAACCTGCAATTCCAGCCCCACGCGACGATTCGACTAAACCATGGCTGCTCGCACTTTTTCTCGTCGCCATCACCGTCTTCGCCTACTGGCCCACGTTTTCCAACGGCTTCATCAATTACGACGACAACGGCTACGTCACGCAAAATCATTTTCTTCAGCCCGGCCTCACGCTCAACAACATCGTCTGGGCGTTCCGCGCCACCATCATGGCCAACTGGCATCCACTGACCTGGATTTCCCACATGGCCGACGTACAATTCTTTGGCCTGCATCCCGCCGGACATCACGCCACCAGCCTTGCGCTTCACGCGCTCAACGTTGTTCTTCTTTTTTACCTGCTCCGCGCCGCTACCGGCTTCGTGTGGCGCAGCGCTATCGTTGCCGCGCTCTTTGCTCTGCATCCGTTCAACGTCGAATGCGTCGCATGGGTTTCCGAGCGCAAAAGCCTGCTGTGCACCACTTTTCTTTTTCTCGCGCTGTTCGCCTATGGCTGGTACGTCCGCAAACCCGGCATCGCCCGCTATTCCGCAGTCGCGCTCATCTTCGCTCTCGGCCTCGCTTCCAAGCCGATGATCATCACTCTGCCCTTTGCACTGCTGCTTCTCGATTACTGGCCGCTCAATCGCCTGCCAGTTCCCGACGGCCCAGAGAATATTTCGCTGTTCTTCAAAAAACTCCGCGCCCTCGCCGTCGAAAAAATCCCGCTCCTTCTTTTGTCCGCGGCCAGTGCCTGGATCACCGTCATCGCCCAAGCCCGCGCCAACACCATCGCCCCCAACAGCAACCTGTCCTTGCCCATTCGCGCCGCAAACGCTTTCTGGTCCTATCTCCTCTATCTACTCAAAGCCATCTGGCCGGTGCATCTGGTCATTTTTTATCCGCATCCGGAAAAATCCATCGGCTTCGCAAAACCAATTCTGGCCGTACTGTTCCTCCTGGCATTCACGTACTTCTGCCTGCGCCATCTTCATCAGCGCTATTTGCTCGCAGGCTGGCTGTGGTATCTCGGCTGCCTAGTGCCGGTCATTGGCTTCGTACAAGTTGGCCGCCAAGCCATAGCCGACCGCTACCCCTACCTCCCGCTCATCGGAATTTTTGTACTGGTCGTCTGGTGGATCGCCGAAAACTCCTCGCGCCTCCCGCAACGCTCGGAAATTCTCGCCGGTGCTGCCGCTCTTTTCCTGATTTTTTTCGCGGGACTCACCTGGCGGCAAACCACCTACTGGAAGGACAGCTTCACAGTCTTCCGCCACGCGCTCGAAATTACGCCAGTTAATTTCATCGCCGAAAATAATTTGGGCCAGGCCTACGTGGACATCGGAAAATCTGATTTGGCCTACGACCATTTTCTCCGCTCGACCCAGGAAAAACCCTACTTCGGCCTCGCGCATTACAATCTTGGAGTGGTCCTCATCGGAGAAAATCGCCGCGCCGAAGCCCGCCGCGAATTTCAGCTCGCCATTCAATTCGGGCAGGACGCTTCGGAAATCGCGTCGGCTTACCACAACCTGGGCATTGCCATGTTAGAGGACGGCGAACTGGTCGACGCTCGCATCGCTCTTTCTGAAGCGTTGCGCCTCGTCCCCGGAAAACAGTCCAGCTATCTCGCACGCGGCCTCGTGGAATATAAGCTCGCCGATTACGCCGCAGCCGAAGCCGACTTCGTCAAAGGTGCAAATCTTTCGCCCGATCCCGCCGCAGCCTATTGGGTCGGCCGTTCCCGCGAAGCCCAGGGCAACACCGCCGGAGCGATTGACGCCTATCGCCGCACCCTTGCCCTGCAGCCCAACATGGCCGAAGCCAAAGAGCACCTCGACGCGCTCCTCTCCGGCCGCTCGCTTCCCTTCGCTCAACCCAACAACTAACAGCGATAACACTCGATTGCTCTCATGCCAGACTCTTTGGCTCACGCTCAGCTGTAGTGCGCGTCAAAGGTTCTCGAAGCTCTTTCCTTCAGAATTGCGGCCAACGCGAGAAGTTAAGGAGAAACTCACTCATGCCCCGAATCTTTGCTAGCGCATTTCTATCGTGCCTGGCACTTGCGATGACCGCGCATGCCGCCGTTGAGGACCAACCGAAGGCCGTCAAGATCAGAGACGGTGTTTACATGGTTCCTACAGCCGGCAACGTGTACATGATCACCACGCCCGAGGGAAACGTGGTCATAGACACTGCTATGCAAGATTTGGCGGCGCAAGCCAAAACAGCTCTTATTGCGGAGAACAATGGGCCGGTGAAGTACATCATTCTGACTCACGCCCATGCCGATCACATCGGCGGCATCGCGCTTTGGAAGGAACCCGAGACCCAGATCATCGCCCAGCGGAACTACGTCGAGTTTGTAAATTACGTCGCCAGGCTGGAAGGTTTCTTCGCTCCCCGCAACGCCGCCGGTTTCAGCCGCCCTCAGCATGAAGTAGGGCCGTGGGCCGGTAACTACGGCGCGAAAATCGAGCCGACCATTTTCTTCGACGAAAAATACGCGTTCACGATCGGCGGACTTAAATTTGAACTATTCAGCACGCCCGGTGAAACGCCTGATCATCTGACGGTTTGGATTCCGGAATATAAGACCGCGTTCATTGGCGACAATTACGACGGGGCCGGAATCCCTGAGCCTATGTCGGTCCCGAATATCTATACCCTCAGGGGCACCAGACCTCGCCCGGCACTGGACTGGATCAAATCAATCGATACCGTGCTGGCACTGAAACCTGAGCTGGTGCTGATGGGGCACGGCGAACCAATCGTCGGCAACGCGGAAATCACCAGGCGGCTCACCCGGTTTCGCGACGCTATCCAATACATACACAACGAAGTGGTAAAAGGAATGAACGCTGGCAAGGATGTCGCAACTCTGATGCAAGAAATAAGACTTCCGGCGAGCTACGGCCTGAGTGAAGTATTTGGCAAGGTCAGCTGGGACGTACGCGGAATCTACGACGGGTATGCAGGCTGGTTCGACACAAATCCGGCCACCATGTACGAACTTCCTCCCGCGTCCGTGTATCCGGATCTGGTAAAACTCGCCGGAGGACCGGAACCGGTGGTTCGCCTGGCTCTGGAAAAGTTGGCGGCCGGCAAGCCGGTCGAGACTCTGCATCTGACCGACGTCGTTCTCGCATACGACCAGAAGAACCAGGCTGCGTTGGCCGCTCGACTCAAGGCGCTGGACTACTTGAAAGATCGTTGCGAAAACTTCATTGAAGACGGCTGGCTAGCCTACGGAATTCGAAAAACGAAAGAGAAAATTGCGGCGAACTAAGGCCACGACCGAATCCAAGCAGCACCTGGACGTGCTCATCTCCGAACAACCGCTTCCCCTATCCTGACCCGCAAACTAGCCGCCCTGCCGGCATGTAGCACCCTCAAATTGTCATTTCGAGCAAAGCGAGGAATCTGCTTCTTGTTCGCGACGTTCTCGCCTTGGTAGTGGCCGGTCTTTAGACCGGCTCTTTTCGCTCAGACGTGCTTGAGGCGGCGGGTGACCAGCGAAGCTGCATTTACTTGCGAAACATTTGCTCGATTCGAATTCCGACCTCTTCGTGGGTCAGGAACTCTCCTCTGTCCAGCTGTTTCAAGCCTCTGGTAACCTGCTGGCGGAGCCACGCGTCATGGTCGACGTAGTGTTCCACGAGCTGCTGGACATATTCCTCCGCGCCGCTCTTGTTTTCGGCAGCGGCACGGTCCACTTTTGCTTGCAGCTCCGGAGAAAGTTTCACTTCCATATTTTCCCAGCCTAGGTTTACCCAGCCCCACTGTCAAGAGCTCAGCCACCGCGACTGCGTGCGGACCACGCCTAATTCATGAACCTGTCCCCGTGCAGGACAGTTTCAAACCACCGTTAGTGAGATCTTGGGACTGAGCAAAGTTATCGGTCACGCGCGATTGAGAGCGCGCACCCTTGCGGACAGCCAGCCAACCGAGCGACGATTCATCTGCTATGACTGAGCCCCTACAGGAAATTATCAATCGCCTCTGGAATACTCCGAAAAACGCAGAATGGTCGCCCAAGACCGACTTCGTTGCTCTTAGCGATATTCAGCAGTGGATTGAAAGCACCGACATCGAGACGCTTGGTTTTACTCACCATCTTCTCGGCGATACTCGTTTCCGAGTCGAACCCCCGATTTCAATCGCCGAGTACATACACTTCACAAAGAAATATTACGAACGCTGCTTGCGAGAGAACCCCGACGGCCAATGGTCTGCGTCGAGCTATATTGCAGGCGGCGAGTTGGTGAATATTTTTGCGAGTCTCTGGAGGGACGCACTCGTACCTCGCTCTGTCCTGGAAGACTTGAAAGCATGGCTTGGGCAACTTTACCGGGAAGGGGACTCAACTCTTAGGACCTGCATTGTCAATGCGACGCTCGAGCATCTCTTTGAGCAGGCGCCGATACGAGAATTTTTCCATGACTGGCTGAACGACGAGGTTCTCGCTACGGCTCACCGTGAAGCGTCTGAATGGCATGAGGGTGGAGGAAATACTCCACTTGGGAAACCACCCTTTGGGTTTCCATAGGCCGCTCGACGACCAGTATCGTATTGTAGGAACAGAATGATCGCGGGCGCTCCCGACGCACATTCGGGAGTGCATCACTCAGCCGGACATCCGAAACGCGCCTTACGAAGTCACCGGGTTCGGCTTGCCCTTCGTAATCCCCAATTCCTCGATCGCCTTCTCCACCACGTTCGCTTCGATCTTTCCATCCGAAGCCAATTCATGCAACGTCGCCAGCGTAATGAACTTCGCGTCCACTTCAAAGAAATCGCGGAGCGACGTGCGCCCTTCGCTGCGGCCAAATCCATCCGTGCCCAGCGCCGCCAGCCTCCGCGGCATCCACTTGGCAATCATGTTTGGCAACGTCTTCAGATAATCCGAAGCAGCCACCAGCACGCCCGGCGCATCCGCCAGGCATTGCGTCACATACGGTACCCGCGGCTTCGCTCCCGGATTCAACCGGTTCACGCGCTCCGCTTCAATCGCGTCGACGTACAGTTCCTTGTAGCTGGTCACGCTCCACACATCCGCGGCCACGCCGTACTTCTGCTCCAGAATCTCCTGCGCCCGCAGCGCTTCGTTCAAAATCGCGCCGCTGCCAAACAATTGCGCTTTCAGCTTCGACTTTTTGTTCGCTGAGGCCCGGAACTTGTACATGCCCTTCAAAATTCCTTCGCGCGCTCCCGCAGGCATCGGCGGCATCGCGTACTGCTCGTTCATTACCGTGATGTAGTAGAACCAGTTTTCGCCGTCCTTATACATCCGGCGAATTCCGTCCTGAATGATCACCGCGATTTCGTACGCAAACGCCGGGTCGTACGCCTTCAGATTCGGCACCGGCAAAGCCAGAATGTGGCTGTTGCCGTCCTGGTGCTGCAATCCCTCGCCGGAAAGCGTGGTCCGTCCTGCCGTTCCGCCCAGCAGGAATCCGCGCGAACGCATATCCGCCGCCGCCCAGATAAAATCTCCAATCCGCTGGAATCCAAACATCGAGTAGTAAATGAAAAACGGAATGGTGTTGATTCCGTGCGTAGCGTACGCGCTGCCCGCCGCAATGAACGACGCCATCGAGCCCGCTTCGGTAATCCCCTCTTCCAGAATCTGCCCGTCTTTCACTTCGCGGTACAGCAACAACGTATTCATATCCACCGGCTCGTACTTCTGCCCGCCGCTGGCATAAATTCCCACCGTTCGAAACAGCGACTCCATACCAAACGTCCGCGCCTCATCCGGCACAATCGGCACGATCAGCTTGCCGATTTCCGGATCCTTCAGCATCTTGCGCAGCATTCCAACGAACGCCATCGTCGTCGAAACTTCCCGCTCTTCGCTGCCTTCGGTGAACTCCTTAAACAGTTCATCGTGCGCCGCAACGATCGGCGTGGAACGTATGCTGCGCTTCGGCGTGTACCCGCCCAGCTCTTCACGCCGCGCCCGCAGGTATTCAATCTCGATGCTGTCTTCCGCCGGCCGGTAGAACGGTACCGTAGCGCAATCCTGATCGTTCAGCGGAATCCCGAACCGCGAACGAAACTCCCGCAACTCTTCTTCATTCAACTTTTTCTGTTGGTGCGTGACGTTCTTTCCTTCGCCCGCTTCACCCAATCCATAGCCCTTGATGGTGCGCGCCAAAATCACCGTCGGCCCGCCCTTGTGATCTACGGCTGCCTTGTACGCCGCATACACTTTGCGTGGATCATGCCCGCCCAGCCGCAAACGCCGCAACGCTTCATCCGGCAACGGTTCCACCAGCTTCAGCAACCGTGGATCGTGCCCAAAGAAATGCTCGCGCACATACGCGCCGGACGACACCACCAGCTTCTGGTATTCGCCATCCACCAACTCGCCCATGCGCTTGACCAGCAAACCTTCCGTGTCGCGCTCCAGAATCGGATCCCACTCGCTGCCCCACAGCACCTTAATAACGTTCCAGCGCGCGCCGCGGAACGCCGACTCCAGCTCCTGAATAATCTGCCCGTTGCCGCGTACCGGACCATCCAACCGCTGCAAATTGCAATTGATCACAAAAATTAAATTGTCGAGATTTTCGCGCGACGCCAGCGTAATCGCGCCCAGCGATTCCGGCTCATCCGTTTCGCCATCGCCCAAAAACGCCCACACCTTCGCGTCCGTCGCAGGTTTCAGCCCGCGATTTTCCAGATAGCGGTTGAACCGCGCCTGGTAAATCGACATCAACGGGCCCAATCCCATCGACACCGTAGGAAATTCCCAGAAATCCGGCATCAGCCAAGGATGTGGATACGAAGAGAGCCCGCCGCCCGGCTTCAGTTCCCTTCGAAAATTTTCCAGCTGCTGAGTACTGAGTCTGCCTTCCATGAACGCCCGCGCATAAATTCCCGGCGCCGCGTGTCCCTGAAAATAAACCGTGTCGCCTTCAAACTCCGGAGTCCTAGCGCGGAAAAAATGATTGAATCCAACTTCATACAACGTCGCCGCCGAAGCGTATGTCGAGATGTGCCCACCGATGTTGTGCTCTTCGCGGTTCGCGCGCACCACCATCGCCAGCGCGTTCCACCGAATCAGCGACTTGATTCGCCGCTCCAATTCCTGATCGCCGGGAAATAGCGGCTCCAGCCGCACCGGAATCGTGTTCGCATAAGGCGTATTCGCTGTAAACGGCAAATCAATCCCATTTACGGTCGCGTGTGCCCGCAACCGCTCCATAATCTCCGCCGCTACTTCCGGCCCGCTCGATTCCAGCACCGAATCCAGCGACTCCAACCACTCCTGAATCTCCACATCCTCAATATGGTGAGGCTGTGCGTACGTCTCGTTATCCACGTTGTCCCTCGTTGGTATTGCCCTGTCCTGTGCCGCCATCTGCGCCGTCCTTATCGCTCCCAATCGCTCACGCCAACAACATCCGCGCCTTCTTATCGCGCCATAAGCTAAATAGAATACACTGCCGCGCCGCAACGCGCACTGTCCCAATTCGATTTTCTATTGCGATATTCGCACGCAAGAAAATTGCCCGCGATTCCAGCCGTCTCCGTGCCCTCTGTGCTCCGACCTCTGCGTCCTCTGTGTAACTTTTTTTGTTCTTTCTTTTCTCTTCTTTCCGTTCTTTCTCTGCGAACCTCCGTTAACTCTGCGTCTCAGCGTTATCTTTCGTCTTGTTTTAGTTTCATCGTTTCATCGTTACTTCGTCACCTCATTACTTCGTTCCGCAGTTCTCTTTTCAACTCGTTCTTCCCCCATCCACCACCAACACATGCCCCGTCACAAACTCCGCCGTCGCCAAATACACCACCGCATCCGCAATATCCGACGGCCTCCCCGTCTTCCGCAGCGGCGCCAACTGCACAAACTCCTGCTCCCACTCCAGCGGATCACCCGGCATGGTAATCGTCCCCGGCGCAATCGCATTCACCCGCACTTCCGGTGCCAGCGCCTTCGCCAGACTCTTCGTCAAATTAATCACGCCCGCCTTCGCCACTGAATGCGGTATAAATCCCGGCCACCCCATCAATCCTCCGGTATCCGCAAAATTCACAATCGATCCCTTCGAACGCCGCAGCATCGGCGCCGCCGCCTGCGCACAAAAAAATGGCGACTTCACGTTAGTATCCAGCGAAGCATCCCAAATCTCTTCGGTAGTCGAAATCACACTGCCCGGCAAAAAATTTGCCGCACTATTCACCAGCAAATCCA
>Ga0210402_10005800_pt1 | contig 11002 bp, 12 predicted proteins | sample IncBWC7MmetaG_FD_161055 | JGI IMG/M metagenome (GOLD analysis project Ga0210402, IMG submission 161055) | Forest soil microbial communities from Barre Woods Harvard Forest LTER site, Petersham, Massachusetts, United States - Inc-BW-C-7-M | ecosystem: Environmental > Terrestrial > Soil >... | reverse complement strand
GATCGACCAGATGGTGAGTGCCGTGGTGCGCTTGTTGGGACCGAATACATTGATGAGGAGTGCCTGACTGCCGGGGATCATGGGTCCCGAAACCGCGCCCTGCATCACGCGAAATGCGATCAGCGAGGGCAGGCTCCAGGCGAGCCCGCACAATAAAGATGCAATGGTAAAGAGCACCACCGAGACGACGAAGGTGCGCACCACGCCGAAGCGCTGCATCAGCCATCCGGTCAAAGGCACGGACACACCGTTCGCCACGGCGAAGGAGGTGATCACCCAGGTGCCTTGATCGACGCTGACGCCCAAGTTGCCGGCGATGGTGGGTATGGAAACATTCGCGATTGACGTATCGAGCACCTGCATGAAGGTACCCAACGCGAGGGCCACCGCGGTGACGGCCTTGCGCCCGCCGAGCAGCGTCGGCGCGGCTCCGACGGCGGCGGCATTCGCACTCACGGGCGGGCGGCCAACATCGGCGCACGTTCGACCGCGCGGGTATTGCGGCTGAGCTTCGCCGGTTCTTGCGCATGCGGTCCGGCATTATCCGCGATGATGGAGGCGATCAGCGTATCGACGCGCGGATCATCACCGGCGCTCGGCTGCTTCGGCAGCGGCACATTGCGCACGGCGGTCGACATGAGCGGTCCGGATGCATTGTGCAAATCCACGCGCACGGTGGTTGAGAGCCCGATGCGCAGCGGATGCGCCTTGAGTTCATTGGGATCGAGCAGGATGCGCACCGGCACGCGCTGCACGATCTTGATCCAGTTGCCGGAGGCATTCTGCGAGGGCAGGAGCGCAAACGCGTTGCCGCTGCCGGCGGCGATGCCCGCGACGCGGCCGTGATACGTGACCTGATGCCCATACAAATCCGTGCGCACCGTGACCGGTTGGCCGGCGCGCATACGCTCGAGTTGCACTTCTTTGAAGTTCGCATCCACCCATACGTTTTCGAGCGGCACAACGGCCAGCAACGGCGTGCCGGCCGCAACCCTCTGGCCGACCTGCACGGAGCGCTTGGCGATGACGCCGCTCACCGGCGAGACCAAGTCGGTACGATGCAAGGCAAGCGCAGCGTTGCGCACCGCGGCCGCCGCCGCCATGACTTGCGGATGATTCGTGATGGTGGTGCCGTCGATCTGTGCGACGGTCTGGCTCAATTGCTCGCGCGCCGCCGACACGTTCGCGCGGGTTGTGGTCACCGCGTCGCGGGCATGGGAGAGTTCTTCGGCCGAAATGGCGCCGTCCGCGATCAAGGTACCGCGGCGCTGCAAATCATCATCGGCCGTGCGCGCGGCTTGCTCGCGCTGCTCGATCTGCGCCCGCAATTCCTGGCCTTGCGCGAACAGCCCGCGAACTTGGCGCACCGCGCGCGCCAGGTCGGCCTCGGCGTTCTCTTCGGCGATTTTCGCATCCGCCGGATCGAGCCGCAGCAGCGGCTGGCCGGACTCGATGAACTGCGTGTCATCGACGTTCAGCGACAGTACGGTGCCGGGAACTTCGCTGGTGACTTGTACGACATCGCCATTCACGTAGCCATCATCGGTGCTTTCAAAATAGCGGGCGTCGAAGAACCAATAGCCGCCATAGAGCAGGCCCCCCAAGAGCACCACTGCACCCAAGCCGAATAATCCTAAACGCCGCGCGCGTCCGGGAGCAGCGCCAGAGGGCGATGCAGGCGCAGCGGTCGCCGTAGCCGGCGCGACCGGCGCGGTCGATGGAGAGTTCTCGTTCGTGTCTTTCGTGTTCATGGCGTTACCCGTGTCAAAACTTGATCGGAAGAAGGTGCAGTGCCCAAACCCAATGCGCGCGCATCGAAACTGCCGCCGATGGCCGAGAGCAGCGTCACCCGCGCAACGGCTTGATTCGCGACGATGTCGACCATTGTTTGGCGCGCGGTGAGCACTTGGGTTTCGGCATTGAGTACGGAGAGATAACTGGCGAGGCCGGCACGGTAGCGCTCCTCGGCCAGCTTGTAGGCCGCTTCGTTGGCCTCCAAAGTCTGTTGCTGTTCAGCGCGTTCACGCGCCAGTGCGTCGATGCGCGTGAGCTGATCGGCCGTTTGCTGTACCGCGCGCAGCACGGTGTCGTTATAGGCGTCGATCGCCCCGTCCAACTGTGCCTCGCTGCTTCGGTACTGGGCACGCAGCCGGCCGCCATCGAAGAGGGGCAGCGAAATCAACGGACCCCCGCCATAGCCGCGGGCGCTCGACTGCACCAGGTTGTTGAAGCCAAACGCGCCGATGCCGGCCAGCGCCTTTAAATTGATGTCGGGATAAAACGCGGCGCGGTCGGAGAGGCGCTGCGAGTCGGCCGCCTCTAATTCTGCGCGGGCGGAGAGCACATCCGGCCGGCGCCCCAGCAAGTTGATGGGCAAGGTGGTCGGTACGGGCAGGGCCGCATCGAGATTGAGCACCGGCCGATGAATGGAGGCGTACGCATCCGCACCCTGCCCCGTGAGTGCGGCGAGCTCGTGCACGGCCAGATCCGCAGCGGCCTGCGCTTCATCGCGCGCCACGTGCGCCTGCGGCAGCTGGCCTTCGGCTTGCCGCAATTCCAGCTGCGTATCGACACCCGCGGCGACGCGGCGGCGCGTGATGGCGACGATATTTTCACGCTGCGCAGCCGAACGCTCGGCAATGTCCGCCAAGGCGTTTTCGCGATACAGCTCCACATAGGCTTGCGCAATGGCCGTGCCCAGCATCAACTTCGCATTCTCCACGTCCAGCGCCGCGGATCGGGTCAGCGCCTGGGCGCGATGCAGAGCGTTCGACTGCCTGCCGAAGAAATCCAGATCCCAGCTCAACGACGCGCCGGCCTGGCTCATCCAGAACGTGTGTCCGGCGAGCGGCGGCGGAATGATGTAGTTCTCCGGCGCGCGCTGATACAGCGCGCTGGCATCCAAATTCGCGGACGGCCGCAACTTCGATTGGGCGACTTGCGAACGCGCGAAGGCATCCGCTACACGCGCCTGCGCCTCGGCGAGCGTCGGACTGTCCTTGAGACCCGTGCGAATCAATCCGTCGAGCTGCGGATCGTCGAAGGATTTCCACCAGCCGTCAGGGATGGGTTCCACGGCCGCACCGCTCAGGCCGACGCGGGCGCTTTTCAGGGTGTCGGGGCGCACCGAGTCCTTGGGCGGGGTTACACATCCAACCAGAAGGACGCAAAGGAGCAGGAGCGCGCTTTTGAAGGACATGGCTTTCAGACCTCCGCGGCCACGACGTTTGGATCGACATGCGCGAGCAGCGTGGTATTGAGCTTCATCAACAAGCGCAGCAATTCCTGAAACTCGGTCTTGCTGTAGTCGGCCAGGACTTCGTTGAGCTTGTCGACGACGAGCGGAATGAGAGACTCAATCGTCTCGCGGCCGGCCGCCGTCAGCTGCAACTCCACCTTGCGCCGATCCCGATCGCGTCGCACCCGTTCCAACAGGCCGCGCTCGGCCAGCTGGTCGATGACGCGCGTGAGCGCGCCGCTGTCGTGACGATATTGAGTGCAGATGGCCTTCGGATTCACCGCGATGCCATCACGCAGGGATGACAACACGACGTACTGGATGAAGCTGAAGCCGCGCTCCTCGATCACCGGCTCCAAGATGTCGAGCATCAGGGAATGCGCCCGTTTCACGAGGTAGCCGATGCCAATCTGCGCCTTGTAGGTGGCGGCCTGATAATGCTGCTTGGACATTTAATGCCTCGGCAATTACTGCTTTGGCAGGCATTATCCGCCAAATCGTGCCGCTGTCAAATCGTGAGAATCTCTATTTAAATCAAATATTTATTGAGAAAATGGAGCTGCGGACGGCGCGCTGGCCTAGACCAAGAACGTATGAGGAAATTCGCTTCGGGCATCAGGCGGCGCTGCCGAAGGGGCCGCTTCGCGCTTAGACGCGCGAGCGTTCGGATCGGCGCTGGCGCCTCGCGTCACGAATGGCGCTGACCCCAATGGCAAGGCATAGGCCGAAGCCGGCCAAGATCACCAAGAACATGAGCGAGTCGCTGATGGTCATGCTTATCAATGGTGCCGATGGGAGGCTCGCAGCAGGCTCACCGCCACGGAATAAACCCACAGCGCAGGCGCAATCACGCTGCCGCCCGGCAATGCCAACACTTCGAAGTCAAACTTTGAGCCGGCTTGCTGCCAGCCGGTGGCCGCTTTTGCAGCTACGGATTCCAATATGGCCTTCATTTCCCGATCTCCTCTCGCCTCAGCTGCCTCAGCAACATATGCCTGGGCAACTATCAACCCAAAAAAAACGCTAACTATTCGCCAGCATTTGTTTCAAGGTGCGTTCCACCTCGCGGACCTGGGCCTTCGTGACGCCGCTCAACATTTTATTGAGCACCTTCGCCAGACAGGCTTGCATCCTGGGAAACGCCGCCTTTCCTTCCGCCGTCACCTCGAGCGACTGTTCACGCCGCGTATGCGCAAGGGCAACCCGGCGCAGCAGCTTCTTGTTCTCGAGCCGATCGATCATGCGGCTCATGGCGCCGCGATCGTAGTCCAAGGCTCGGCACAATTCGCATGCTGACTTCGCGTGTCCTTTGAGCAGATTCGCCAGGATGACGAACTGCGCCGCAGTCACTTCGAGCGCCGCCAAGTCCTTGTCGAGCAAAAACTCTTGATCGACGCCCTTGAGAACAGCCATGCGCACCTGGCCCACCAAGGGACCCAGGCTGGTCTGGATGTCCAGCGACTTTGGATCGTAAATGTCGTTCATCAATGACTCCCGGCGGAAGGTAATATAGATGCCTGGGCAACAATTGTCAAGGCAGCTAGTGCGGATGCGCGGGAAGCGCCAAACGGCTCAAGTCACTTTCCGGCCGACCTCCGACCAATGCGCGTGCGACTGTCGATGCCGGCAAACCAGCGGTTTGTCTCTGTCGCTCCGAAAAAACGCCGATCGCTGTCGCGGCGGTCGGCGTTCTTGCGGAACTTACACGAACAATCTATCGGCATCGTACAGCCCATCAATGGCAGGCGCGGCGCTTCGCGCATCAGATAGCATCGTCCCGCAACCTGCGTTGCCGCCGGACAACAAATGATACTCGGCATGATCTCGACCGCGCGGAAATCGCCGCTGCCGTTCGGCCGCTTTAGGTTGGCCATTGACGCGGGTTTCTTCGCGGGGTGCTCGCGCGAAATCTTGCCAAGCAGCCCTTCCAGTACTTTGATCATGACGGCGCTCCGGTGTTCGACTTAAGGCACAGAGGATTCGTCAATACGCGTGCCACCCGTCCCGCAATCTGCATTTTTCTTCCTCCAGCTGCAGCGAATATTGCGCAGGCCCATCCGCTTAGAACAGTGCCACAAGCCCAACGTCATTGCAGACCACGTATGAGCATTGCGATGGGCGCCTCACAGCACGCCGCTGTAAGTTAAACGGGGTGGCCGCAGGGGGGTCCCCCGCCGCCTTCTTGAAGGCAGCCGCCCCCGGTAAACCAATTGCTGCTCGAATTCCCGCACCAAGCTAAAGTGAGCCCCGCGTAAAAGGAGACTGCTGCCATGACCGAACGCCTACTCAAATTCCCCGTCAAATGTCCGATCTGCGCAACGGAATGGACAAGTGCCCTAAGCGTCAGCCAGATCAAAGAATCCCTCGACCAGGGCACGCCCATTCGCGCTTATGCCGAGTGTCACGACTGGCACTGGGACCTAAAGGAAGATGAGCGTCAGGCGCTGGCCGCGAAAATTCGAGCCTGAGAGCAACGGGAGATTTTGAATGTGGCAGCTCCCGTACGGGTCACTCCTGCATCACATGATGGGCGCTACATTCCAATTCGACCTCGATCGAGCCGTCACGCTCGCGAACTTCGCTGTGACCGGTGGGACAAAAGCCCATTCGCTCGTAGAAACGGCGAGCGCGATCATTCCCCTGAATTACTTTCAGCCGCACTACCTTTGCTCCCTGTGACTGCGCCCACGCGACAACCGCCACCACCAGTTCCCTCGCGCCTCCCGATCCACGAATCTGAGGATGCACCCACATTGCCATGAGATGAACAATTGCCGGATCGCTTTCATCGCGCACGCCTGCGACCATGCCCCGCGCTCCCGCGGGTTCGTAAAGAATGAAGGTCACGCCCGGCGACAACCATCGCTGCCAGTCCGCTGCGGTCCGTGCCATCTCCCTTTCATAGGTCGATCCGAATGCATCGGGTTCATCGGACAGCGCCTGAAGGCGCAGGTCGCGCAGAATCGGTACATCCCCCAAGACCGCACGCCGCACGGATCGCCCGGTACTCATTGCAATTGGAACTTCACGGCCCTCCCAATTTGGCGACCAATACTCTACCTCAACCATTCATGCACCGGCCGCAACGGCCCGAAGTGCACGATCGCCCAGAATCCAACAACGATCAGCGCGTATACCGCCAAATGCAGCAAAATCCGCCGACGACGCGCTACGCTCCATTCCTCAGCGCCGTCGCTGCCGATTCTCATGCGCCCAAAAATCTCCGTCACGACGGAAATGAAGTTAACCACACCGAAAATAGTCAGGGCTACACCAATGATGACATTCATAGGTCCTCGCAATCTCGGCCCAAGAGCGGCCGCCGGTTATTCGGTCTCCATGGCAAAGAACGTAAACCCCTTGTTTGGCACCCTCTCCGTCTCGGCCGGCACCTCCACGATACTCTCGAAATAAACCTTCGCATTCTTCACGCGGGGTTCCGAATTGACGGTCAACGCAGTGTCCTTGCGCAGCGCCGCCACGGCAACCTGCTCCGCCTCGGTAGCGGACTCTGCATCAATGAACCTCGTGGCGTGAAACCCCACGGCCGACGTTAGGCCGATGAGTTCGCCCGGAAAGTTTTCGCCACGGATGAAACAACGGAAAACAGGCATATAGAGATACTCACAATAAGTTGAAGTCCATCCACTTCCGAGTCAATCCGCGGGGTCATCCTTGTTGAAGAACGGCTTCATATCGCTGTACTCGTAGAACTTGACCTCTGGCGCGGCGCCCTGAGCCAGCTCGCCCAGCGCCTTCTGCGTGCCCTCGAACATGGCGCGGGCCAGCTCGTTCTTATGGATGGAGTGGTAGCGCGACGGCAGGACCCACTGCACGGCCGGGTAGACGTAGTGCAGGTAGGACGGTGTGTTGGAGTTTCCAAAGATGACGCTGGGCTTGTAGATACCGACGGCTGGGATGCCGACGCCGGTCACCGCCTTCTCCTTCTCGCCGATGATGCGCACGTAAGTGATCGAGGACTTGATGTCGGCACCGGCGGCGGTCATCAACCCTAAGGAAAGAACGCCGCCCGCCTTGCACCCTTTGGCGAAGGCCTCGGGGTACTGCACCTCGACCTTGCGTACCTCTGCCACGGGCATCTTTTGGCTGCCCTTGCCGACACCAATGGCGCAGAAGGCGACCGTGGCGCCGGCCTCCCTCGCCGCGAACTCCACCAACTCGGCCAGCTTATTCATATCCGGCACCACGACCTCACGCACCTTGAGGTTGCCCTTGAACTCATCGATCTGCCGGCGGTTCACGACCAGCACCTGCCTCACCGCGGGGCTGGCCGCCAGCAGGTTCACGATCTGCCGTCCCACATTCCCGGTTGAGCCCAGCACGACGGCCGAGTAGGGCTGCACCGCGGCGTGGAGCGGTTTTATGGGCATGCGATGTAAGCCACCGTCGTTACGTACCTTTTAGTCTAGCGCACGAATCTTGAACGCCTGCTCGATCAATGTTGGCGACCTTCAATTGCTCGGCAACTTAAAGACCACCGACGTTCTGTAGTTGCCTTCTATGACGGTGTTATTTTCCCAAGCCGGCAAAAACTCGATGCTTTGCACATAGTCTATTGCAGCGTGGTCCAATAGCTCCGAGCCGGACGAACTGACAATTCCGGAGGCGACGGCGCAGCCTTTGGCGTCCACCTTTGCAAGTACGATAACAGTTCCTTCAAGTTGGTCCTGACGCGCTACTTTAGGATAGAAGTCGTCCGGTGATTGCTTCATGGAGCCGATGGTGGGCGTGACAATCCCCGAATTCCCCGTCGATGGAGGCGGACAGTTCGAATTGCGGGGTGTGAATGATTTAGGTTCGCGACCCTTCAACATTACCTCGGTAAATACGTTGCGCTCTTTGATATACGCTGACCGCAATTTGTTGGCGGCGTCGGGCCAATCCGGCCCTGGTGGATGGTCTTTCAGGACCGCCTGAAGTTCCGCCTCGGCCGCGCTAACGTTGGGACTGTGTCGCGTCTCGGCCCCCGTCTCGTTGCGCGCCAAGAATGGTTTCCACAAGTCGCGATTGTGGATGAGCGCCGGTACGATGACCCAATACTCAATTAGCGCGTTATATCGCACGTTCCATTCAGCCAGAGTCCTATTGCGCGCGCTGTTCTGGCTATCTTGCTTCTCCTCGGGATTCCAAAGATAGTCTCGGAAGTCCTGACTCATCAGACGGCCTCGCACATCTCTACCGCGATACTTATCATCGCTGCCACCCGCTAACGTGATGGCGCGCGCGCTTTTCGCGCCGAGCAACAGCGGTAACGGCTCGGAAGCGTTCTGGGCTACATCCCCGCGCGCATCGACATCGGCGCCGACGCAGCATTCTAGGATGTGCGTGTCCGCCGCCGTACGCTTGAGTATCTCCGGGATCTGTTTCCAAGCCTCCCTGCCTTCGAGTTCCACCGACAAGTCATATAAAACGTCAGACGCGCTTTTGTGCGATTCCCTACCGGGTGTATTTAGCACTTCAGTCGCTTTGAATGTGGTCGAGGTCGGCCGAGTCGCTTGGCCATCGTAAGGCGCGCGCCGCTCCCACATGTCGGTAAATGCGTTGCGGATTTCTGATTTTGCGGTCGCCGGGGGCCGCGATCGTCGCCGCAATCCAATATACGATTTACCTTGTTCATCTCGATACCAGCGCGCGCCCACAGCGCCCCATTGTAGCTTCGACGATTCCATCACGTATTGCATGGAAATCCCAAGAGTGCTGCGGTCGTCGAGCTGGAATAAGATGTCTGGCGTCTGAAAATCGAACTTTGGCGATCGGACCTTCCAGTTATTTTGTTTTTCAATCGATAGCGATTTCAAAGGTTCTGCCACAAGCGTCTTGCGGCGCAAATAGGCTTGCCACTGTGGGAGCGTGCCGACGTAAGAAATGTCCACTTGATCCGCAACAACGTGTAGTAAGCCCAGGCTAATACTCGTGAGGGAGGACGGGACTATTTGCATCACTGCGCTGTAACCATCTGGCGTCGGCAGCAGCATTCCGACGACATACGCGTCAAGATAGGGTAGTGCCCACTTACACTCTTGCCATTTTCGGCCATAACGATCGGTGTACACCGTGTTAGAGAGTGCCTGGCCGAGCGAGGTAACGCGAATGTTGTCGCTACCGACCGCCCGCGATATGTTCAGGGCTTTCGCCGCAATATCCATAAAGGCTTTGGAATCGCTGTAAAAGGCGTCGTCAGACGCACTGTTTGAGCGGTGCAGACGTAACAACGCGACGAGGTTTTCAAATCCAACACTGACAAAGCCATCGCCGGGAAGATCGGTTTTCTTGGTCGCGGGCGTGGTAGCCGTCCAACTATCGTCCGCCTCTTGGTGAATTAACCGCAACTGATAGGAGTCAGGATCATTGGAGTACAGCACTTCGTCGACGGCGGCGCCCGCGCTCAACGATTTCGCGGCATATTCGCTCAGCAACTGAGAGCGCGCTTCGCTAAAATGCCGCTCGACGACCGCGTTGTACGCTTTGACAAATTCATTCCAGGTTAACGGTAACTTGAATTCATCCTTATAGGCATAGGTGCGAGTGCCCCGCATGAAAGGCAAGGACGTAACCGCACGATGATTGAAAGTCGCTTTGGAAGGCGCGTCCAGGACTCGGGCGATTGGCAAGGAATAATTCAAATTCTCGTTCTGGGACTTTCGCAACACGATGCCGATGGCATTGCCGTTGCTATCGAGCAGCGGGCCGCCGCTATTGCCGGGTGACGCCGCCGCGGAAAATCGAATCCACTTCCAATTGCCGTCCTGTTCCTCCGGCGTCTCCGAAGTAAATAGTCCATCCCGAATCACAATGCCTTCACCGAGCGCATTACCGACAGCCAGCACCGTATCATCGATCTTTGGAGTCCGATTGACCTCAAAACCCTTCGGGTTAGGATCGTCAATGACGGAGAAAACGACTAGATCCTCATGCAGCGAGAACTTCAAAATGCGGTCGATCGAATGCACTTGATTGTCGGAGCCTCGTAACTGCGGCGGCCCAAACTGACTATCCACACCTGCGCCGAATACGTGCGCCGCAGTCACATAGGTGTTGTGGCCCAAAGCAAAAGCAGTGCCTATCGATCGGTAAGCATCGTTGCGTTCGACAAAAGGCAGAAGATCTAGCGGTAGGGGTTTCTCGTAGGTGAGAGGATCGTGATCTGGCTTCTTCAGGACAACTTCAAACGTAGCAGCCCTGATCGCTTGCTGCATTTCCGGCGTAACAGCCGCCTTTGCGTTCACCCCAGATAAAAGTAACAAGACACATAGACAGCGACGCGCAGAGATGCGCCCTATCAACCGCCTCAGCTCCTCCCTGGACAAGACCTGGATCAATCTCCGATCGATTTTTGCCATCTAATCAGCCGCCACTCACGACGTGTAGCATTCCGTTTTCATTTTACTCCCGGACCTCCCTGTTTACTTCCCTGCCCTCTTCGTCGGAATCAATCAGAATACCGCGCGCAAATCGTGGCTTTCGCCGACCAATGCTTCCTCAGTGACTGGAGCAGCCGCATTGTTCGGCACCAACCCCAGCACCAATTTCATGTCCAGCGCTCGAGCAATTCTCACCAACGTTTCAAAGGTCGGACCTTTCTCGCTGGATCCCGTTTCGAGCCGATGGATATCGGACAGCTCCACGCCCGCCGTCATCGCGACATCTTCGTGCAGCAATTTGGCGGCTATACGCGCATGCCGAAACAAGCGTCCCAGCTTACTGAGCTGCGCCTGCTTATCGTGACCTGCGTTGGCTCCTTGA
>Ga0210402_10005798_pt1 | contig 11008 bp, 17 predicted proteins | sample IncBWC7MmetaG_FD_161055 | JGI IMG/M metagenome (GOLD analysis project Ga0210402, IMG submission 161055) | Forest soil microbial communities from Barre Woods Harvard Forest LTER site, Petersham, Massachusetts, United States - Inc-BW-C-7-M | ecosystem: Environmental > Terrestrial > Soil >... | reverse complement strand
GTACCTAAAGCCATACGCCGACGGGAAGAACCGGATCGAAAGCCATTTTGCTAGCCTGCGTTCCGGGTTGGCTGATCGGACGGAGCGCGAACGGTCGCTGGAATCGCGGCTTGAGTCTGGGGCAAGTTCAAAACAAGCTGAGATGGAGCGAAGCATCAGTTTGCGCCAGCAGGGGTATCGCCGCCGCGCCTTCAAGCTCGTGGATACGAATGAGGGTCGGGACTACATGGATGGGGCTCGCAACCTTGTGGCTTCACTATCGTCGGCGGAGAGCAGCAGCTTTGGGCGATTCGACAAAGAGAGGACTGCCGGCCTGAGCAAGGCGCTGTCGGAAACCATTATCGCCAATTCTTGTTTGCTCGTGCTGGCGGCATGTCTGTTCGGATTCATCCGCTACCACGAGTACGTTCTCGAAAAGGACACCGCCGAGAGCAGGCAGGCGCTCGCTGTGCGAGATTCGCAGCTAGAAAGACTTACGTCCGCCCTGTCCAATCCAGCCCGTTCGCAGATGGCTGCCATTGAGGCGAACGCCCGCCTCCTGCTGGAGGAATACGGGGGATTTCTGCCGCGTCACGGCCACGAATGCGCCGAGCAAATCAAGGAAGCGGCGGTACAAATGGAGCGACTGAGACAAGAGTTGCTTGGCCCTCCCGGGTTCAACCAAGCTGATCAAAGAGCAGCCTAGCGACCTGCCCAAAATTCACGTCTTTTCCCGCACGATGCAAGATTGTCTGTCGTCGGTGTCGAAAGTGACGCGCTCGATCACGCCGGAGACTTGCTCGGTCACAGGTCGGCGCTCTGGGATCACGGCGTATGAGTGGGGATTCAATTTTGCCACGGATGGGTGGGGCGCGGATGATCCATTTGAGAAGCCGATTCTGCGGGGATTTGGAAGCCGCGAGTTAGGGCGCTTGGAGCATTCCACGAGTGCAAAGCGACTTTGTGGGCCACCTTGGAGCGGTATCGTAGGCGCGAGACCGCGCCGTCATAAGCAAAAAACACCTCTGTTGCAATGCAACCGAGGCCGTGTGCCGAACGCGCTCGCCATCTGTTCTGCTGACCACGGCGAGCATTCTCGCAGCACGCAAGCAGGCACAATTCGAGGGCGGAAAGCTGAGCAAATCGCTAGGCCGCGCGGTGCAAGCCATTCAGCAGAGACGGTCGTGCCTATCGAGGGGCTGATGGGTTTTTATGATTACCGTGGAGAACTCCTCAGAGGGTCTCGGATCTTACTGAGAGGAGCAGGTCAGACGGTCAGACGCCCACCTTGATTCGGAGACTACGAGACTTGCGCTTGGCTTTGGGAGACTTGAAATCTGCGGGAGAGACGGCAGGCTTGAGTTCGGTAGTCCTCGGGATCGTCTTCGGGCCGGAATTGATGAAGTCAATGTCCTGCCTGTCGCCTCGGTTCTCGTTCACGCGCCCGAGCCCGAATCAAGCGTGCTCGCTCCAGTCTTGCGGTTTCCAGTTCATTGTGTCCTTGATTAGCGCTCGACGATTAGCGCTCGAGCCAAGCACCCGTGTGATCGGGGCGGACGAGAGGGTCCGAACGTCGCCGTTAACCCATGCCCGCCCACCAAGGACTATCGGACTATCCGCCGTGTACGTGACAAAACGTGACAAAAAGACGGCTGGGCTGTTTAAAATTGCACACTCTTCGAGACCGAGGACACACCTCGCCGCAGTCCGAAAAGAGAGCAAATGCGACTGACGACGAGCGGTTGCCTTAATTCTTGCTCATTCCCTTTGGCGGCCGTTGCTGGTGATGCACAACTCGCAGGGGTTTGCGAACCTGTACCCGACACACTTCCTCCGTCCTGTACTTGCAGAGTGGACAAGTCAGCCCATTGATCCTCCTGCGCTCCGCTGCTCATTTCCTGAATTACATAGACGCTACCCGAGGCGATGTCAGTCATCTTTACGCATCGATGTGATGTCTGCACCGGGCGTGGATTCCGCCAAGTAATTGCCATCCTCATAAACCCCATCCTTATCTAAGGATGACGCAGGAGACGAAGAATGGCTGTTCAGAATTGGACAGCTTGAGCGCTTGAGCTCGCAGCCTGAATTGCGATTCTCACAACGGAAAAATCAAGCCGCCAGTTGTGCCGCCACATCCTGCCCGTCGCGAACATGGAAGCAACCCCTCACATAGGGTTTCTCTTCGCACTGAGGGCAGTACGGAATATCAACTTGAACGATTGTTCCGGTGCCCACGCACTGCTCAGCAATGCGATGCGCCGAGATGAATGCCATCTCCCACTTGATGCGCGTCCCACACTGGGAGCAGTGAGCTTGGTTGTCGCCATAGTCAAAGCAGGCGGTCATCAGGAACAGGGCTTTATCGGCGACAAAATCGTCAACGCTGACGTGATGCGGTGTTTGCAATCTGCACCCACCTTTCACCGTTCGGACCCCGGTTACAAGACTTGCGTGGCGTGCGAGGCAGGGCAACCTGGTCGGCCAGAGATACACTGACCACGCCTCGGATTGTCTAACTCTTGGTGGGCGCATCGAGGGAAAATATCGGCCCACTCTGAAATGGAACAAAGTGCCCCACACCCCAAGTCAAAAAAAGAGTAACGCCGAAACAACCGAACCGCTGTTCACATTTGCTCAACCGCCAGAAAAAAGGACTCAACCAGTCCCATCCGGTCAGACTGTTTTAACCCCTTGTCTCCTTATCTCTGGCGATGCATCCGATCCTGCATGAAGACAAGGAAAAACGAGGAAACGAGGTGCTTTTTCCGGGTCGAAAACGACGCAAGGTGTCGTTACCTTCAGCGAGACCTCCAAGAACCATCTCCCGGCTTAGCCTGTCCCAGTGCTGCCGCCATGCCGATCAGAGCCCAGGTTCGCTGTTCAGTTGTCGGTCTGGAACGGGCCCACTTGAAAACTGCTCTGGGGCTATTCTTGATGGTCCACGCACCAGCAATCTCATGAATCGCATCAGCGGCTCTTGCCTCAGCAAGTAGCGACATTGTTCTCGCCCCGACTCACAGTTTGAAGATCGTTGAGGAGACGAAGGGCCTGGATGATGTTTCCTTTCCTCGCCGCTACTGCGGCAAACTGGTCCAGGCCGAAAGCCAGGTCTTGCGAATCTGATCTGTCACGCAATAGACGCTCCGCTCCGGAAGGGTCCACTTCGTATTGGCGGACCGCGACAAAGGAGACATTAGAACAGCCGTTCTTCTGTTCTTCTGAATTACCTCGTCGGCCTCGGCGAACTTCCCCCGTGTCGCGTCCAAGTATGCGTCGTCACAGAGCGTCGCTTGAATCACTCCGACCTCCTCCCGTCGGGGCCAAAGGGTGAATCGCGCACACTCCAGGAATAGAGCGGCGAGTTTACGGGCGCGGCTTCGATCGCCGCGAATACGCAGGGCATCGCCGATGTCGTAGAAGAGTTGATAGCCCGATTTAGTTCGCTCAGCCGTATTCAGCGTTCCCTCAAAATCCCCCATCTCAATCTGGTGACGCCCCTATGCCAGGAAAACCTCATCGGATTCCCCAAATGGACCCATCATAGTAAGCGCACCCGATAGATCTCCGTTCTGAGCCTGGATTAGAGCGATGACCTATGGGGCCGCTGCAACAGGGCGATTGCCTACGCTATGAGAAAGCTCTGGGCGAGATCTGGTTGGCCGCTGCTCGGGTTGGCGACGATTATTGTCGTGTGGCCATAGCTGATTATTCCCCGGATTATTCCTCTTCGTGGCTAAGGAACGCTTTCATTCGCGTCGGCCTATCGCGCCCGACTTCCGTCTGGCGCGATTACGAATGCATCTCCTTCGTCACACAAGGCTCAACCTCGAAATCGGTGATCTTACGAAGCGTAAGGCTATCGGCGGAACATCGTCAAGAACGACAAAACTGTATTACACGAGTGCGCCTTCGGGTGCCGAAATGAATGCCGGTCGGTCGGCGAAGCACTCTGCGCGCCGGCGTCGATAGAGAGTGGTCGTCCTTTGGGCAGGTTGTCCATCAGAATCTCCCCTCTGCAGCCCATCTCCGGACTTCATCCTCTACCGAAAACGTCCGGGGGTCGGATTCAAAGCGACCGCCGAGCGGGTATGCATTCACTTCCAGCGGAATCGCTTCGTAGCTGCCGCCATTCAGGAATCCGCGCACGTAAAGTTCAGAGAAACGCGGGATGCCGAGTTGCCGATACTGCTCCCCGTGGACGAGCTCGTGAAACAACAGACCGCTCGAAAATGCCTCGTGCGAGACCACAACATCGCAGAACATGATCGCTGCCATCGTCGATTGATCGGGCAGATTGTTGAAGCCCAACCCTCTCAGCATTGGGTAGAAATCTGGGTTGCCAACTCGCTCCCCTCTCAGGACGAGGAGCCGCGTGCCATTTAGAACTGCAGCCGAGAAAAACTCCTTTAGCACAGCCTTCTGCTGTGCAGACAATGAAACCGCTCGGGGCGCATACTTCTCCCGCTGAGTGTAGATGTATTGAGATACGAGCCCTGACACTTGGGCGATTTGGTCGGGCGTGAGTTGCGAAGTTGCCATCTAGATTGCCTAAATCTTAGCGAACTCGCAGCGCAGCGCGCGCAGTAGGCCGCGTTCGACAATGCCACGCGTCCGTTCGTACAGCGCGGGTTTGTGCTCGGTCGCCAAAATCCACCCGGCAACTCCCCACATGATCCACAGAGCCTCGCCTGGCCTCAACTGGTCCAAAGAGAATCCAGAGAGTCGAAGCGTACTGTCAGTTCCTTTTCTTCACTGGATGGCTCCGTATTTCCGCAGTATCTCAGTGGTCTTTTCAATCGGCAGCGCCTCAACCGTGTGTCCATGCGCGGTCATTGTTATTGCGCGGAACATCGAGTTGTAAACAGCCTCCTCAGTGGCTTCGATCACCGCCAAAAACAGTGGCGACATCGCGTCGTTCGTCATCACCTCGACGCGTCGCGTCAACGCCTTATCGTCTATTCGAATTCGCACCTGCGGTGCCGTCGAGAACGCAATGGCATAATCCCCGCTGCCGTTCGAGGCTGAGCTTCCTGTGCGAGCTACACCAAGCCAAGCTCTCGCTGCCAACCGCTTCAGGTTCCGCGCGTCCATGGGGGCGTCTGTCGCGACAACGATCATCACCGACCCATCTCCTCGATCGTTCGCGCCACTTGCCTGTTGAAATTCCTCACGGAGGTAGTATTGCCCGAGTTCCCGACCCACCGGAGCGCCTGAAATAGTGAGCACGCCACCAAAATTCGTCTGGACTAGAACACCCACTGTGTAGCCGCCGAGCTTCGCAGGCACGCGGCGGGAGGAGGTTCCGATGCCGCCTTTGAAGCCGAAGACCACTGTTCCAGTGCCCGCGCCGACTGCGCCCTCCTCGACTGGACCGCTCTTGGCATTTTTGATTGCACCGAACACGTCCTCGGGCATGATTTGACGCCCGCGAATGTCGCTTAGATATCCATCGTTGGTTTCGCCGACCACTGGATTGATCGACAGCACATCCTCGTTGCCCGGCAAAGCCAGCATGTAGCTGACTAGCGCGTCGGACACACGCGGTACGCTCGTGGTAGATGTGAGCAGGATCGGCGTTTCGATATCACCCATTTCGTCCACTTGAGTGGACCCGGCCAGCTTGCCGAAACCATTGCCCACAAAAACCGCGCCCGGCACTTTCTCGCGATAGATATTGCCGGGATGCGGGAGGACGGCGGTCACTCCGGTGCGAAGGTCGTGGCCACGGATGATGGTGGTCTGCCCGACCTCAACGCCCGCAACATCGGTGATCGCATCAAGCGGCCCGGTCGGGAGGATGCCGACCTTTAGTCCCAAGTCGGAGGTGCGGGGGCGCGGATTGGGAGCGGTGTTCTGCGCCATAGTGGTGACGGTCACCAGCAGGGCTGCCATAGCTGAAAGAATTGTCTTGGTCATCGCACGCGATTATATCTGCGGATCGCCTCTTCAGATAAAGCAGGGGCATCCCGAAGAAACGCTCGCCCAGTGACTCCTAGCGACCGAGGTGTCTCTTACAATCAGACCACATGTTCAAGCCGCGTGGCCATACGATCCCCATGCTCGCTCTTGCGACGGCTGCATGCCTTTGGGTACAGGTTTTTACTTTGGCAAGATCGCGCTGACCGAGAGTGCCTGTCGCGAGCATGGTCTTGTTTCGCTTCGCGTTCGCGTGCGGAGGTCTGCTGCCTGTCATTTTCTTTGATCGTCCTCACTTTTCCCCGAGTGAGCGGCGCTGGGTGGTCACAGCGTCAGTTCTCGCAATGCCGTGCAATACCTAGTCCAGTTCAAAGGACACTCCCTGACCACGGTCCCGCGCCCTTCACGGCGCACTGTTTCACCAACTGCAGAGCTCGGTACAGCTAGGTGTAAGATAGAAAGGCACAACCTCGGGAGGTCCTTTATGAGGCTTCATCGCTCGCTCCCAGCAGCAATAACCGCGATGGTCGCGGTGGTTGTTCTCGCAGCTTCTCTGCGTGCGCAGCAACCTCTTCCGGTCTCCACTCAAGCACGCCTCTCAATGCAGTCTCGCCTGAAGGCTCTGACAAAGAGGGACTTCACAGAACTCATAGCGAACGCCCAGTCGGGGGATAAAGAGGCGCAGTATCGGTTGGGATTGATATACCAGCAAGATCGAGTCGTCCCACGAGACCTTGCAGCGGCGCGCAACTGGATGCTGAAATCTGCTGAACAAGGGTACGTCTCCGCGCAAGAAGCGATTGGCGAGATTTACTCAGACAGCCTCGGGCATGGTACCGTCGTCCGCGACTCCGGGGAAGCCGATAGGTGGTTGCGGCTGGCTGCGATGCAGGGCGACGCAGATGCCCAGCTCTGGCTCGGGGTTAATTACGAACATGGTTCATTTGGAGTAATCGACTATCGTGAAGCCCTCACGTGGCTGCGGAAAGCTGCCGACCAAGGTCAGCCAGATGCGCAGCTTTGCTTGGGCCAGATGTATGAGTATGGAGAAGGCGTACCAGAGAGCGATGTCGTCGCCGCCAATTGGTACAGGAAAGCGGCAGACCATTTTTCTGACGTAAGTGGAGTGTGGCAAGCAGAGGTGCAATTAGCCTATCTGTATCGCGATGGTCACTTGCCGCAGGACTACGTCGAAGCCTACATGTGGCTGGCAATCGTCGGCTCTTCTGTTGACCCTCCTGTCGCCGACGAAATCAAAGGCATTGCTCAACAAATGACGAGAACTCAAATCGCAGAAGCCCAGCACCGAGCAGAGGACTGGATCGAACGTCATACACGCCCATCGGAAACTCTCGCTCGAGCCGGGCGATAGAAGGCGATTTCACGTTTCGACGGCGGCCCGCGTTCGCTGACCGAAACATTCGCAGTATCAACAGGAAAGCCGTCCAGGATTGCCTCACTCAGCAAGCGGAGAAGTGCAGCAGGTCCTGGCTCCGTAGTTTGTGCTTGGTGATGCGCATGACGTTGGCTTGGGCGGAACGGAACGGCTACATCCGGCAGCCTAGCGACTGGCTGGACGGCATCTGTCTGCCTAAGAACGTCGGGGCAGCAAGGTGGTCCGCGCAGAGTTGAAGCCGGAACAGGCGCTGGCCATAGCGGAGCGACTGAAGGAGCCGTACTCCACGATGGTTCTATTGGTGGCTTCGCTCGGACGGCGCATCGAAGAGGCGATGGGCTGCAACCGGGCGACCTCAACGAAAACAACGTGCTGCACTCCGGCGTGTGGTTTATGGGGGAAAGTGGAGGTGCTGGAAAAGGAACAGTTGCTTCCGCCGCTAGAGCAACGTGGTATCAGATTCCCTTTTGCATTCTTCACCGGATTCACAGTGCCACTGCATCTCTTTCCCTTTCTCGTTCGCTCTCGCTTCTTTAGCAAGTTGTTTGGCCTCTCCGTTGCCCACGCCACCCCGGAGATGCTGGTTTTCGCGGTAGGTAGACTGCGCCCATGTCTTCATCTCCATATCCTGCATGAACCTCAGGTGCTCATATTCCTTGCACGGCATACAGGTTCCTCGGACTCGCATTTACTTCCGCAACGTAGTACCGCTCGACTCGGAGGGAAGAGGGTTGATCGAGCGACGGTGCGGCCAAATTACTGGTCCCGCGCATCCGCCCCCTCGGAGAATGCCGGGACCTAGCCAGTCGGCGCTGAGGATAGTACTGCACCAGTACTGGGTCAAGAAATTACGAAGGGGCGTGCGCCTCCGCTCCGCCCCTTATCTCTCGACTTTGATCCCGGCTGCCTATCGAGGCGAGGGGGGAGGCTACGCCTACTGAGCCGGAGCAGCGAGAGATCGGGGGTCAATATACAACGACGCGAGCCCGGAGAAAGAGTGAGTGTGTCTGTGTTCGTGATTCGTAACATGCGTGTCCGTAATTTGTAATAGGCGGATCGAGACTGCTAACCACAGACCCGCTTTACCCTTCACGCTGTAGTGGCCGGTAGCCACAACATGGTCGCCGTTAACTGTTCGCTCTTATACAGTTTCCGCCACCCATCTGAATGATACTGTCACCAGCGGTACCTGATGACTCCAAAGAAACGATCCCCAAAACATGAAAGAGTCGCCACGATACTGCGGCGCTGTGTCGGCAGTATCGTCGAAGACTGGTTGGCAAGGGCGAAGAAGAGTATAGAACTCAACCACCTTATGCTCAGTGACAACGAGCGGACTGGACATCTCCCCAAACTTATCCAAGATCTGATTGCCCGGCTGGGCAAGCGTGGAGCCGCCGCAAAGGGCAGCTATGCCGTCTCCTCAGCCGCCGCGACAGCACACGGCAAAATGCGACACGAGCAGGGTTATACGGCTGCGATGCTCGTTCATGAATCACGGATACTACAGGTGACCTTGTTCGAGACGTTACAGAACAATGTGAGCTTTCTGGATCTCAATCTGCTCTTGTCCGATGTCATGACCATCGCTGATGAAGTGGATGCGCAGTTGGCGCAGGCGATGGATGGCTACATCAATACCATGCGGCTGTCGCGGGCAGCGTAGGCCGAGTTGTCCGTAGTTCTTAACGCGGCACGAGTGACAAACAGGATGATGGTTGAAGGGGGAGAAGGATGCCAGCAGTATGGGTTTCAGAGGAGCGCGTCACGAGACAGCATGAATGGTGGCACACAATCTGGTCAACACACTTTCGGCCATCATCGGCTATTGCGACCTGCTGAATGAGAAGATCGAACAGGGTACCGAGGCCGCGAAGCGACTCGCCAATGTTCACGACTTGGCCGCGTCAGCAGTCAAACAATTAACTGAGCATCAGCGGCTATTAGCTGCGGCGAGGCGGAAGGCTGGATAGCAAAAGAGACACCGCTGTTACAGTGCATTCGTTTTTGGTCTGCGCCACGGGCGGAACTGCGGCAGATTGGGTGGGAGATCCTTCACAGAGTCCCAGATATGCGGCAACGATCAAGGGCGAGAGCATCAAGGTTAACGTTAACCGCAACGAGCGAATCCTCCGACCCAAAGCCATCTGATGTTCCCAGGCGATGTCGACGACTATTGCTTTGGGACGGGCAGGAGCGGAGCGCATTCGACACCCTCGTTGTTGCATTCCTTACCACACCATCCGCCAGTCTTGCCTACAGCCCGCTGGCATTCCTCAATGGTGTGATATTTACCGATGGACTGAGCATCCGGCCCGAACGCTGTCCAAGGTCTGGAGGATCGGTAGGACCAAAATACCCCAACCACCAGAACGATCAAGTCGCGGCGGCGCAGAGAGCACGGCGGGCAAGAATGAAGGCCGAGAAGAATTCGTAATACGACGCCCTGGGGTCAAATGCGTGTTGTTCTTACGCGGCGGTGACGAGGCTCAACTTAGGGATTATCAATATCAACCTTAGGATTATCTTTGTTCGACTATCGTCGCGCGTCTCTGTGAATTGTCGCCCCGCAGCCTTACATATATGGATTGTGTCGAATGTTCCAGCTCCTCAGAGAGGGTACGTCGCTGTTACTTCAGATCGCGCACACCTTGGACGAGGCGTTCGCGTCAATGGGAATTCAGCCCCCCCACTTCGAACCATCAGCGGTTCCGATACCATTCACAGCCTGAGAGCAATTCCGTGCTTAATCTTTCGCGAGCAACCGGCGGTCACGATGCGGTTCGCTACGAGGCAGGCCAGTGGTAAGCACACATTTCTTATTCGGAGCGGCATTACAAGTTGGACAACGGACGGAGAGAACTTTTCTTATGCTGTTCTTCTTCATTGGCAGAAAGACGTTAAGCTGAATTGGCTGCCGCCTAGAATACTGTTTATCCTGTACAGGTGGGACGGCGGTTTGGTCGGATGCCCTGCGGAAGTAGAGGGTTTTGCGAAGGTATAAATTGGCGTTGTTATTCTTCCCATCCTTCCGCCGCGCCCGCCTGGGCGACGGTCCCTTGCGAGAATTGACGTACTGCGCCTGTTAGGCTACCTCAAGATACAGGTTGCCGCGTGATGGGTTCAGTAGGGCGCTTCACAGCCACGCTCAGGACGTAGCATCCACTATGGACGGCTTTACCATTGGCATCGACCTTGCTGGTCTTAAGGTCAACAGGCTTGTTGCAGATGGAACAATTGATCTTTGGCTTTCCAGAACTTGCCATTTCAGCTCCTCGTTGGGACTGACCAGGGGCTAACGAAAAAACATTAACACAAATGATAGACCAATGTATGTATGATTTCCGACAGATGATTCTATGTGACCGAGACGTTGTTGAATGCTATGCCGCACTGCAGGCGGAGGGAGTGGGTAGTACGCTACAACAAGCGCGTCGCAAACGGGCATCTCTCGCCGTGGTGCCCAGATTCATCGTGCTCCCGCAGGAGACCAATGGCAAACCGCTCGGCCCGAGCAGCCGCGTCCTGTTCCTCAGACGTGAGTGCTGGGCTGGTTGCAAGCCTGCGAATATCCGACAGGTGTTGCTCAAGCTCGTCCTTGGTCCGACATTCCATCTATCCCCCGACCAGAACACTACTATCATCAGTAGTTTACTGTATCGACCTGATTGATGTTGGTTCGATACCCTGCCAACCGTGCCAGTCCATACTGAA
>Ga0210402_10005796_pt1 | contig 11010 bp, 11 predicted proteins | sample IncBWC7MmetaG_FD_161055 | JGI IMG/M metagenome (GOLD analysis project Ga0210402, IMG submission 161055) | Forest soil microbial communities from Barre Woods Harvard Forest LTER site, Petersham, Massachusetts, United States - Inc-BW-C-7-M | ecosystem: Environmental > Terrestrial > Soil >... | reverse complement strand
GCGCCCACTGCGGCGCCCTGGCCATGGATTGACCCAGATCAATGACAGGCGCACCACTCCGTCCAATTATCAGCGGCACAGAGAAGCCGCACCGCCATCGGGGGGTAACAATGCGCGCAACAGACGTGATGACGCCGACCGTGATTACCGTCGATCCGGACACAACGGTCCAGGATCTGGCGACACTGCTGTCGGAACGGGGCATCAGCGGCGCCCCGGTGGTCGACGCGGCTGGCCGCATGATCGGCATCGTCAGCGAGGGCGACCTGCTGCATCGCACCGAACTCGGCACCGAAGGTCGCACCGAGCGCCGGCACTCGTGGTGGCTGGAACATTTCGCGTCGGGCCAGGCCAGGAACTATGTCAAGTCGCATGGCCGCACGGTGAAGGACATCATGTCACGCGATGTCGTCGCCGTCACCGAGGAGACCGACCTCGCCGAGATTGCGACGCTGCTTGAAACCAACCGCATCAAGCGCCTGCCGGTCGTGCGCGACGACAAGATCGTCGGCATCGTCACCCGGTCCAACCTGGTGCGGGCGCTGGTCGCATCGCCGGGCGCCCCCACCGCCGGCGCGGACGTCGGCACCGACGATCGCGCGCTCCGCACAAGGCTGCTGGCCGAACTGGGACGGCAGCAATGGGCCGCCAGACTGTGGGCGCAGGACATCATCGTCAGCGACGGCGTCATCCATCTGTGGTTCGGCTCGGATGAGCCTGAAGAAAGGCGACGGGCGGTACGGGTTGCGGCGGAAAACGTTCCCGGCGCGCGCAGCGTCGAGGAGCACATCGTGCCGGTTCCCATGATGCCCGTGTTCTAGTTGGAGGTCCGGCTGTCCGGCTGGCGTCGCGCCACCGGCCGCGCGAACGTTCCGGCGAACCGCCGCAGCCCCGCCCATTGCTGGCGGAGGTAGGATCCGCTCGCCAGCGCCTCCTCGCCTGTCGGATCGCCGGTCGCCACATAGTCGCGGCGGAACTCGGCGGTGCCGAACAGCATGTCCCACCACGGCAGCACCGCGCCGTAGTTGCAGCTCTGCTGCCCCGCCGCGAGCAACCCGTGATGCGCGCGATGGAACCGCGGCGAGATCAGCAGCCGCTCGCCCACCGCCCCGAACGCGACCCGCGCGTTGGCGTGCGACAGGCTCTCCAGGAAGCGCAGTACCAGCACCAGCACCGGGAACTGCAGCGGTGGCACGCCGATCGCCAGCGCGATCACCCCGAACCACAGCGCGCTGATCAGGTCGTCCAGCACGTGGTTGCGGTCGTCCGACCAGAAGGTCATCTGCCGCTGCGCGTGGTGCAGCGAATGCAGCGCCCACCACCAGCCGAACCGGTGCGACAGCCGGTGCCGCCAGTAGTCGGCGCAGTCCAGGATGATCGCGTAGACCACGAACGTCACCACCGGCTGGCCGAGCAGGAACGGGACCAGCCGCTCCATCGTCGGCGGGACGAAGCCGTGGTCGGCGAGGAACCCGTTCAGCGCGACCTGCGCACGATAGAACAGCACGAAGGTGAACAGCGGCAGCACGCCGACCCGCGAGATCACGGTGTACAGCACATCCACCGATACGGCGCGTGCATCCGGCCAGCGCTCGACTGGCCGCCAACGCTCCAGCGGCACGCAAACGGCAAAGGTGATCGCCACCTGGCAGGCGCCATACACGGCGAACAGCGCCCAGCCGTACGACACGTCCTCCCACTGCATCAGGCCCAGCGCATAGAGCAGCGGGATCAGCAGATGCTCCTGCAGCCAGCCGGCGGCGAGGTCGAACGGGTCACCCATGGTTCAGCGCGACGCGACACTCGGCGCCGCGGTGCCGTTCGGGTTGAGGAACAGCCCGTGCGGCGAGCGTCCGACATCGACGGTCTGGTACTCGCCGGTCTTCGGATCGAGCACCGCGACCTTCTCCGCGAAGCGCCGCGTGATCCACAGCCTGCCGTCGGGCGCGAAGGCGATGTCATCGGGGCCGCCCGGAATGGCGTAGCTGCGGATCGGCGCCAGCGTGGGCGCGTCCAGCGACGTGGTCGTGCCGCCGACGCGGTTGTTCACCCAGATGATCCTGCGATCGGGCGAGAGGAACAGGTTGTGCGCGCCCTTGCCGGTGTGAACACGGTTCATCACGCGTCCGTCCGCCGGATCGACCACCGCCACGTAGTCGGTGCCCATATCGGCGACCAACACCTTGCCGTCGTGCCACAACACGCCGGCGGGCGTCTTGCCGATCTTCTCGGTCCACAGGATCGCAAGCCTGCCGAGATCGATCGCCACCATGCTGTCGGTCCCCTGAAGGCTGACGAACACCCGCGAGGAATCCGGCGAATAGTCGAGGTGGCTGGGCATCGAGGCGGCCGGAAACCGTTTCAGAAGCTGCATGCTGACGCCGTCGTAAACGTCGATCTGGTTGCGGGCCAGGCCGTTCACCACCAGGAACCTGCCGTTCGGGCTGAACCCTAGCTGATATGGATCGGCCACCGGCATGCGCTTCTGGAGCGTCCCGGTGGCGGGATCCAGGAACAGCATCTCGTTGGCGACGGTGTCGCCCACCAGCAGGCTCTTGCCGTCGGGAGACAGCACAAGGTGGTGCGGCTCGCGCAGCACCGGTATGCGGCGCAGCTCCTTCTCGGCCGACATGTCGACCAGGCTGATCGACGCGCCGCCCGAGTTGACCACGAAGGCAAGGCCGGAGGCGGCGGCCAGCTTCGCGCCGAGCATCAACAACGGCAGCAGGAAAGGCAGGATACGGATGAATCGCATGCGGCACGGCTCCAGCGGCGATGCGCGTGCCTACGCCACCTCGCCCGCGTCCAGCAAGCTTGCCCCCGGGGTGTTTGACCCGGGGGCCTGCCACACGCTCGTGCGCGCCGCGTACGAACACCGCGGTCACGAAGGCGAAGAACACGCAGGCAGTGGTCGCTATCAGCACGTTGTCCGTAAAGGCGTGTCCGGCGAAGGCGATGAAGGCCAGCCGCATGATCACCCGGTCGGTGCGGCGCAACCGGCTGGTGTGGTGCGCGACCCAAAGGACGAACAGGACAACCAGCAGACCGAGGCCGACCAGGCCGCCCTCCACCCGCACGCGCAGATACTCGTTGTGGGCGGCCGAGGTCTGGATCAGCCGCGCGAGGTCGCTGTCCGGCGGAATGATGGCATTGCCGGCACCTACCCCCCAGCCGAACCAGGGCGAGGTCGCGGCCGCCTGCTCGAACGCCGGCCACAGCAGGTCGCGGCCGCTGAGGTTGCCGGCCTCGTTGCTCAGCACGTTGAACAGCCGCATCGAGGAGAGGTCGGTTGCCAGGGCCACGAGCAAGGGCAACAGGCAGGCGGCCAGCAGCAGGGGCAGGACCCGCCGTTGGCGTGGAAACGCCGGCGAGCGGACGAAGATCAGGGTGAGCCCGGTCACCGCGACGGCATAGGCAAGCGGCGCGCGTGCTCCGGTCAGCACCAGGATCACGAAATTCACCACCAGCAGCAGGAGCGTGCGCGACTCTCCCTCGCGATAGAGTTCGATCAGACCGGCGTAGATGGCCGCGAGGCAGAACCCGGCGAGGAAGGCGGGATGGCCCAGCCCCGCCAGCCGTTCGCCGCCAGCCTCAAAGAACAGCGGACGCAGGCCGGCAACGGCGAGGCATGCTCCGCCTGCGACACTGAACAGAGGTATCCAGACCGTCGTGCGAATCACCGCCTGCGCCCAGCGTCGCGACAGGCGGCTGAACGCGAAGGCAAACGGCGCAACCGAACCGGCCAGCGAGCGGAGGCTTTCGGCCTGCGTCAGATCATGGTGCAAGCCATGCGCCTGGCCCGCGACGAACATCGCCAGAAAGCCGAGGCCAGGGTTGAACACGTCAGGCTCAAGGCCGTAGCGGAGGATGCAGATCGCGGCGAGCACCAGTTCCGCTCCCTTGACCGCCGCGATCGTGGTCTGGAGGGCGCCCGGGCCGAGCAGATCGCTGAGCGTCATCTCCAGCGTGGCTCCCGCGATCAGCAGCCAGGCGATGCAGAACACGACTGTGTACCGGAAGGCCAGGACAGCGATGCCGCCCGCCGCCGCCCCCGCCAGCGGCAGCCAGAACCAGAACGGCGCGAGCACGGCAAGGGCGGCACTGACGGCGAACAGGCCGACCGCAGCCATACCGACCGTCTGCGGAGGATGTCGAAGCGGAAGCTGCATGCGCCGCATGGCAGCACAAAAATCCTACCAAAACATCAAGCGCGAAACGATAGCTGGCGGGCGGAGTTGCGCCGATCTGGAGAATATTAATCTTTCTATCGGCTCACTATTGCATAACTGAAGAAATATATTCCATAGTCGCCTGAAGATCGTCGGCAACCTGCGCCGCCACGGTCAAACCCATTGGAAGTCGAGGAACCGATGATCGGACCGACCGGCGGCGTGACGCCGAAGCGCTCAGCGCCTGCAACATGCCCCTGCGGTGTTCGCACCCCTGGCTGGCGATGTTGCAGTGGCACCCGGATCGCCACCGCTAAACGGAGCCTGACTGCCCAGGCGTAATTTCGTTCCGTAAGGGAACCTGTCCATGTTACAATCCCACATCATCGACATCGACGGCGTGTTCGTCGGCGCCGCCATTCGCATCGACCGCGGCTACCGCTTCGTCGCAATCGACTTCCGCCTCGAGGACCTCGACTCGACGATCTGGCCCACGCTGGCCGACGTGCAGCGCCTCGCGCGCCGCCTCTATCTGACCGGCAGTTTCGCCGGCCCCACCGCCCCCGAGCCGGCCTCGGCCGCGGTATCGCCATGATCACACGACGGACGTTGCTCGGGAGTCTGCCCATGGCCGGCATCGCCATCAGTGACGCGCGTGCCTTTGGCGCACCGGGCAAGCTGCTGCGGGTAGGCTTCCAGAAGGGTGAGCCGATCCTGCTGGCCGCCAAACAGAATCGCAGCCTGGAAATGCTGCTCAACCCGCTCGGCATCGAGGTGCAATGGATCGAATTCCAGTTCGGCCCACCGATGCTGGAGGCGATGCGCGTCAACGCCATCGATATCGGCGCCGTCGGCGATACGCCGCCGCTGTTCGCCCAGGCAGCGCATGGCGATCTGCTGTACATCGCGGCGCAACGCGCCGGCGGCCAGGCGATCCTGGTCCCTGCCGGCTCGACGCTGCAAACTCTGCAGGATCTGAAGGGGAAGAAAGTCGCCTTCGGACGCGGTTCCGCCGCGCACAGCCTGACCCTGGCCGCGCTGGAGAAGGCCGGGCTGAAATACGATGACATCCAGCCGATCTATCTCGGCCCCGCCGATGCCGGAGCGGCGTTCGAGCGTGGCGCCATCGACGCCTGGACGATCTGGGACCCGTACTACGCGCTGTTCGAGACGCGGCCCGGCGTGCGCGTGCTGGCGAAGTGGACCGACATCGTCGAGCAGAACTCGTTCTTCATGGCCCGCCGCGGCTATGTCGAGGCCAATCCGCAGGTCACCGCGAAGCTCGTGGCCGAGTTCGCCACGATTGCCGAGTGGGCACGGTCGCACCGGCCAGAACTCGCCGCCTCCCTCGCGACGGCTACGGGCATGCCGCTGGATGCCGTACAGCGCGCGGTGGATCGCGCCCCGTTCCAGGTGCTGCCGATGAACGACGAACTCGCCGCCAGCCAGCAGAAGGTGGCGGACCGGTTCCGCGCGCTCGGCCTCATTCCAACCGACATCAAGGTTGGCGAGGAAGTCTGGCGGGCCGGCGCATGACCACGAGACACGGAGCGCCATCGATGCCCCATTCCAACGCGCCGCTCGACCTGTTCTGGTTCCTGCCGACCAGCGGCGACGGGCCCTACATCGGCTCCGAGGACGGCCATCGCCCCGCCGAATTCGGCTATCTGCGCGATATCGCCGTCGCCGCGGATCGGCTGGGGTTCGGCGGCGTGCTGTTGCCCACGGGAAACAACTGCCTGGACGGATGGATCACGGGCGCCGCTCTGGCGCCGCTGACCGAACGGCTGAAGTTCCTGCTCGCACTGCGCCCGGGACTGTTGACGCCGGCGCTCGCGGCCCGGCAGTCCGCGGCGCTGGACCGGATCAGCGACGGCCGGCTGCTGCTGAACATTGTCACCGGCGGGCTGCCGAAGGAACTCGCCGGCGACGGTCTGCTGCTGGACCACGACGAACGCTACGAACAGACCGACGAGTTCCTGACCATCTGGCGCGGCCTGTTCAACGGCGGCATCAACTTCAGCGGTCGCCATCTGACCGCACGCAACGCGAAGCTGGGCCAGTTCGACAGCGTGCAGACGCCGTATCCGCCGCTGTGGTTCGGTGGTTCCTCGCCGGCCGGCATCGAGGTCGCGGCGCGGCACGTGGACACCTACCTCACCTGGGCTGAACCGCCGGCGCAGGTGGCAGAAAAGCTAGCCGCGGTTCGCGCCCGGGCGGCCACGTTCGGTCGCCGGCTGCGCTTCGGGCTGCGCGTGCACCTGATTGTGCGCGAGACCGATGCCGAGGCGTGGGAAGCGGCGAACAAGCTGATCAGCCGGCTGTCGGACGCGACGATCGAGGCGGCACAGAAGAAGTTGCGCGCGGACTCGGATTCCATCGGCCAGCTTCGCCAGATGCAGTTGCATGGCGGCCAGCGCGACAGGCTGGAGGTCAGCCCGAACCTGTGGGCCGGCGTCGGATTGGTGCGCAGCGGTGTCGGCACCGCGCTGGTCGGCAGTCCGCAGACTGTGGCCGAGCGGCTGCGCGAATACCAGGCGCTGGGCATCGGCACGGTGATCGCGTCGGGGTATCCGCATCTCGAGGAGGCCTACCGCGTCGCCGAACTGCTGTTCCCGGTGCTGGGCATCGGCGAGCAGCGCCACGAACCGGGGCATGACTTTCGCGCGGCGCCGTCGCGGAATGCCGCGGAATGACCGCCATTCTCCCCTCCCCCAACCCCCCTCCCGCAAGGGGAGGGGGAGGAAAGTGACATGACCCGCGCGCTCCCCTGGTTTGTCCCGCTACTCGTCCTCCTCGCCTGGCAGGCCGGTTCGGACTTCGGCGTGATCCAGGCCAACGTGCTGCCCGCGCCGAGCGCCGTCGCGACAGCCGGCTGGCACCTTGCGCGGTCCGGCGAACTTTGGACCAACATCGAGGTCAGCGCCGCGCGCGCCTTGCTCGGGTTTGCCATCGGCGGCGGCATCGGCTTCGCATTCGGAATGGCGAACGGCCTGTCGTCACTCAGCGAAACCCTGACCGACAGCAGTCTGCAGATGATTCGCAACGTCCCCCACCTCGCGCTGATCCCACTGGTCATCCTGTGGTTCGGCATCGACGAACAGGCGAAGATCTTCCTGGTCGCGCTCGGCGTGTTCTTCCCGATCTACGTCAACACGCTGCACGGCGTGCGCTCGGTCGATCCGCATCTGCTGGAGATGGGCCGCGCCTATGGCATGTCGGAACGCGCGCTGTTCCTGCGCGTCGTGCTGCCGGGCGCGCTACCGTCGATCTTCGTCGGGCTGCGCTACGGACTGGGGATCATGTGGCTGACCCTCATCGTTGCCGAAACCATCTCCGCCTCGTCCGGCATCGGCTTCATGGCGATGAACGCACGCGAGTTCATGCAGGTCGACGTGGTGGTGTTCTCCATCCTGGTCTACGCGGCGCTGGGCAAGCTTGCCGACAGCACCGCGCGGCTGCTGGAGCGTACCACGCTCGCCTGGAACCCTGTCTATGCAAAGGTCTGAACGATGAACATATCGGTTGTCCAGCGCGTGGCCGATCCGTTCCCGCACGTCAGTTCGGCCGGCGCCGCCGTGACGTTGCGCGGCGTCGCCAGGGCGTTCGGCGCGCACCGCGTGCTGCACGGCATCGACCTCGACATCGCGCCAGGCGAGTTCGTCGCCATCGTCGGTCGCAGCGGCTGTGGCAAGAGCACGCTGCTGCGGCTGATCGCCGGGCTGGATACGCCATCCGCAGGAAGCATCGCGGTCGATGACCAGGCGCCAGGCTGGCGGGACCACGTGCGGCTGATGTTCCAGGAGCCGCGTCTGCTGCCCTGGCAACGCGTGGTCGCCAACGTCGAGGTCGGGCTGACGCACGCGCACGACCGCCGCGACCGCCGCCAGCAGGCCGAGGACACGTTGGTCCAGGTAGGCCTCGGCGGGCGCGAACACGACTGGCCGACGGTGCTTTCAGGCGGTCAGAAGCAGCGTGTCGCCCTGGCGCGCGCGCTGGTGAGCCATCCGCGTCTGTTGGCGCTGGACGAACCGCTCGGCGCACTCGACGCGCTCACCCGCATCGAGATGCAGGACCTGATCGAGACCGTGTGGCAGGACAAGGGCTTCACCGCGATCGTGGTGACGCATGACGTGTCCGAGGCGGTAGCACTCGCCGACCGCATCCTGCTGCTGGAGGACGGCCTGGTAGCGATGGAAGTGGCGGTGGACCTGCCGCGTCCGCGCCGCCGCGGCGATCCTCGGGCGGCGGCGATCGAAGGGCGCATCCTCGACCGATTGCTGCGGCGATAGGCGGCGGCACCGACGGCCCGCTCGCGGATGCGAGGTTTGAAACCTATAGTTCAACCAGCGCTCGGAGGCTCGCCATGTTTTCGCATCGCCTCACGCGACGTTCAGCGCTCGGCGCCACCCTGGGCCTGCTGGCCGCGGGCCGTGCCAAGGCCGCCGACACCACGCTGCTCAACGTCTCCTATGACCCGACGCGCGAGCTGTATCGCGACATCAACCGCGCCTTTGCGGCAACCTGGCAGGCGAAGACCGGCGACCGCATCACCATCAACCAGTCCCACGCCGGTTCCGGCGCACAGGCGCGCGCGGTGCTGGATGGTCTGCAAGCCGACGTAGTGACGCTGGCGCTTGGCGCCGACATCGACGCGCTCGCAAAGCGTGGCCTGGTCGCCGCCGATTGGGAGACGCGGCTGCCCGACCATGCCTGCCCCTATACCAGCACGATCGTAATCCTGGTGCGAAAGGGCAACCCGAAGAGCATCCAGGATTGGCCCGATCTGCTGAAGCCTGGCGTCGCGGTGATCACGCCGAATCCGAAGACCTCGGGCGGCGCGCGGTGGAACTTCCTGGCCGCGCTCGCCTGGGCGCAGCGCCAGCCGGGCGCCACCGACGCATCGGCCGAGGACTTCATGCGTCGCCTGTTCCGCCAGGTGCCGGTGCTCGACACCGGCGCGCGCGGCGCGACCACCAGCTTCGCCCAACGCGGCCTGGGCGACGTGCTGCTGGCATGGGAGAATGAGGCCTGGCTGGTCTGCAAGGAATTCGGCGCGGACGACTTCGCGATCGTGAGTCCGTCGCTCAGCATACTGGCTGAACCACCGGTGTCGCTGGTCGACAGCATCGTGGACAAGCGGGGCACGCGGGAAGCGGCGCAGACCTATCTGGAGTATCTCTACAGCAGGCAGGGCCAGGAGATCGTGGCGAAGAACTATTATCGGCCGCGCGATACCGAGGTAGCCGCGCGTTATGCCGAGCGCTATCCCGCCATCCCGATGGTCACCGTCCGTGACTTCGGCGGCTGGGACGTGGCGCAGGCGAAGTACTTCGCCGACGGCGGCCTGTTCGACCGGATCTTCACCCCAGGGAAATGATCGCCGGCGCGCGCAAATCGGCGCTGCCGGGGTTCGGCGCCACGCTCGGCATCACGATGGTCTGGCTGTCGCTCATTGTTCTGATCCCGCTGGCGGCGCTGGTGTTGCGGCCATGGGAACTCGGCATTGCCGGTTTCTGGCACTCGATCACCGACCCGCGCGTGCTGGCCGCCTTGCGGCTCAGCTTCGGCGCCGCAACGCTGGCGGCGGCAGTGAATGTCCCGTTCGGCCTGCTGATCGCATGGGTCATGGTGCGCTACCGCTTCCCCGGCCGCGGCCTTGCGGACTCGCTGATCGACATGCCGCTCGCCTTGCCCACCGCGGTCGCGGGCATCGCCCTGACCGCGCTGTTCGCCCCGAACGGCTGGATCGGCGCACTGTTCGCGCCGCTCGGCATCAAGATCGCCTACACCCCGTTGGGCATCCTCTTGGCGCTGATCTTCGTCGGCCTGCCTTTCGTAGTGCGCACGATCGAGCCGGTGATCATGGACCTGCCAGCAGAAGCGGAGGAGGCCGCGGCCACGCTGGGTGCGACGCGCACGCAGACGCTGCGGCGTGTCGTGCTGCCCGCGCTGGGCCCCGCCCTGCTGGCCGGCTTCGGTGCAGCGCTCGCCCGCGGTGTGGGCGAATATGGCTCGGTGATCTTCATCGCCGGAAACATGCCGATGTTCACCGAGATCGCCCCGCTGCTCATCATCATCCGACTGGAACAGCTTGACTACGCCGGTGCTGCGGCGCTCGGCTTGGTCATGCTCATGGTCTCGTTCGGCATCCTGTTGCTGCTCAATTTGCTGGAACGGCGTGTCGGCAGGCGCGCGGCGTGAACCGGGCGGCAACCGAAGAGGCGCCGGCCACTCGTGCCGCGCTGACCGTCATCACGCTGGCGCTGCTCGTGGTGCTGCTGTTGCTGCCGCTCGTCGTGGTGCTGGTCGAGGCGCTGTCGCAGGGACTTGGCGCCGTCGTCGCGGCGCTGGATGAACCCGATGCGATCGCGGCGATCGAACTGACGCTGATCGTGGCCGCCGTCGCGGTCCCGCTGAACACGGTCTGCGGACTGGCGGCGGCGTGGTGCATCGGACGTTTCCGCTTCCCCGGCCGCAGCCTGCTGATGACGATGATCGCGCTGCCGTTTTCGGTTTCCCCGGTGATCTCCGGCCTGGTCTGGGTTCTGCTGTTCGGCGCCAACGGCTGGTTCGGGCCGATGCTGGAGCGGGCCGGCGTACGCATCATCTTTGCGGTGCCCGGACTGATCCTGGCAACGACGTTCGTGACCTTTCCGTTCGTTGCCCGCACCCTCATCCCGCTGATGCAGGACCAGGGCGTAGCAGAGGAAGAGGCGGCGCTGACCTTGGGCGCAACGGGCTGGCAGACCTTCGTCCGCATCACGCTCCCCAACATCCGCTGGGGGCTGCTGTACGGCGTGCTGCTTTGCAACGCACGCGCGATGGGCGAGTTCGGCGC
>Ga0210402_10005795_pt1 | contig 11012 bp, 11 predicted proteins | sample IncBWC7MmetaG_FD_161055 | JGI IMG/M metagenome (GOLD analysis project Ga0210402, IMG submission 161055) | Forest soil microbial communities from Barre Woods Harvard Forest LTER site, Petersham, Massachusetts, United States - Inc-BW-C-7-M | ecosystem: Environmental > Terrestrial > Soil >... | reverse complement strand
GTCGCACCCTCGCGCGCGCCGCTTTCCCTTTTCCCCCCTCAGGGGGCACTGTGTGACGGCCGCCGTCCAGAAAAATACGTTTTCTGGTGACCGCTAACACCACGGGGCCGGACGTATATAACAGTGTTCTTCTAGGCACCTTTTCACGGCGCCAGATGGCGAGTGTCGAGGAGAGTCATATCGTTTCTCCCTGGACGATTAATTTCGCTCGAGTCGGGATTAACCGGGTCGTGACTGAACAAGTGCAATCGGTCTCTGCGATTAATCCTCTGGCGGCGGAGCCTTCACTTGGCTTCATACCGGGACGAAACGTCGGCCAGATCACGATTGCAGGCATCACAGGATATCCCGGAGGTCTTAATGCCGCCGGTGATTATCACTTCCATTACACCTCGTATCAAATCTACGATGACCTCTCAATGACGAGGGGATCTCATTCGCTAAAAGTTGGCGCCTCAGTTGAGGCGATCCGCTCAAATGCTCTCGGTGCGGGGACCAACAATGGCGTCGTGACTTTCGGTTCCCTCGCTTCCTTCCTCACGGACCAGCCTTCTTCCTTCTCGGCCACGATCCCCGGGACGAACGCCCCGATCGGTCTACGCCAGGTGGTGGCCGGCGCGTACATCAAAGATGATTGGCGAGTCCTCCGCAATCTGACCTTAAACCTCGGGTTGCGCTACGAGACTGTAACGGTGCCGACCGAGGACCACAACAGACTGGCGACACTGACTTTCGGCTCGCAGCAGCTCAGGTTGGGCTCACCGTTTTTCGAGAACCCGGCCCATCGGGATTTTGCGCCGGTGGTGGGAGCCGCATGGGATCCGTTCGGCGATAAAAAGACGGTTGTTCATGCTTCGTTCGGTCAATACAACGTTCTGCCGCTCACCAGCCTGTTTTCTCTCATTGCGATCTTGAGCGCGCCGTTCAACCTGCAAGGCTCCAGCACGACGGTGCCCGCGGGGTCGTTTCCGAATGGGCTGTATCAGTCATTAGCGGCCGGCGGACCACGGGCTGATTTCATCCAGCAAAATCCCAAACGGAACTATGTATTCCGGTGGAATTTCACCGTGCAGCGCCAGCTCACGCCCACGGTGATCGCCGAGGCCGGCTATACAGGATCACACGGCGTCCACTTGCCGCTGATCGAAAATGACATCAACACGGCCTTACCCGCGGCCGTTACTGCGTCAGGTTATATTTGGCCGGTACCCGCCGGTAGCGGCGCGAAACCATGGCCTGGTTGGGGAAGTGTCACCGGTCTGTTGTGGCAGGTCTCATCCAGATACGACGCGCTGAATGCCCGCCTTCAAAAGCGCTTCGACCACGGACTGCTCGCGCAGGCATCCTACACATGGTCGAAGAGCATCGACTCGGGTTCGAATTCGCTGCCCACCGCGTACACGAATACCGTCTCGACCCTTCCGTACTTCGACCCTCGATTGCGCCGATCGGTCTCGGATTTCGATGTTCCGCAACTCTTCGTGCTGAGCGGCACCTGGGAGATCCCGGGGTTCAAGAATTCGGGAACGTCGGCCCGTTGGCTCCTGTCCGGTTGGCAACTCGGCACATTGTTGCAATTGAACTCCGGGCTGCCCTTCACCCCGACCATCGCCGGCGATCCGTTGGGATTGAACAGCGCTCAGCGCTACGACTTTCCCGATCGCTTGAACCTGCCCGGTTGCGGCAATCCGGTCAATCCCGGCAATGCGACGGACTATGTCAAGCTCGGTTGTTTTGCCGCTCCTGCGTCCGCAACCCGGTTGGGGAATGCCGGACGCAACGTCGCACGCGGCCCCGGCTTGATGGATTGGGACGCATCGCTGTTCAAGAACATTCCCATCGCACGATTCTCGGATTCCTTCCGCATCCAGTTCCGCTTCGAAATGTTCAATGCCCTCAACCATACGAATTTTAGTCCGCCTACAGCTACCAGTCTTCAATTGTTCACGCAGGCTTTGACGCCTATTACATCGGCTGGAAATCTGACATCCACTTCCACGACCTCACGGCAACTTCAATTTGCCCTCAAGGTTCTCTGGTGATGCCGTGAGGTACTGGAGGCGAAGCATCGGCTTTGCGCTTTCGGCGGTCATGGGCGTTTGGTCAGTTCCGGCCAGCGAGACTCCTTCCAACTCCGCGGTTAAACTTCCGATCATCGATGTAACTGACCGCGTATTCGTGCCGATCTCCGCGGAGAAGGAACTCTCCCACGCCTGGGTTGGTCAAATTGTAGAGGATCGCCAGGGGTTCTTATGGTTCGGCACTCGGGATGGACTGGTTCGCTACAACGGATACCAGGTTAGGCGCTACAATCCCGGGTCCGCGGGCGCCAACGGAGTTTTCATCCAGGAGTGTTGCCGCTATTCGCTGTTTCGGGATCGCTCCGGGAGAATCTGGATTGGCGCATCTGATTCCGTCTACAGGTACGATTCCGAGCATGAGCAGTTTACGACTCTGCCTTTTCCGCCCAACAAGCTTCAGGGACTAGTCAGAGGCATCAATCAGGATCGCAGCGGCACGATGTGGCTGGCAACCAGCCGGGGGTTGACCAGATACAACCCGGAAAATGGCGAGACGGCCCGGTTCGTACATAACGCTGGTGACCCGGCAACTCTGGGAAGCAATTTCGTGCGCGCGACGCTCGAAGCGAAAAATGGAACACTTTGGGTCGCAACCAACACGACACTGGACCGCTTCGATCGGCAAACAGGCCGGGTAACGCAGCATTTTTCGCTGCGCAGCCCGCTTCAGAAAGCATACAGTACCGGAAACCCTTACGTGCGACTTCTGGAAGATCGTCAGGGTACCATATGGATCGCATCCGCGCGCGATGGGCTTGCCTTCGTCAACCCGCAGCAGAAGGCTCTGACATTTGTTGCGCTGGCCACCGGCCGAAATATCGAACCGGGAGCTTGGGCAATTCTCGAAGATCGCAAAGGAGCACTGTGGGTAGGCACGGAGTACGGCCTGATTCGACTGGATTCTGACCGCAAGCAACTCGTACGCTATCGCAACGATCTTACGGATCGGGACAGCTTGCCCGCGGATTGGGTGCTGGCGCTGTTCGAAGACAACGAGGATGGCATCTGGGTGGGCACGGCCAACGCCGGAGTGGCTCGGTTCTCGGCAGACCCTCCCCCATTTCGGCGCTACCGGCGCCCTCAGGGAACTTCCAGTTCTTCAAGAACCGACTACGTTGTCTTCGCATATGAGGACAGCCACGGCGTGATCTGGGCGGGGACCAAAGGGGCAATCGACCGGATCGATCTGAAAACCGGTCATTACGATATTCAGCCGATCGGCGAGAATACCGAAGTCGGTTCGATCGCCGAGGACCGTTCAGGCCAAATCTGGATCGGCACTTTCGACGGAAGCCTATTTCGCTCCAATCCCGTCACAAAATCCTGGGTCGCCTACCCCCATCATGCCGGGGCGGCCGGCTGCGCCAACAATGAAGTGCGCGCTCTGTTGGTCGATCATAAGGGAACCCTGTGGGCTGGAGCCGGAGAAAGCCTTTGCTCGTTCGATCCGGCATCGAATCAATTTCGCCGTTATGCAATTGGCGCTCCCCCGCCCGCCGAAATAGACGCTCTCGCCGAGGACGCCTCCGGCATTTTCTGGATCGGTTCGAGACAAGCCGGCCTTTATCGCTTCGATCCGGCGACGGCCAAATTTACGGCGTTCCGCCATTCCGCCGCGGCCGACAGTCTGAGCGACGATGGAGTGACTTCCGTTCTTGTGGATCGTTCAGGAGCCATCTGGGCGGGCACATTGCGCGGCCTGAATCGACTCGATGCGCAAACTAGGAAGTTTACAACTTATCTGGAAGGCGACGGCCTACCCGGCAACATTATCAACGGCATCGTCGAAGACGCGCGCGGCGGTCTATGGATCACCACGAACTACGGACTGTCGCATTTGAATCCGCAATCCAGAACCGTCTACAACTACTACCGGTCCGATGGAGTGTTTGACGATCTCACCGGAGCTTGGAAGGGCCGCTCTGGACAGATGTTCTTCGGCTCTTATAGTGGATTGACAGTACTGTCGGCCGAACTCATCCAGGAGAAGCACTTCACGCCTGGAGTGGCTCTCACGGATTTCAAGATTTCCGATCAATCGGTGCGGATTGGAGCGGACGCTCCGCTGAAGCAATCGATTTCCGTCACCAAGGCCCTGAGGCTCTCGCACGACCAAAACACTTTCGCGTTCGAATTCGCGGCCCTTAGTTATGCGGATCCGGAGCACACCCGCTATCGTTACAGGCTCGAGCGGCTGGAAGACAGATGGAACGAAGTCGCGAGCACGCAAAACTTCGCGCGCTATCCGCTCATTGCGCCGGGCGAGTATGTTTTTCACGTCGAGGCCTGGACTCCCCGAGGGAGTTGGTCAGAGCCAGGTGCCGAAGTCCAGATCGTCATTCTTCCGCCTTGGTGGAGTACCTGGTGGTTTCGGCTCGCGGTGGCCGTGGCTTTCGGGGTCACGGCGCTCCTTTCTTACCGATGGCGGCTTCATGAAGTAACGGGGCGCCTGAATCTGCTCTTTGAAGAGCGGCTAGCCGAGCGGACGCGTATCGCCCGGGATTTCCACGATACCTTGCTTCAAAGTTTTCAAGCGGCGCTACTGAACTTTCATGCGGTGACATATCTGCTTAAGGACCGGCCAGCGGCCGTGAAGGCGCTTGAGAAGGTAATCGACCAGGCCCGGCAAGCGATCACCGAGGGTCGCGATGCCATCCAGGGTTTACGCTCCTCGAAACACGAAGGCTCGGATTTCGAGGCGGCGATCACCAGGTTTGGCCAGCAGCTCGCGGCTAATCAGTCTGAGCCCGCGCCTGCCGAGTTTCAAGTCAACGTGGAAGGCGCAAGCAGGCGGCTGACTCCGTTCTTCGCCAACGAGCTTTACGACATTGCCATCGAGGCGCTCCGCAACGCGTTCCACCATTCGCACGCGCGCCGCATCGAAGTGGAAATCCGGTATGGCGCGCGCGAATTCCGTTTGCGGGTGCGAGACAACGGCAAAGGTATTGACCCGAATGTTCTGGAGGCCGGTCGCGTCGGACACTATGGGCTGACCGGCATGCGCGAACGAACCAAATTAGCAGGCGGTAGGCTTGTTTTCTGGAGTGAACTGGATTCGGGGGCCGAACTCGAATTAACGGTTCCGGCCTCGCTGGCCTACGCGAAGGACTCCGATTCCGGCCCGACTACGCTTGCAGCGAAGATACGGAGGATCTTCTCATGACCAACCCCATTCGGATCCTGTCGGCGGACGATCACGTGCTCTTACGGAAAGGCATCGCGGTGATCATCGCGAACCAGCCGGACATGAGCTTGGTTGCCGAAGCTTCGAATGGACGCGAAGCTGTCGACCAGTATCGAAGGCACCGCCCCGACATCACGCTCATGGATTTGCAGATGCCGGAGATGAGCGGTTTGGATGCGATGATCGCGATTCTCGCAGAATTTCCGGACGCGCGAATCATCGTGCTCACTACCTACGTGGGTGATGCCCAGGTCCTGCGCGCGATGAAGGTCGGCGCGAGGGGCTATTTGCTCAAAACACTGTTGGACAAGGAACTTCTGGACACCATCCGCGCCGTCCATGCCGGCAGAAAGATGCTCTCGGCAGAGGCATCCTACGAACTTGCGGAGCACGCCATCAGCGATGCCTTGACGCCGGCCGAAGTCGATGTACTACGGCTAATCGCTGCCGGACATGCGAACAAACAGATCGCAGCACAGCTTTCCGTGACAGAAGATACAGTCAAAGGCCGGGTTAAGAATATCCTCTCCAAACTCGGCGCGAACGACCGGACGCACGCTGCGATGATCGGCGTAAAACGCGGGATTATCCAGTCCTTGGACTGAACCCCTAAAGTGAGACAGTCCGGAAAGACGCACTTTGCATTGAATGGAGTGCGAAAAATGGCGAAGAAGGCAAAGTGGCGTCGGCATTCGGTGGAATTCAAGCGGCAGGCGGTCGAACGGATGAAGACCTGCGATAACGTTCGTGCGCTAGCACGCGAGTTGGGCGTACAGCAGAAACTTCTCTACACCTGGAAGTACCAGTTCGAGGGCCGGCCCGAACCCCGGCACGCGAATTTGGGAATTCCCGCCCCAGACCGCAAAGAGAAACAGCATCGCGAGGAGATCGCGAAGCTGAAGGCGGCGCTGGCAGACAAGACGTTGGAAAACGATTTTTTTCGAAGTGCCTTGCTCAAGGTCAAGGAAGGACGCCAGAGGAGTACCGAAACTGGCGCCTCAGCATCTACGACGTCATCCAGTCGCGGGCGCAAGAGCAAGGCAGTCTAAGCACGGAACGGATGTGTCACCTGGCGGGCGTCAGCCGCGCCAGCTATTACCGGCACTGGGAAGCAGTGGCTCCGGACGAAGCGGAAATGGCGGTGCGGGCGGCGATCCAGGAGGTGGTCCTGAGACACCGCCGCCGTTACGGCTACCGGCGCGTCACCGAGGATTTGCATCGCCAGGGAATGGTCATCAATCACAAACGAGTCTCGCGGATCATGCGCGAAGACAACCTGCTGGCGATTCGCTACCGCAAGTACATTCTGACGACGAATTCGCAGCATGATTGCCAGGTGTACCTGAACCTGGCGGCGCGGATGACGTTGACCGCCGTCAACCAGCTCTGGGTGGCGGATATCACCTATATCCGGCTGCGGACCGAGTTCGTGTTCCTGGCGGTGGTGATCGACCGGTACTCGCGCAAGGCGATCGGTTGGGCGCTGGATCGCAGCCTCACCGCTCGTGTGGCGGTGACAGCGCTCCAACAGGCCATCAACCAGCGTCAGCCGCCGCCGGGAGTGGTGCATCATTCCGATCAAGGCACCCAGTATGTCAGCGCCGAATACGCTGCGGTTCTGGGAGCCAGCCGGATGATCCCGAGCATGAGCCGTCCGGCCAATCCCTATGACAATGCGGCTTGTGAAAGCTTTATGAAGACCTTGAAACAGGAGGAAATCTACTGCAACCAGTATGCCGATTTCGATGAGCTTTCCCAACATCTGGAAGAGTTCATGGGCACTTACTACAATCGCTTGCGACTGCATTCTGCATTGGGATATCGCACGCCGGAAGAGTTTGAGCGCGACGCCGCGGCCGCGCCGGCTGGACCCGGCAGCACAACCCACGATGCGGCGGTCATGACCTATTTCACCCCCAAGGAGCCAGAGAAATCAATTATCAGACCACAAGGTCCGATACTCTAGAGTTCGGGGGACATGACAGGCTATACTCATCTTTGGAACGAGACAACAAGGAAGTGGCGTGAAGGCAAGGTTCGCCCTCTACCGGGAACTCTCCGCACGACCGGCTCGGTAAAGCCGGGGAACTTTGAATCGTCAAGGAGAATTTGCGACGATCCCTTCTCGCCACTTTGACCCTTGTTCCATTGAAAGAACTATACTGGGCGCCCAGTATGCGTTTTGGAAGGCATGGCGGAATCTATCTGGTCCGATGGGGTTTTCAAAATCAAAACCAAACCCTGGGCCGGGACCGAGCCGCCTCCCGTCAGTCGGCCCCGGGCCCAGGTAAAAGAACGCGTCGGGAGGATCACGCTCTTTCTCATCGTCCGCAGATGAGTTCCGACCAGGCTATTCCTTGATCGGGGTGCTCGCCAGCATTGCCCGTCTCCGCTTCGCCCGGCACTGTCAGAATAGCTGTGGACAGAACGCCGCCACAGGAACTATCATTAAACGGTAACGGCGTCTTTTCCTTCGTGTCTCACGAAAGGGGTTCACCCCATCCTGAAGCGTTCTTTGGCGTCGAAGTGCGGCCCTAAAGAGCGGCCGATAGGCCCCGTCGGGGCTTTCTCACAAAGTGGCAGTCTGGCACGCTTAGGAAGGGTACTGTGTGCGACGACTCTTCTCTACATTCGCGCAAGGCTGGCCCGGCGCGGGTCTCCTGATCCTGCGACTCGTCGGCTGTAGCGCAGCGTTCTCTTTGGGCCTTCGCGGATTGGAAGGCAACCAAGCGGTCGGAGCTGCGATTCTCCAGTTTGCAGCGATGATTGCCGGCGCGCTTCTGTCCGTGGGCCTGTGGACACCTGTCTCCGGGTGCGTGGTCGCCGCAGTCGCATTGTGGACTCTTATTAATAAGTCTGGCGATCCCTTGAGTAATATCCTTCTGGCCGCAATCGGTGTCGCACTGTCCATGATTGAACCGGGCGTGTGGTCTCTCGACGCCCGTCTATTTGGATGGAAGCGCATTCTCATGCGAGACAGGTAGAGGGTAGCCCTTGACACCCTGGCGGGCTATCGTTTCACCCAACCGAGTCGTTTCGGTCTCTCGAATTGGGTGAAGAGACAGCTCAAATTGGTGTTTTAACCGGATAGGATCCGGCGCAATATCGAACAAGAAGGATTGGAGCAAATATGGCAATCGTAGAGCGGGGCTTGCGGCCAGCGGTCGCCTAGCGGATAACCCTGATCGCGGTCTTTGTGAAAGGAGGAACGAGATATGACGAACGCCAATTGTATCCGGGTCTTGACGGTCGGCGACCACCCATTGATTCAAGAGGGTATCAGCACCATTATCAACTGCCAGACCGACATGTCGCTGGCTGGGACTGCCTCGAACAACCGGGGCGGGCTTGAAGCCTTTCGCGCCTTCAGACCCGACGTTACACTGATGGACCTTTGTCTCCCGGACCGCAGCGGCCTCGATGTAATTATCGCCATTCGGTCAGAGTTTCCCGACGCGCGCATCATCGTGTTTACTTCATGCGAGGGAGATATCAGCCCAGGATTGATAGCATTAACACGGATCTTCCGCGGCCCAAGCTCCTTGGAGAGCGAGAGAGTAATCGAATTGAGAGCTCCCTTGGTGCCGGCGTAAACGGAAGATCCAGGAATACCCATCGTAGAGTTGACGGAGCCGATGTTCACGATGGATCCACCCTCTGCTCCGATCAGAGCTACAGCCTCTTTGATGGCAAGCAGAAACCGAGGACATTGAGGTTATAGTGGCGATGAAAGTCTTCGGGGGTGATCTGGTCGATGGGAAGAAGGTTGTAGATGCCAGGATTGTTCACCAGGATGTCGACTTTGCCGAATGTCTGTTTGATCTTGGCAAAAGTAGCCGCAACTTCTTCAGGCTTGGAGAAGTCGCCTTGAATGGCTATAGCTTCACCGCCTACAGCAGCGATCTCAGTAACAACTCGATCGGCTTCGGCTTTGCTGGACGCATAATTGACGATGACCTTTGCGCCGGCTAAAGCCAGGTGTTTTGCAATTGAGGCACCGATGCCTTTGGATGCGCCCGTTACAAGTGCAACTTTGTTCTTGAGGGGGTGCATTTATTTGTGCTCCTTTCCCGGCTCTGAATAGTTCTAAATTCGAGACGGCTCAGATTGAAATTCGCCCACCGGCGGTTCCAATGGCATGAAGTTGACCTCAGAAAACACTCTAATTGAATCCTCTTCAACGAACGACCTGAACTGGCCCGGAGCTGTCGGGCGGTCCCCTTCCTGGCCAGAAGCCGGACTTACGACCAAGGCTGCTTCGCGCTCGGCCATCTTCTTTAGGAAATATTCGACGCGTATCATGATGCGCTGTCCTTTCTAACGGAGTTTGCGCAGTCCCGTCCCGAGCTCGATCATCAATTTCTCAAGACGGCACCAGATGTCGAACGTCAATTCGAGGACGACTCGTCCTGCGTTTCTAAGGGCAGCCCGAGTGCCGACTAGCCCTCAAAGCTATCCATCAAAATGGCGACAGCGGCACCGCCTTCCTGGAGTAGGATGCTGGCAGCAGGCGTTGCGCGAAATCCTTCGCGGCAGTAAATCAAGCTCGGCTTAAGCTACCATCTGATCTCCCAACTGGAATCGAAGCATTGGGAGAGATGATCGGTCGTGCTATTATAAACTGCGATGAGCCAGACAGGACAAGCTACACGGGACCATATTCTAGCCGTAGGTCTGAACGTTTTGAGTACTTCAGGCTTTGCCGGAGTAACCATCGGTATTTTGGCCGGCCAAGTTGGCATGTCCAAGAGCGGTCTCTTCGCCCATTTCAAATCCAAAGAGGATATTGATATTGCACTCTTGGAGCAGATGCTAGAGGTTGTCCATAAGACTGTCGTCGTTCCGGCAATGCGTGCCCAGCAGGGATTGTCACGGTTGACCGCGCTCATAGACAACTGGTTTGGCTGGTCTACAAAGGCTGGTCTCCTCGGGGGGTGCCCAGCTTCGGCTGGGATGTTCGAACTCGATGATGTGGAAGGACCGGTACGAGAGAAATTGTTTGAGCTAGAGAACCAATGGAACGAGATGCTCAGGCAATTTATTGCCGAGTCGATTGCCACTGGGGACCTGCGTAAAGATCTCGATATCGATCAGTTTCTCTGGGAGTTGACGGGATTCTACCTAAATCACCACACGAGTCGCAGGTTCATGCGCAATCGTGATGCAAACATGCGGGCAAAAAAAGCTTTTCAAGGATTGATTGACAGGTCGAGAGCTATGGGCTCCAAGCGAACTGCCAAGGGGCGCTAGGCCGTGAGAGTAGGCAAACTTCCACACTCAAATGCGATCGTGAGAAGGATGATCAGGTAGGGCCAGGATTCTTCCATAAAACTGAGTCGCGGCTAAGCTTCTGAAACCAGCGGCAGTTTAGCGGCGTCCCAGGCGGCGATGCCGCCGGCCATCTCGATGAGATTCGTGATCCCATAACGGTGCAGGATGCTGGCTGCAATGGAAGACCGGTATCCGCCTGCGCAATGGACGGTAATGCGCCGGTCGCGGGGGACTTCAGCGATACGCTCCGGCAAATGGTTGAGCGGAATGTTCCAACTTCCGGCAATATGCCTGGTCGCCCACCCGCGCGAATTCCTGATATCCAGCACCAGGGGGGCTCCGAACTCGCCAATTCGTCCGCTGCCATCCGAGCGCTGACGCGTTCTGTCGGCCATACCAGGTCCGGTCTTTCTGCGAGGGCTTGCATACCCCCTCGCAGATAGCCTCTTACGTGATCAAATCCGATACGGCCCAGG
>Ga0210402_10005794_pt1 | contig 11012 bp, 5 predicted proteins | sample IncBWC7MmetaG_FD_161055 | JGI IMG/M metagenome (GOLD analysis project Ga0210402, IMG submission 161055) | Forest soil microbial communities from Barre Woods Harvard Forest LTER site, Petersham, Massachusetts, United States - Inc-BW-C-7-M | ecosystem: Environmental > Terrestrial > Soil >... | reverse complement strand
CCGATGGTTCGATTGAGTAATGCGGCGAAGGCGTGCCAGGCAGGCGTCATCCCGACTGGGACAGCGAGGGCGACCGACGCAAAGATAAGCGGTGCGGCCCACATAGTGGAGCGGTGGATGCGTCGGATCGTGATGAGTTCGTAGATGAGGAGAATAACAATCAGGATGCCGAGGCCGGCCACGGCTCCAGCAGCGGGCGGAAGTCCGATGCGGGCCCATGGAAAGCGGCCGAAGGCGGCGGCGACCAGACCCATGGTCGCGATCAGGATGAGACGCTTGTGCGCATCCGGTCTGCGCCGGGCGCGCCAAGCAGCATAGATGACAATGGCGAAGGCGACGATGCCGATCAATGGGATGGCAGCGGAAACGGAGGGATCGAGCGGGCCGATCATCACTCCACGATGCAGCGCGTCGATGGCAGCGATCACGCCGAGCACGATCATGATCGGCGGCAGGCAGAAGGCGACGGTGCCGAAGGATCGATGCCATTTGACGCGGCGAGCGGAGATAAGGGCGACCTGCACGACGAATACCAACATCCAGAGGGTGAAGACCGCGCCATGGACGTGAAGGATGGGGCTGGGAAGCGGCGCGCGTATCATGCCGGCCTGGAAGTAAGTAGGCGAGAAGCCGATGAAGACGCAGATGCAGAGCAAGGTCGCCATGCCGCTGTAGAAGCCGCGTTCCGCGGTTCGATTGATAGGTCTGTAGGAGGTCTGTTGGCCTGATGCAGGCGCAAAGACGGCGTCTGTTGCCATGTTCTCCTCCGTGCGGGTTGAGTGCTTCGGGCCGCCCCAGATGGATTTAATGGAATTAGTAGAGAATACCCGAGATGGGACATTTCACAAAGATATTTCGACAGCAATCCTACTTCTTGCTTGCCGACCAAGCGCCCACTGAAGTTCGTGATCAGATAGTGCGAAAGGAACCCGACGGAACCGGCGAAACGCAACAACCTTGTAGTCGCCGGTTCCCGATAACTCGCGGTAATACGATGATTGGTCCCTTCATCCCCAAATCATCGTGAAGCGCACAGTTATATGGGTAAACGCCAGGTTTCGTGAACGTAATCCGGAACCGCGTTGGCGGCAACCGCGTCTCTGACACGATTACCTTGCGACGGAACTTCTAGCGGTCACCAGATGTGCTGACATCCGGGCGTCTTTACCGTCCCAGCGTACTAGCGCCTGCACGACAGCATCAGCGGCGCGGTCCAGAGCTGAAGGGTCCCGTCGCTCGATCTCTGACCGAAATGGAGAGCCAAACACCAGGCCTTGAGCGGTATCGTGGGCATTTAAGCGGCTGGATAACTCGATCGTCTCAATTTCGACCTCAGCGAAGCCGCCAGCAAGCAGATCATGCTTGATGTGCGCCGGATCGGCATAACTGAAGGGGCCGCGCTCCATGTAGTCAAACGGATCATGGGCAAAAAGCCTACCGACCGCGTCTTGTGCAGCTTTCGGTATAGGGTTCAGCTCAAGCCGGTTGAATGTGACTAACAGGTAGTGGCCATTGGGACAAAGCACGCGACGCGCTTCCTGGTTGGCGCGAATCTTGTCTGGAAAAAACATTGCTCCGAACTGGCAGAGGACTAAGTCGAAGCTTCCTTCGGGGAACGGTAAATTTTGTGCATCCGCGTGCCGAAACAAAACACGCTCGGAGCGCAGCGTCTGCGTCGCAAACTCAAGCATGGCGGGATTGATGTCGGTGGCGACGACCTGTGCCCGGGGAACTGCCCGATGCACGGCGCGGGTGACAATACCGGTTCCGGCAGCAGTCTCGAGAATGCGGTCTGGCTGAAGGATCGCGCAGCGCTCGGCGACGAGGTCCGCGTAAGGTTCAAACAAAAATGGGCCCATGTACTTGTCGTAAAGCGCCGGAGTTGAGTGTGCGAATATCCGCTCAGGCATTGGTGCAATTACCCCCGAGTTATCACCCGCAATCGACAGCGTGGGGCGAGCGCGTAGCTTACGCAACTTATCGACCGCAATCATCGCCGTCTTATATTGGCTTAATTAGGTCAACCAGCATGACGGCTCCTAGCTATAGCTAGGTCGTGCGCAGTATGTCAATTCCAACTGCGACTGGACTCGGCGATGTTACCAGAATGCGCAACCCAAGGGGGAAAGCAGATCCAGGGTGGTTGACCCCGCCAACTGTCGTTATTCGCCGTTTGCGCTCATAACCCTGCGACTAGATCTGGGCCGGAATCTGGTCACGGGCAACTCTGACGTTAAGGTGATTAGATAAGGGTAGACGACAATTCGGGCGTCACCGCGTGTCGGAAGCTGCTGAACTCACAACCGAAGGCACCCAAGCCATGCCGTCCACGCCTTTCGTGAGCCGAATGGGCTCCTCGAGCTTCCGATCTTTCCGATTCAGGATCTCGACGGTGCCGCCCTGGGGGCAGCTCACATAGGCGTGGGTGCCGTCTGGTGCCAGTGCGAATTCTCCCGGGATAGGTAGGACGGGAACATCCGGGATATCAAACGTTTTCGTAAGTACTCCACTGGCCACATCTACAACGAACAGCTTTCCTGATTCGGAGTTGGCAAGGAGCCAATGGCCGTCTTTTGTAATTGCGGAAGAGAATGGATTCCTCGGGAGGAAAATCGATCGGACGACAGCGTTGGTTGTAGTGTCGATGACCACAATACGGGGTGTTTCCTGGTCCTGTCTAAAAACGAACTTACTCCTGGGCTGCACGGGCTTTGCGAGCGATGAGGAGGAATCCTCTGGCGGCAGCGTCCTTTTCCAGTACCGCAAGGTGGGTACGGTCTACGACCGTCTTGTTCGGTTTCGTTTCGATCTCGCAGAGTGCCAATCGCGCTTCGAACTGGTACTGTCGGAGACCGCGATGGGTTGCTTCTGCAAGAATTTCCTCAAGATCCTTCCTCGCGTCCGCGTTTCGCTGCATTGCGGTCCATGCCTGGGCAGCCGCAATTTTGAACTTGAGTCGGGCCTCGGCATTTTGGCTACGGGCGGCGATGCTCGCCAACCGACCTATCTCCATTTCGGCTTCGGCAATCCTGTCTTGCGCGACGAGCGCTCGCACCAGTACCGCCTGCGCCACCAACTCGTCGTCAGTTAGCTTCTCTGCCCGAAACTCTCCAACAGCTTGACGCGCCGAGATCTCGGCTTTCTTGGGCTGTACTTGTTCCATTTCAACTTCGGCGATCGCGGCGCGACTCTCAGCCGCGGAGGCCTTCTCGTCGATCTCCTCCCTGAGTTGCAGTGCCTCTAGAGATTGTTTGCTCGCCTCGGTCAGATCATCTTTCAGGAGGGAAACATCCGCCAAGCCATAGAGGGCGTACGCAATGATGCTCTTGTCGCTGACCTCCCGCGAAAACGTCAAAGATTCGTCGAAGCTTTTCTCGGCCGCCGCGAGATCGCCCTGTTGCGTAAGTGCAGAGCCTATCGCGACCAGAGCGTACGCCTGCCCGTCTTTATCGCCGACTTCACGAAAAAACGCGAGCGCCTTCGCGGAGGAAGTCTTTGTACGAGCCCAGTCGCCCTGCAATAAAAATACATTGGCGACGTTCGATAGCGCATACCCCTCATAATCCTTGTCGCCGATTTCGTGAAAGATCGACCGCGCCTGCTCGAAGCTGGTTCCGGCTCCGGATAGATCCCCGCGCAGCAGGAGGATATTCGCAATATCATTCAGGGCAACGGACATACCTTGCTTGCTGCCAGTTTCGCGAGATACAGAGAGGGACTGCTGGTAGGCCCGCAGCGCGTCAGGCACTTCTCCTTGTTTTAGAAGCGCGGCTCCGCTAAGCGTCAGTACCCGTCCGACGCCTGGCTGATCCCCCGTTGTAGAGTAAATTTGTTTTGACGCCTCGGCCAACTCGTTTGCCTTCTTGAACTGGCCGAGGTTCTGAAGCGCCCAGCCTTCCGAATAGAGGGCACGCGCTTCGACTAATTTGGCGCCTTGATTCCTCGCCTTCTCGGCCGCCATCGCGGCGGCGGATTGTTGTCGCTTGAAATCTCCCAGAGATTCAGCCGCGTTAGCCTCTATTTGGTCGATCCGGGGATCGTCGTTGGCTGGAGACGAAAGCTTGCGCATCGCGTCCACAGTTCCCAGTGCCTCCTTCCCTTTGCCGGCGCTAATCTGCGCCGAAGCCAGGCGCAACCCATAGTCGAGATTATCGGGAAAGAAACTCCACAAAGTTCGGGAGATCTCGATCGCCTTGCCCCATTCGCTGACGGTGTCCCGGTAGCGGTCTTCGATCACAAGGCGGTCTTCGCGCGAGAGATTTTCGGACAGCTGGAAGGCTCTCGTCGCTTCCTCTTTCGCTTTTGCATCATAGCCCAGAAGCGTCCACGCCCCCGCTAATGCCGAATGGGCCAGAGCATAGTTGGGATCAACAGCCACGGCCTTCTCCAGCGAGTTGCGGGCACCTAGCGCATCGAAGACTCGCAACTTCGCCAGCCCTTCCGAATAGAGCCGAATCGCGTCGGGATTCGACGAGAGCGAGGCGCGCATGGCTCCGGCATCCGCTGCTGTTACCGAGCCGGCCCCGAGCTTTTCCCGCAGCTTTTCCCCGACGCGCGCGACCAGATCGGAGACTTCAGCCTCGCTGCCGGACTCTGCAACGGAAGCCAGTTCCTCCCCCGAGGATGCGTCCTGCAAACGCAAATCCACGCGCACCTTCCCGTTCCCTAGTGCAAGATATGACCCAACCACCACATTGTCCGTACCGAGACTCGTGCGAATCCGGTTCAAAGTCGGCTTGCTGTAGGCGTCCTCTTCGGGGAGCGACAGATTCATTTTCATCTGCCCGACGTTTTCGCCGGGGATCAACCGCAACTGCTCGCCGACCGCCAACTCGGTCGTCAGCATTTCCGCAAGGGCTGTGGAAAGCCACGATTCATCCCGGCGTCCCGAAATGTTCTTGAAACCCAGGACGGCGACCGACCGTCGTGTCTTGACCGGGCTAGAGCGAGAGCTCAGGCCCGTCGTTGCGCTTCCCAGGCGGAAGCGGTCGCGCAAACCGCCAAGGTTGAGAACAAAAATCACCCCCATAATAAGCAGAACACCTAGCGACGCGAACATCCAGCGCCAACGCCATTGCCGTGACATCGCACGCTGCAGCCGCTCGGTTTCGTGCGTCATGCCTCCCGCAGCTTCAAGCGCGGCCAGCAGTTCTCGCGCCGTCTGGTAGCGTCGGCCGGGCGTCTTCTCGAGCGCCTTCATGATCACGCCGTCGAGGGCGGGTGTGATCAACCGGTTGTGTGTGCTCGGCGGCGACAGCATCTGATGGAGAATGGCGCCGATGAGTTCGGCGCCTTGCGATTGCGGAAACGGGCGCTGGCCCGTGGCCATCTCGTAGAAGACCGCTCCCGCAGAGTAAATGTCGGTGCGCGCGTCGGCGGGTTCGCCTCGCAACTGCTCCGGCGACATGTACGGCAATGTCCCAGAAACGGTCTCCGTGATGCTGCGGGTCAGGTTCGCTTCGCCCGTCGGCTGCCAGAGCGTCGCGAGGCCGAAGTCGAGGATCTTGAGCCGTCCTTCGGGCGAAACAATCAAGTTCCCGGGCTTGATATCCCGATGGATGACGCCTCGGGCATGGGCCGCGGCCAACCCTTCAGTAAGCTGCATCCCCAGCTTCAATATCTCCACTTCGTCAAGCGAGCCTGCCGCTAGCGTAGAACTCAGTGTCGCGCCGGGAATCAATTCCATCACCAAGAAATCCACTCCGTGCTGAGTGTCGAAGTCAAAAATTGTGGCGATGTTCGGATGGTTCAGCTTTGAAAGTGCCTGCGCTTCCTTGTGAAAGCGTTTGCGCGCTGAATTGTCCGTAAGCGCACCCGCCGGCAGAACTTTCAACGCAACATCACGGTCGAGGTGCCCGTCGTGTGCACGATACACCTCGCCCATTCCACCCGCACCGATCTTCTCGACGATGCGGTAATGGCCGAGGGTTTCGCCAATCATGGGGAGGAACCGCCTCTGGGCGGGCATCTTAGGCCGCACTCTTGAGCAAGTCAACAAGCGTAAGGGATGTACCGAAATGCTCTCTTTTTCGACCCAAAACACAGGAAAGGGCACAAGCATTGCTGCAACTGTGACATGCGGGTGCCGAAAATGCCCACCGAACAGAATTGCCCAGAGATTTGGCCTTAAATCGGCGCCTTATCGCAGCCCAGCATTGCTCGGGCGCGCACTTATGGGGCTCTGCCCCGCAAGACCTGCCAGAGGCCCGTACCACACGAGTCCCTAACGAATCGCTTGCGTGTCGAGCGGTCGGCGGTCGATGAGCGGGGAAGTTTCCTACAGTCTTAGCCGCGAGTCGCTCGACGTGCCGCCGGCTGCTGGAACGTAGCACTGGAGCGTGTAGTCCATCACCATGCGATCCGCGTTAAAGCGCCAGCCGAGCGTCCGGATGGTCCGCTTCATGCGTTGGATCCAGCCACGCGGCAGGCCGTCGCGATCGCGCTGATAGTACAGCGGAATCACTTCTTCACGAAGAACTCGCATCAGGTCTTCGCCGTCGCGGGTGTCGTGAACATCCATTTCGGAATGAGTTCTGCCGTGTCCGATGGCGAAGCCGTTCAGGCCGTCATACGCTTCCGCCCACCAGCCGTCCAGCACCGAGAGGTTCAAACCGCCGTTCAAAACAACTTTCTGGCCGCTCGTTCCCGAGGCTTCCAGCGGACGCCGCGGATTGTTGAGCCAGACATCGACACCCTGCGTCAAGTGTCGGCCGACGTTGATGTCATAGTCTTCGACGAAAACGAATTTGTCGGCAAACTGCGGGTCGCGCATCAACTGCGCAATCTGCTGCAGGACGCGCTTGCCCGGCTCGTCGAGAGGATGCGCCTTTCCGGCAAACACGAACTGCACCGGTCGTTTCGGGTCATTGACCATGCCCGCTATTTTTTCAATGTCGGCCAAAAACAGATTGGCGCGTTTGTAGGTGGCAAAGCGGCGGGCAAAACCGATGGTGAGGGCGTCGGGACTGAGCACGCGTTCCAATTGCTGCAGCACGGCGCGCGGCTCGTCGCGGCGCGCCGCCTGCTTGACGGCGCGGCGGCGCACAAATTCAATCATTCGTGACTTTAGATTGAAATGCGTCTCCCAGAGTTCCCCGTCGTCAACGTTATCAATGCCTTCCCAGATTTTCGCCTCGCTGCTGCGCAGATGCCATCCCGTGCCAAGATGACGGTCGTAGAGGCGAAACATCTGCGGAGCCAACCAGGTAGGCACATGGACGCCGTTGGTAATGTGTCCGATGGGAACCGCATCTTCCAGTTTGCCGGGAAAGAGACCCGTCCACATGGCGCGGGAGACTTCACCGTGCAGAGATGAAACGGCATTCGCGCGCCGCGAGAGCTTCAGCCCGAGCACGGTCATGCAGAAACGTTCGTCGCTTTCGGGATTCTCGCGTCCGAGCGCCATGAAATTTTCCCTGGAAAGCCCGAGGGACTCGCGCAAAGGTCCGAGGTGTTCTTCGATCAGATCGGCGTCGAAACGATCGTGGCCGGCGGGCACCGGAGTGTGGGTCGTGAAGACCACTTCACGGGCAACCCGCGGCACCGCCTTATCGAAACTGATGCCCTCTTCTTCCATGCGCTGGCGAATCGCTTCGAGGACAGTAAATCCGCTGTGTCCTTCGTTCAGGTGAAGAACTCCGGGCGTGATGCCCAGGGCTTTCAGTGCGCGCAGCCCGCCCACGCCCAGCAGCAATTCCTGATGCACGCGCACGCGGCCGTCGCCCCCGTACAAACGCGAGGTCATCTCGCGGTCCTCGGGCGTATTGCCTTCCACGTCGGAGTCGATGAGAAATAAATCGCAGCGCCCCACTTTCACGCGCCAGACTTTTGCGTAGATGGCGCCATGGCGGGTATCGACCTGCACCACAACCGGACGGCCATTCTTTCCGATGGCCGCTTCCATAGGCAATTGGCTGACATCGGTCTCGAGATACTCTTCGTGCTGCCAGCCATCGCGATCGAGCCGCTGGCGAAAATATCCCTGGCCATAAAACAGGCCCACGCCAACCAGGGGGATCCCCAGATCGGAGGCGCTCTTGATGTGATCGCCGGCCAGAACTCCAAGTCCGCCGGAATAGACGGGGAGAGACTCGTGCACGCCAAATTCGGCGGAGAAATACGCCACGGGACGTGGTCGCAGCACACCCGCGTGGCGCGCGCCCCAAGTTCGCTCCGCATCTTCGTATTCACGCAAGCGACGATAGGCATAGTTGATCCGGCTATGCAGCACGAGTTCGGCAGCGCGCGCTTCGAGTTTGGCAAGAGGATACTCGTTGAGCAACGAGACCGGGCTGTGATTGAGCTGACTCCAACGCAAAGGATCGAGATCGCGGAACAAGCTGGCGGAATCGTAATCCCAGCTCCACCACAGGTTGCGAGCCAGCGCCCAAAGCCGCTCCTGGGCGGGCGCGATGAAACGGTCGAGCATGCGGGCTTCGCTCACGATGGGCGCAACCCGGATCGCGGCCTCCGTGAGCAGACGAATCTCTGTCTCCGGAAAAACGCGCGCCTCCACAGTTTGAACCACCAGTACGCCTTGCAGCACGCCGCGATCGATGAGAGGAACTCCCAGAAACGATTGATAATCGTCCTCGCCGGCTTCTTTGAAATACTTGAAGCGAGGATGATTCCTGACGTGTTCAACCGCCACCGGGCGGACCTGTTCCGCGACCAGGCCGGCGAGCCCTTCATTGACCGCCATGCGAAGCTTGCCGACGCACTCCGGGCGAAGCCCAATGGTCGCAGCCAGAACGAGATTGGCGCGGTCCGGTTCGAGCAGGTAGGCGGAGCAAACATCGGTGCCAAACCGGCGGGCAATCAAGGCGACCACGTTCATCAGAGTCTCGGCGGGCTTGCCGGGCTCGGCCGCCAGGTTCGCAATCTCATCCCACGTCAGAACATAACTGGCATCGAGAGAGCAGGCAGCGTGGTCTTGATCCTGCACGGGCTCGTTCGCTTGGTCTAACTTTGTCTCCATCTGTTTAAATCCCTTGGGTCTTCCGACCTATCACCCGATAGCGATCACCCAATAACGAGCGAACGCGCAGACGGTCGAAAAAAACATCCCACAGACCTATTCTATCGGGCGAAGACGGAACTGCTCTACGTTGGCTGCAGGATTGTTGATTACCCTAGTGTTGCGTATCGGATGGCAAAATTGCTGTTTTGTGCTTACGCGATTCCGATCTGTAACCCCAGTAAAGACTTTAGTATCTGGTTGGTACCGAGTCCAATTCGAATTGTTTATGCTTCGGATTGGCGGAACGAGGGCATCCCGTCCGTTCCGAGCAGCACCTTCGACTCTCAAGTTACACTTTAGGAATCAGGCTCCCGTGCCGCAGTTCCGGCGCCAGCGCAGAGCCCGACCCGTTCTAGACGAGAAAGAGGACCCATGCACTACCGTCAACTCGGACGCACCGGTTGGAAAGTTTCGGACATCAGCTTTGGCGCCTGGGCTATCGGCGGCGCGTGGGGCAATGTTTCGGACCACGAATCCCTCGCTGCGCTGCAGAAAGCCATCGACTGCGGAGTGAATTTTATCGATACCGCTGACGTCTACGGCGATGGCCGCAGCGAACGTCTGATTGCTCAACTCAAGAAGAGCGAAAAGCGCGAGATCGTGGTGGCCACGAAAGCCGGACGCCGTTTGCCGCGCCAGACAGTCGAAGGATACAGCCGCCAGAACCTGACCCTGTGGGTCGAAGACAGTTTGCGGAATCTTGCGACCGACAGCCTCGATCTGCTGCAACTTCATTGCCCGCCGACCGCGTTGTACGACCGCCCTGAGGTCTTCGGGATACTGGATGACCTGGTGGCAGCGGGCAAGATTCGCTATTACGGAGTGAGCGTCGAGAAGATCGAAGAAGCGCTCAAGGCAGTCGAGTTCCCCAACGTGCAGACGGTGCAAATCATTTTCAATTGTTTCCGCCAGCGTCCCGTGGACGAGTTCTTCGCCCGAGCGAATGAGCAAGAGAAGCGGGTAGGCATCCTCGCCCGCGTGCCCCTCGCCAGCGGTTTGCTGACGGGTAAATTCCATCGCGATTCCACCTTCGCGGCAGACGACCACCGGAATTTCAATCGCCACGGAGAAGCCTTCGACCTGGGAGAGACATTTTCCGGCATCGATTACAACCTCGGCCTTGAAGCGGTGGAAGAGATGCGAGCGCTCGTACCCGCCGGCGTCTCGATGAGTCAGTTCGCTCTGCGCTGGATCCTCATGTTCGAGGCCGTGACCTGCGCCATTCCCGGTGGCAAGCGGGCCGAGCAAGTTGCGAACAACTGCCGGGCGTCGGACCTGCCGCTCCTTACCGACGAAGTAATGAACGGGGTGCGGAGAATCTATGACAGGAAGATTCGTCCCCTGGTCGAAAATCGTTGGTAGTTTGACCGTTCCTGGAAGACGCCGGAACGGGGCAGCGTTCCGTACTGCCGACATGGGTCATTTTATACTGACCCGCTGAGCAATTGCGCGCGTTCCGGCACGCATCGTGGAGCATTGCGACAGTGTCAGCTAGTCAGCTTCGTCGGAATCTGCCGTGGGTCCTGGGCGCATCTCGTTATCGCCGAACGGAAACTGCTTTTCTGTGTCTGGTTATTTGTCGCCCGTCAAACGGCTGAGATGCAATCCGAAAAATAAAGCGCGCGGAGTCAGAAAGAAAATACGCGCTGCGTCCCACCCAACCTGATGCCGGGCGGAACACAGCGCGCAAATGATCATCGAGATCGAGATAATGATCAGCAATCATAATGCCAGCCCTGCCGCGCTAGCCCTGCGAAGGATGCAACACGCGGAACGTGCTGCCCCCGTTCGACCACACCAGCACCAGCGCATCTTGCCCGCTGGGCACGCCCGATAACGCCTGTGCTACCTCCGACGCGGATTTCACCGAGTGCCGGTTCACTTCCATAATGACATCCCCGCGCTGCAGGCCCGCATTGTCGGCCGGGCTGCCGGGCTGGACGTCCTCCACCACGGCCCCATGAACCGGCCCTTGTGCTTGTCCCGGTCCTCG
>Ga0210402_10005793_pt1 | contig 11013 bp, 10 predicted proteins | sample IncBWC7MmetaG_FD_161055 | JGI IMG/M metagenome (GOLD analysis project Ga0210402, IMG submission 161055) | Forest soil microbial communities from Barre Woods Harvard Forest LTER site, Petersham, Massachusetts, United States - Inc-BW-C-7-M | ecosystem: Environmental > Terrestrial > Soil >... | reverse complement strand
GTGCCTATGTCCCTTTCCGGATGCAGCAAAAAGAGTGCCATAATAATATTTGGAACTTGACCCGATGAAAAGTCGTCGGCGGATCGCCGGTGACAAATTTTCGGGTGTTGTGGTCTAATAAAAAATAGTAACTATTCTTAAAGGAGTTGTGTGGACCAACATAACGTTCAAAATGATCGAACCAATGGCTCTATGATTAATCATGCCAATGTGTACCATGATTAATCACGCAAATGTGCGTCATGATCATATCAATATACGAAACGGTTGGAGAACCAATTAACCCTCGCATGAGTTACTGTGTTCGCTTGCGGTGGCCATGGTGCATCTGTTGATCTTGTCGGTTACAACGGGCGCGTTTCGCGCCAAGGAGGACCTGAGAAACCAACAAATCGATCTCGAGAATGAAACAGTTCCGACTCGGAATGTTGTCTGAATCGAGTATTAGCGAAATCTCCACTAGCTGGTCGATATGTGAGTGTCGCCAATTCGAAAAGTAAAGCGGCCAATTTTTGTACTTCCCGGCGTTCGAACGATACCCACAAGCTCGCCCCTTTCTACTATTTCTTTCCTGCGCTGTTCTTCTTGCGCCTTGGCCTCCTCCAGGGAGATGCCTGGGTTGAAGGGAGGTATTGTTGTGGAAGGGATTGTGATGTGGTGCGTTATTGGCAGCGGGGCAGACGATGTAGGGAAACTGTGGTTCATGGGAACGTTGGTTCGGGGAGCATTTGGGTTAGGAGCGAAGGGCAATGGGAAAGGGTGGAGGTGCTGTTTGTAGAATGTAGGAGTCGACACAGGTGAAGGTTCGTTGAGGGGGATCAGGCCCCAGTTGATAAGGGCTATTACAGGACTATGGGAGAGGCGAAAGCTCTGTAGAGCTGTCAGGACATGTTGAAGGGGGCTGGCGAAATTGGGAGCCTGCTTCCTAGGCTCTGCAGTGGGTGGTGCGGAACGCATCTGTTCAACAGTGAAACGATCGGGCCAATAAAAGGCACTTATGGAATCAATTGCGAGTAAGCCAATCTCAGTATCAGGAATGTGGGCGGCGTGATAAGCAGGGAGATGTGTGATGGTTACGGCAAGTTGGATGGAAGACATTGGTCGAAAAATGTGAAGTTTTTCTAGGGACATTTTGGTTATTTCCTGCGCAGAATCGGGGTTCGCATAAGAGTCAAAGGAGAGCAGGTGATTCAGACGAGAAAGGAGTAGTTGATTGATACGAAGAATGTCAAAAGTGGCATCAGTGTCGCAGATAATGGCGGCCTTTCCCCAGCCTCCTATGTTGGTGGATAAGTGGCTGGAAGGAAGGATGCAGGTAACCAAGAGGTGATATAGAAGATGGGTCTTTCCTGATGATGGTGGGCCTTGTATTTCAAGGACATCTCCACGATTGAGTGAGGATAGAGAGGTGGCAGGGCGTTGGATGGTAGATAAAAAATGGGCATCGAGGGCCGGGATATGAGTAAACCCTGGGGGAGATGCTACTGAAAGCAATTAGTTTATCAAAATGACAGATTGGAGGAGCTCACTTTCGAAACCAACCGACGATAGCAACTATACGGGGCAACAAACATGGTTTCACGAAGCCGAAAATGAGTGGAAAAAAAAAGACTTACAAGTTGGAGTGGCTCTGATGTGATCTCGTCGAGCATCGCGTGCGCAGGTTTCTCGGAATGCATAGAGAAAATCCGTGGACCGTCACCGTGACAGTGGTGAGTCGAGCACGGCTGTCTGACCAAATTGAGACAAGAACACGTGGATTCCATTGGCAACGGTGTTGGCGATGCGTGCACGTCCTTTGCCATCGTTATCAACGTTCTCTGTGCTCTCCCGTTCCTTTGAATGCGACAGTATCACAGGCTCGGTCTCACTAGCCTCACCACATTCCCGTTCTTTGTCTTTGACAGGCTTGTCTATCAGCCATCAGACTATCAGATATCTGAAACGAATTAGCAACGACTCCTCCTACGATTGATACGTTCACTTGACTCGACCATGGTGGCTTCCACTGCTCCCTCCAGAGTAACCCCCCCTGTCTCTAGGCGTACACCGCAGTCACCCTCTCCCACCCCACCCTCCCCTTCCATTGCTCGCGGTGTAACTGCTCGTTCTGCAGCCTCACCTCGCGTTCCTTCTTCCCTCAATTCCACAGTGACCCGCCGTAGTTCCTTGAAGGGAGCGCCATCTTCACATGTTGCCAATGGTGACACTCGCGAGTCTCTCTCCACGTCCCTTAAGCATGAGACTGAGCAAAAAGAGCAGGTTGGTCCAGTATACATCTCATACTACGTAACTTCATTTGACGTTTGACCTGTAGCTCATGGTCCAGTTACAAAACAAAGATCAGACCATCTCTAATCTCACTACAGAAAATGACAACCTCTCGTCGGTGCTTAATGCGGCGGAAACCAGACTCAACGAGCTCTATGCAGAGCAATCACGGACAGAAGTGGACTTGGCCCAACGAATAGATATCTCGGATAATCTTAGGGCACAAGTCCGCGAGCTGGAGAAGGAGAAAAGAGATATACAACGAAGATACAACGAGCAGGTCGGCAGCCGTTCTGCCATCAACTGAATTTGTGCTGACTTCACAGCGTTAGACGACAACGTTCGAAGCAGAACGTCAAGCATTCTACGATAACGAGCAGCATCTCAAGTCTCGTATTCAGTCTCTCGCCCAAGCCCGCAAACAACCCGAACCCGTCCCTTCTGCCCCTGAAACCGATGACGAGGCGGAACCCGATGAAGAAGCGGAACCCATTCAAGAAGAGGAGGATTTTAAGTCCCTTCGCCGCCAACCTCACAGTCGAAAGCAGGATCTCAATGATCCCGACACCGAACCCGCCGAAATGACATCGCTTAGACTGGAGCTGTCTACACTTTCGACCTCCTACTCTTCTCTGCAAAGCACTCTTGTTCTTTTGCAAACCCAGCTGGTGGACCTGAAGAGGGTCAACCACGGATTGCAGGAGGAGAATGAGAGCTACATGATTCTTTTGAGGGAGAAAACATTGAGCGGTCAGTTTGACCTAATGAAGCAAGTGGGAGGGTCCAGTGAAACCAGTGAGGACGAGGATGATGCTGATGCGGAGAGTGCTGATGTGGGGAGTCTTCGGAGTATTGGCCACAGCACCCTTGATAGAGTCGAGGAGGAGTCGCCGGAGGATAACCTGGAGCAGGAGCTTGAACGAAGCCTCGACCTGCACGATGCAGAGTCGCATGCTTCACGTAATTCACGTCAGCCAGGTAGACAAGGACGCAAACATGGCACATCTGCCTCCCATTCGCCTAGCAACGCAACCCGCGGTGAATCTCTTGCCGACCTACCCATTACAGGCCCTGGACTCGATCTCGCCGCCGAACTCGGACGAGCCGAGAACAAAGACATTCTTGCTGGCAACAGCATCGAAGAACGTGACCGCTCTCTTCTCAATAGCAAGGGTAGACGATCCAAGAAAGGCACAGACACCAGAAAAGTATCCTCATCTGAGGATACTAGACTGGAACCTAGTGGCTCCACGAATGACGTTGATGCGCTTCGTACGGAGGTTAAATCCCTGAAAGACGCAAATAAAGCCCTTTCGCTTTATGCCTCCAAGATCATCGATCGGATTATATCACAAGAGGGCTTCGAGCATGTCCTAGCCGTGGACTACGAGAAGGATCCCACTACGCCATCGACTGCAGGTTCTCATTCGAAATCTGCCAAGGTTTCTCCTGCAAGCCAACCACCACCACCACCACCACCCAAGCGCCGGCCGCAATCCGTTATTGTTGGACGTTCCACATCGAATCCGATGCCTACGCTCGACACTTCGCGTTTTAATTCGCCTCCCCTTATCGCCGCTCCCAAGCTCAATAATCCTCCCAATCCGAAGACCCAACGCCGCTCGTTATCATTTGACTGGAAAAGTTTCTCTATTTTCAACGGTGCTGAGAAGAAACCTGACCCCAGTTTGCGTCCATTGACGCTGAAACCTGGCTCCGTCACGGGTGCCAGGAAACTAGACACACAAGAAGATGAGGAAGATAGAAGGGAGAGAGAACGTCTGAATGCCACGATGAAATTAATGGGTATTCAGCCTCCACAATCACCGTCCCCTGCAACAGCCGTCCCCATGCAGAAGGCCTTCTCCTCGCCAGCGACCCCCTCAGTCACAAACAACAACCGACGCTTCTCATTCTTTGGAACGAGAGCCACGACGGACAATTCGGATACGTCATCCGTCCACTCGACGCCTTCGTTAAATGGCAGCGATAATTCTCGCCTTGGGCTTGGAATCGGGGTGCCGTCGAACCTAACGCAGGAGGCGTTGGAGCATGCTGAGGCGGAAAACTCGTTGGCTGCACTGGATGCACACGAGCGGAGTTTGAGTGCAGAGATCGCAAAGGGAGCTAGCAGCGGATTCACCGAGATTGCACCAAGAAATTTCGGAGGTAGGCGGAGTCGACGGAGCCCTGGTGGCAGTGACAGTGGAAGTACTGTCTGGAGCGCAGGGATGGGCGGTGGCGATGAGGGCGAGGGTTGAGTTCTTCGCTCTGTGCTACACATTCCCCTTTTTATAAGCGGCCGTGTCTAGACCTTCCCGCCTCATCTTAATATTTCCCTGAATTTTGCTTAAATGATTATCTTTCGGTTCTATAATTCTTGCATTTCTGACATTTAATCATACCACTCGTTAATGTGTACTTCTGCACTGGAACACACAGCAATTATATATATACCCTTAATGCCATCCAGCTTATATTTTCTTTCAATGTCCACCAGGACTGCGGAAGTACAATTTAAATTTGCTCAAGAATATATAAAAGCACAGGAGGTATGTTTGGTGGAAAGCATCCGTTTCCCGAGAAATCATACCGTATTTCAATGAATACTATAATATCGACTACTACGGTCATCATACAATACAAACGCATTTTGACTACCATTAGTGGCGACAGCATTTCTCCTGTTGAACAGTGCACGGTAAAATTTTGATTAGGGATTGCTTGAATGAACTACTGAGCTCACCTAGGATGATGAGTAAAAGAATCACAGTTTAGATTCCATTTTGATGTTCCATTAACGCTGGCGTGGCAAATGGATTTATCATATATCAAGTAGGAGTTTGGTGCTTTAACAGTGTGTTTTGGGCATGAGTACGTATTGTTTGGAACGGATTCGAAGCGAACTCTGGGTTAGAGAGTATCAATGGATGTCGAAGCCGCTCCAGTTGACTAGATGGGGAGATAAACAAATTGAGTTTGAGTTGACCCTGTGATCAGTTTGGAGAACAGTGGACATACAGTGCACGTTTACGCTGAGACTTGTTGAGAGGCGCTCCTTTACCTTCACCTATTTGGCCGGGCTTCACTTTTGGTTTCAGTTTGATTTCCTTTGGAACGAAATTTTTAGCATTCGCTTCTACTGATTGCTGATCATGATCCCCGATGGTTAAATTATCGTCTTCAAGAGCACCGATTGCGACATGCATATCACCCAAACCCCCAGCTAACTGTTCCTTTGCTTTCCGCTTTAGGCGTCGGTTGTGGGACTTGGAGTACGGGGATTGGGTCGATTCAAGCCCTGGGCAGAGTAGGAATGTCAATGCATCCGAGGTCCCATCCTTATGAATTAGACCTACGCTGCATAAATGCCTCGCGTTTCAGATGTTGTTTCTCTTTCTTGGTGAGAACAATATGAGGATCTTGGTGCATAGATTTCAAGACATCTGCACCCTACGATCATTGGGTTAAAAAGTATTGATTAAACAATGGGGATTGATCCTGAGCATACCGAAGCCTCGACAGCGGTCCCGATCTCAATATGCTCTACAGCGTTATCCTGCACGGCAAATTGACGCTTGACAAGCTTGACCGATGGGTCGTGGGCTGCTGTGCGTCTTCTACGTTCCTTAGGCTAAAGCGTGGAAAATTAGCAATCAAGAACAATCCGTCGGAAAGGTTATGATAGTTCTCACCATTCGGATGTGTGGAAAGCAAATTTTGGGTTGACGATAAAGATTATTTGTTCGTAATTGGCAAAGCCTTCCTGAATAAATATATGAAAAAAAAAAGTTTCTGCAATCTATTATTAGATGCAGATCTATAATATTAAATAGAACAAGAAAATAAGATCCAGATCCACCGTGAAGTCCTTTGCAGGTCCGTTCACTCAGTCGTTCCAAATTCGACCTCTCTCCGGAGCCTCAAATGCCCCTGCATCCCTCGCCCATTATCAACCGTATCTTCCTCGAGCATGTCCTCTTCTTTCCGAGTATTCGTGTCATCCACACCCACGACAATAAAGCTAATCAAGACCAGGATGGCACCTAGAATGACTTGGCCGCGTGTAGGTTTACTGAGGAAAAAATCTCCAATGACTGCAAGGGGGATCGTGAGGCTGAGGCCAACTGTCACCACGAGTGGAGTTGTCTTAAGCATGGACAAGACATAGAGGTAATCACTCGACAAGGTGATCACCATCTAACAACGCCGATAATCAGTCGACATAAGAAACGAGTAGTAAGCTAACAGAGATATTACATTTATCACGATGGCGGTGATTGCTTTCCCCGTGCTCGGCAGTTCAAAGGTCTCCACTCCAGTTAGATGAAGAACGACTCCGATGGGCCAACACGACAGCACATTAAAGAGCCCGACAAACCCAAAGAAGAGCTGCATGTCAATGCGGGATTCCGAGCGGATGCGGACTTTGAGTAAGATGACATAAAGAGAGTAGAAGACGGCTGAAAGCAATGCTAGCGAATCACCCAATATTGGCCTCAACGCCTGCCAATCTGCTTGCTGTTGTAGTGGGCGAGAAGGTGGGTGACCCGTAGGTTTTGGTTGCGATGAATCGGAGAGAGATACCAGGAGTACACCTCCGAAACTACCATTTATCAATTATAACTCGGAGATTGATACGACAAACATGTACTGGCAAACATACCTAGTCAACACTGCTCCAATCTTGGCAAGCGTGAGTCTTTCCACGCGAAATAGCCGTCCGATTCCCAGTGTAAATAATCCTAACCGACGAGTGTTAGAGGTAGCTGAATAAAAGTAAGAGAAGGTAACTGACCACTCATGCTGGACAGGATAGTTGCACTGGCGACACTTGTGTAGTCGAGAGAAGCATTCACAGACCAATTGGCTATGAACCAAAAGAAACAAAATATGAAGGCTAGGTTCGCGGTTTCCCGCATCGTCAGAGGCGACAGACCAGTCTCTGTCGATGTGTCAGGCGGCGCAAATATAGTTGGGGCGTGCACAGACTAATTGACCGTGTTATTATCGCCCCCAGACAGAAGGCTGTGAATCTCAGAACACACCTCCGTTTCCGTTTCTGTATCTGGGTCGGTCACTAGTGGCTGATATTCCTGGCCTCCCCTTGTATGAGGATTATTAACCCCGGTCAGATTCCAGAATGAAATAACGTACCTACCGCGCCGGACCGAGTCGCCATTCCCCGCGTCTCGACGTCGATTCCACCGCTTCCGCACGAGGAAGGGCAGGAGGTAAAGTGAAAATGCGCTTGTGTTCAGATACGTTACACTGTACGCCGTTAGTCTGATGATAACGGAGGATAATAGCGGACCAGAAACTCACAGGAACGGCTTCTCATAACCACCTTGGAAAAGATCCTAACATGACCTCCGTATTCAGAACAACCAACCCTCATACACACACACAGACACAAGATCATCTTACCTGTGTCAAGAAATTAGATGAAGTCCACAGAAAGACCACAATCAGGAGCAGCCCAATGCCGATGGTGTAGTCCTTCTTGTCTAGCGATGTTGCCGGACCTGGAGAGACGGGTTTTCCCCTGGACATTGACCAGCTGCGACTCGGACGCCGAGGGTGGGTGGCTAGTGTGTCCATCTCAATAGTGTCGTCCCCGATGACAGACATTCATTTTGAAACTGCGTGCGTGAGAAGGGTTGGCGATATGTTCTTCGGTAGCACGTAACGTGACGCAAGTACTGTAAGACAGTATTTGGCGGTCTCCCCCGACCTCTAATGGAATTAATGGAAGATTGCAGCTGCACATACATATACAGTGTATTTCGAATACCAATAATGTATGTAAGCAATGGGAGAGACATCTGGATGCAACAATACAAGTATGATATACACAGCAGGGACAAGGCTAGCTGCTGTAAGATTAAGGGACTGGTATGAATAGTGCGTCGCTATGTCCATGATCATGACCAGAGAATAGACCGAACTGGAGAGGATAGTAAATGATCCTTTCACAAGGGGGCCCAATCGCAAACAAAGAAGGTAGCGCGAAATCGAACGAGGGGCCATAAAAATACAAGTATCGGGCGAATCGTGCATCATCGAAAGGTCTGTGTGTTGTGCACTAACTGGATCGCGAAGCGGCGGCTGGATGGTATTTGACCTTCTCAAATATCCTAAACAGACTGATGACGAGATTCGTGCAATACATCAGCAGACCAACACCGACTAGACAGATCAATGCGAGCATATAGTCGCATATTCTGTCGCCGGCCGATTCCTCGGTGATGCCCAGATCTGTTGAAGGAGTCTCCGCCGGCCGAGGGAGTTGATTGTACCACGCCGTGCTAGATAGCGGGGCGCAGGGTATGCGGGAGGTGAAGAAATTGTCGAAACATAGAGAAAGGGCTGCCGACCATGCACAGATAAACAGGACTTCGGAAAGGGTGTGTGCGAGTTTGGCGGAGGTGCGCCAGAGACCCAAGGGACGTCCGAAATATTCCAGCTAGGAAAAGACGTAGGTGAGGATGTCCCGACAGGATATTCAAGTACACATACATAGATGGCGACCATAACATGCACGAGAGTCAAAGGGGCAAAGATGATCACAAGGGTGCTAAAGTAAGTGCCAATCAGTATATTTCAATGCATCTTTTAAAAAACATACGGAGAACTGCCAACAGCACCCATGATGTTGCGTTGCATCTCCCATTGTCGCATTCGAATTGCAATACCGAGAGCAGATGTTGTAAACGTGATGTTTACGAATCGAAAAAGCTGGAGAACCATTAATGCAATGACCGTGTTGTAAGTATGTAAAGCTTACCAATGGAACATATGCGTTCGTTAAAATAAAAGCTCGGAACCTCTTTTTGCGTATCTGCCAAAGGGTTGCATTTTTGTTGCTATCGTCGGATTCTTCCTCTTCGTCTCCTAGAAAATACGGATTATCACGCGCCCGAGGACCCTGGGCAGCAACCCTCGCGGTCCATGGCGTTTCCCATCCTGGTGTGATATTGTGTGCCAATGTGAAAGATGGAGCTACTGGTGGGGGGAGTGATAATCTGAAATTCCAGTCCCGATTATTTTCGTCCTCTGCAGCAGCCTCTGGACCTTTCTCTCGGCGCGAAAATGATGTTCCTTCCCGGATGGCGGACGTCGGTAGCCATGATATGGATCGGTCTTTAAATGTTAATCCTTTCCTCTCTGATTTTGGGGAACTTGTGACTTGGACTGGAGGGTGTTCCCTTGGTCGAGGGAGTGTGAATGCCCACCACCGAGAACCAAGATCTGAGGCATAGGTAGAATGATGAGATGCAACATCGGATGGCCGTGATTCAATCACAAGATGAGAGTCGTTTACGGACGTCTGGTCTTTTGGAGAGGGAGGTTCGTCCCGGGCCCATGCTGTATGAATAATAAGAGATTGATAAAGTGAATAGGACATGATCAGAGACGCACGAGGAGATGTGATGACGGTTATTGGAGGCGGACGCCGCACGCTGGATGCATGATTGAGGCTGGAGGTGGAGGGAAAAGAGGGGGTCCTTTGGCGAGTAGAGGAAAGAGTCATACGAGGCGGAGACCAAGCAAGTTAGCAGGGGTGCGGGCAGCGTAAGATTGACCGCGTGTGACCGAAATGTTTTTTGGATCAGACACTCTGTAGTGTGTGTAGATCGCTGTTGTAATAGCAGTGCACTTTGAAGTAAATTTCAGACCATAAGGCCCTGGTTCAGCGTCTCGCTCTCTTGAGAGTCTGTGAGTGCATGTGAGTCTGATGTATAGCTTGACCACTGCGGAGGACGGCGGTGTCTTAGTCGGCAGTTTAATAGAACACCGGATCGAGTTTGGAAAGTTTGAAACTTACTCTCGACTCAGTAGTCGACGGCAATGGAAGAATCCATGATACCCTCCCTGTCCACAGGCATTGTAGGCTCACGTTTTGTATCTCAAAACGAGATCGACACAGCAAAGGCGAGACGGGACGAGCAATGGAGGGCCGCATATGCAAGGTTCTACTCTTTTATGTTATTTGTCGCTCCTTCTTATGTGGAAAGGCTGAACTATCTATCCTGTAGACTTGGTCAGGAGCCTCCGCCGCAACCCGTTGAGGACTCTTATGATGGCAGAAGTCTTGCAGAAGTGAGTACTTGGAATCAAACTATGTCTGTTCTAGAGGACAGGGTGTATTGACTCTTCACTCTTGATCTTGATATGGCGCATAGAAACTCGCTGCGAACAAGGTGCGTCTGGGTTCAGGCTGGTTTATCACGTTCTGAAACTTGCATGGATCGTAGATCGCAAAACAGGAGGAGTGGGAGGAAAAGACGAAATTAGGTTCATCAAGCTATTCCGTGTCCTATGCTGGCGTGCTGATCTAATGATCAGCCAACCAATTCCGCGCATTGGAGGAAGATGAAATTATGTTTCTAGACTCAGTACGAGAACGGCAAGAAGAAGAGGAACGACACCGCAAAGAAAAAGACGGGGAAGAAGTGAAAAGTTTCAAAGAGTGCGTCGCATCCTCGATCCATTATATCGCAATTAATACTTAACTTGAATCGTCATATCAAAGAGCTGTAGCTGCGCGAACGAGTGCAGCGAATAATCCCCCACCGATTGCGCCAAAGCCAGCAGGGAAGCCAGCACCTGCGGCTGCCCCAGTCAAGCCAGCCGCTTCTGTCCCAATAAAGAAGGACAATAAGAAGCCGCTTAAAGGGATCGTGCTCAAGAAAAAAGCCAAAACAGTCGTTGCGGCGAATCATCCAGCATCTGAGACGA
>Ga0210402_10005791_pt1 | contig 11015 bp, 11 predicted proteins | sample IncBWC7MmetaG_FD_161055 | JGI IMG/M metagenome (GOLD analysis project Ga0210402, IMG submission 161055) | Forest soil microbial communities from Barre Woods Harvard Forest LTER site, Petersham, Massachusetts, United States - Inc-BW-C-7-M | ecosystem: Environmental > Terrestrial > Soil >... | reverse complement strand
GAACTGTTGCGGATGGTTATTTTTAGTGCAAAGAACCAGATAAGATCAAAAGAAGCGGCTTCCCAAAGGGGCAGGTCGTACGCAAATGGCCCCAGGACGGTAGTTGTCGATGCCGTGCGTACTATTATAATTAGGTCTCAATCAATGACTGAACTAGTAGATGAAACAAGTCCCAAATTGCACATACTGTCAAGAGCTTGATGAGGGTAGACTTGCAAGCACCATTAGGACCTACGACGCCAACTCGACTGACAAAGCATCCGGTGAGTATTGGCTGAATGAAGAGAATTCAATAACACTGACTTACCTCGATAGCGAAAGTGCACAGCTAACATTGAATAAACTAGGGGTGCTTCTGCCAGGATAGGTGAAAGTGCAATTACTTAATTTCAATATCGCACGTGTACTATAGTACTGCGAACACCCATGAGAGAACCCGGTGGCGGGAATGAGAACTTCACGGAAGTACATTGACAGCCACTCGAGTAAGATGTAAGCGATAATGAGGCCTTGAATAATCTCCAAATGCAAACTAGCTCTATGAAGAGAAACTGTGTCCCCGCCACCAGAGAATATGCGCTCGACAGCAACAGCAGATCCTAAAGGAATGACTTAAGAAGGTTTTCGAAAGAAAGAAATGAGCTCACCAGTAATTGAGAAGATATCGCGAGCGAGCCGAAATAGATTTGGAAACTGAGCCCACCTACTCATCCACCAACGGAGAGGGTCACAAAACTCGAAATCCTCTCGGGGAAGCTTGAAATACTCCTATAACTCGTCCGTAGCAAACCGCTCCTTTCGACGATACCTTGATGTGAAGTTGACCTTCTGGGGAGAACCTCGAGTGTCTGCTGCACTTGTCTGGGACTGACATGGCTTGGGATCTTGGGAAGAGTTGGTATAATAGGTTTGATAATAGGTGTGGAGTTCTTTTTTTGTCCACATAGTCTTCTTTTACTCCTTCGTAAGAGATCTGAGGATCAAGAACTGAATCAGAATCAGCAAAAGTAGCTGGAGAGACATTATAAGGGACTCACGAGCAGCCCATGTGTAGAAAGGAGACTCATCATACTTGTAGTAATTAATAATCACTCAGCTTCTCGTGAGAGCTAAGCAAACCTTCTTTTATTGATGGGTCGATGGAGTCTGGAAGATCACGTAAAATCCCACGAAGATGGTCTTGAAGGCCACGGAAGATGGCATGCGTTGACGAGAGCATTAGTCGCTGAGTCGTAGACGTTTGAGTTGTTGCTGATTGGAAAGCCTTGAGCCAGCCCGTGACTTGAGCAATAGCCTCCCTGTCCTGGTCAGTAGGTTCAAATGTGCGTATGTCATGATTACAGCCAACAAAATCATCAATTATCTTGCGATAATCCAGTGCACGACCTGAAAAACCCGAGGTATATCACTACTAGAATCTGGCCTGTGATTTGGAAAGCAAATGGTAAAACTCACGCATCATTTGATGAGTTGAAGACCAGCGGGTCCTGACATCAAGGATTAGCATCAGGGGACGCCAGGTCCTTCTCGGTTGAGTGAGATCTTGACTTCTCTGAGCCAGCTCTGTTTTCGTTGTGGGCTGGATCGTATCGCACGAACAATTTTACGAAGCTAGAAAGAGGTGAGAAGGACAGTGAGATGGAAAGATAAAGCACGAATACATAACTTATCAACAGCAGATATTATGTTCTCTGATGGATTCAGTGGCATAGAAATGGTCTCCTCGAAATCTTCATTCTCCTCGTCCACCATTGCAGCCCCATCATCGAAGACACGGTCTACAGGTGCAGTAACTGAGTCTTGGTAGTTCCCGCCGCGAGCTACAGCCTTCTTGCCATCCGACCGAGATATGGCACCTATTCCCTCGAGGAGCTGCGAACACAGTTGTAAGCTGATTAAGTAAGTCATGGACCAAGCTTGATCGCAGCCAGATGCCGTAGGCGTTTATGGGAAGTGGAACAGCACGAAAATACGCACGAGGTTTCCGTGGAGGACGCTCCCATGGAACGAATTGATGTCGGAGCGGATCCTCCACCAGCTCTTGCGGTGGGAAAAGGGGCCGTTCCCGGAGAGCGAACTGGGAGGGAGGAGGGGCGGAAGATGCGGGCAGTGGCATCACGTCCGTTGGAAGACTTGCCCTCGTTTTCGGCGGCGTGGCCCACCGTGGTGCTTTCGATGTTTTTGTTGACGAACCCTGTGCATTCGAGCGCCTCCCCGACTCGAGTTCAGGTGAGACGGAGAGTGGAAAATGTAAGCGTGCATATTAATGGACAAAAGGGTGGTGGCCTTGCACGACTCGCGACTGAGTCCGATGAAGTGTAGTAAGGTCAAGCTGCTCTAGCAGGAGGCGGAGGTAGCAGGTGGTCGCGTTATCATAGTGAATCCCTGCCGTTGTGCATCCTCGCCAGTGCTGCGCGTCTGTCGTTGGCCGAATGCGCACATCAGCGAGGTCATAATATTGTAATGAGTGATACGGATGTATGTACCTGTCCTCGCCCCATCCACTCGAGTCGGCGCATCACGCAATGCCCAAGATTGTTGAGACGCGTAGACAACTCAAGGGTGTCGAGGGGCGTGAGTCGTGCAGCTTGGTGTCGTCAACGTCCTGGTAGTTCAGGTGATCATGTGGTCGTTTGAAAGAGTGAGGGGTGTACGTGAGGTGCTTACTTACGTGAGGCGCGTACGGTCGGGTATCTCAACTAAACCAACCAAACTATTGTCTCCAGTGCTGTCCCATGCCCCAGCACCCTGCAGGACTCTGGACAAGCTTTTTAACAACGACAGCAAGGCGCCATGGTTTGGCTGTCTCCTGTCGGTCACCATGGAGGGTTATGGTGGAACGAAGCGTGTGGACATGGAGGAGGAGATAAGGAAGACAAGCGAAGGAAGTGCAGCAGGCATTGTTGGAAGATGTCAACACCTTTGTCCCTGTTCAGAGAAACTATGGCTAAGTGCTGCGTGACCTCATGCAGGATATCCAATCCAAGAGAAATCTTGAGTAGCGTAAAGGAAGGGTCTCAGCCTGAGCCGATATTGTCACGACAGGTGGCCATATACTTGTCGATGGTGCAAATGCATGAAGATGAATGACACTCCATCTGGGACTTGCGAGCAAGTCCAATGTCGCCCAGAATACTGATATATAAAGTGAGTTGAAGTATAGTTCATAAATTCTGAAATTCGTACAGTTGTGCAATGAGGCTGCATCGAGGCAGACTCATGACACGGGAGAGAGTTCTCAACATCGGAGTGTTCTCAACATTTCGATTTCAATTCTTTTACCATGGTCTCCTCAGAGTTTCATTACCATCGCTCACTGGAAGGACATAGGGATTCAATTAATGTGCTAGTTTTTTCTGGGGATGATAGATATCTGGCCTCTGCTGCTGATGACGGTCTAGTCCAAGTGTTTGACTGCGAGACATGGAAATCAATTCGGCGTCTTCAAGGGGTGGCTCCTGCCCGTGCAATTGTCTGGCATCCGACTCCCAACTCCCATAATGCCGTGCTTAGTGTGGGTTTCAGAAATGGAGATGTAAACACAGTTCAACTTAAAAAAGTGTCTGTGAGTTTCATTGCATTGCTTTATGTAACTTACCGTCCAGCCAAACTTAATGTTAGTTGTACTTACATAGGAAGATCTTCAATGGCTGCAAAGCATGAATGGACCTGTCCATTGCATGGCTATAAACGAGTCAGGAAATCGCTTGGCTATAGGGTTTGGACATCGAGTTGTCATGGTGCACCAGGCTTCAATATGTAATATTTCATTCTATAGTAAAAATTCTGAGATCTGACATCATCCATCCACTGTAGCAACTTGGGGGGAAATGACTTACCTCCCTCGTCCTCCTCCACTGCCCATAGGAAACATTGACGTTGTTGCATTATCGCTACAATTTCTTGCAAAGGAGAAGATATTGTTGGTAACGTACATCTCACATGGGATTATGTCAGTATTCAAATTAAAATCTTGACCGCCAAACAAAATAACAAATAATATTAATGTTTATTTGAGCAGTGCCTACCATGCAGACGATCCCTCAATAATAATGTGGCGCATTGAGCCCAGGACAGATATTTGGTATAACACATCTCTCAATTGATCCTAATTTTTTATGTATACTTTTTCCAGTGGCGAATCAGATATTTCTCCTCAGGAGACCATTTTGGAATCCAGAATCCTTGCACTTACCAACTTGACTGATGGCATTGACTGGTACAACATGAAAAGCCGAAACTATGTAACCACCACATACCAGGATCTCACTCAAGATTTTAATGTCCCAGTCCCTATTGTCTTCCTTGATAAAGATACCGTTGTAGTGGGTTCTGGGACAGGACGAGTCGGTATCTATAATATGGGGGAGAAAAAGGCTTTGCAAATTTTAGATCATAGTGGTGTGTACTATTTCAGTTTTATGCCATAGCAGAACCTGATAAAGAAATTATTCCTTCATATGTTTCAGGGCAGATGGTTCAGGCATTGGTGAGTGCAAGGCTTCTTTGAACAATTTTCATAATCCACAGTTTTTATCTATCACTATCAGGCATGCATGCAGACAAATAAATTGAGCTACATTGCAAGTGGCATATCAGAGCAGACAGATGAGTGTGCTATTAGAATTTGGGTCTCCGAGCGAAAGGGAATATTCAGCCGTGGTATGGATGTTAATCCTTTCTTCAAGTCGCTCAAAGTGAATAATTTTCATTTTAACTCTTGGAAGCATTCTAACATCCAATTGAAAATGTAATCAACAGGTAATATACTTTCCACTGGCAATTCTTTTTGTTGCATCTGCTGTGGCTGGCTTCATTCCAGTCTTAAAGTATCTGGAGTCTTCTCTTTCACCGACTTACACAAAGCTGGCTCTCTTCTTTGGTAATGGCAGTGGAATAACCCCTGACAATGCACACTGGCAGGTACATCTGGCACTATAAATCTTTACATTTCAGGTTTTGTGTGTGCTTATTATATATGATTACAGAAGAGTGAAGAAGAGAATGATGCCAGTGCCAATGCTGCAGTCAGTGCATGGGAAGCTCAGGTGGATGGCATGCTTGAGTCTCAAAGGAATGAAGTTCTTGCAATTGCTATGACCGCTTCCTGGACTACTGTTGACATTGGAGAAACTCATGTAAGTCATCACACAATTCTTCTAGCATTAGATCCTCAAGTTCATTTGTCTCCTGAATTAGAACACACTCATTGTGCCCAATCCTACTGCACTAGATGTCTCTGTGATACAGGGGTCCACAAGCCACTACACACAGACTCCAACCTCAATAAGCAGTATTGATTAATGAACCTGTTTAGCACTGGGGTCACCAGCAAAGTAGATTAAATTCAGACAGCAATATGTACATGCTCATGGTTCACAGCAGAAGCCACCACCTGCACAATTATGCTATTTTGTACTATGACTACATTCAATCAATCTCTGTGCAATGTCACACCTCATCATACTAATACTGACAAGACATTGATTGAGATGTTTGGACATCAACATGAGGGAATCTAAAGTTGGTCTAATCTATGTATTGGTGAAAAGGCTACAGACACCACATCATGATCGCATTAATATTGTCGGCGAGGGGAACCACCATTGCGATCCCTAAGAAAGACACTACTATTAGTAAAAGGCTGAGATTTGACAGCTGACAGACTAACCTTTCAAACCCTGAAAAGTCCCACTTGCCAGCATCTGGGAAAACACTTCCAGGACCAATGCCACTTGGAGCAGTTGCTCGAGCCATCATGACACAAATGGAGCTAATTATTTGAGAAAAGGCGAGGGCAGTTGTGAAAGTGTCTAATTATTAGGTTGAGTAATTGCCACATATACTCAGGAATAAACGAATTACCTGGAGCAGAATCCTGCTGAGTCCAACACCCTGTATGGCATTGAGAACGCCAAGTCAGAGCCATAATGAAACACCCAAGTATGGTCCAGCCTTACCAGCCCATGGAATATACAAAGTGAGGGTGGAAGTACCCAATAGCATCTAAGAATATGAAAATTCAACAACAAAATCACATCCTCAAGTCTAATCACATAATTGACACCACCTGGGAGCCCCTAGCCCCACAGCAAAGACAGGCAATAACCGAGTGTGTGTCTTGCTAAAATGCATTGGGACAACGAGAAGACCCGCCCACAATCCAATAAAGAATGTGATGACAAGCAGGAGGATCTTCCATTTAGGGATAGGAACGTTCCAAAGGAAGCTCCAGTTGGGACCATAAGACTAATAAGTGAGTTATAATTACCCCAATACCACAATGTGCAACCCAAATCTGTTGCGATCCTTGGACAATACAAGTGCTCAGTCCAAATTTTGGTTCCAGCACCCTAAATCAAAGGCACTCAGCAACAAGGGCAACAAAACGCCGAATTGAAACATACCACTTCTTCTCTGAAGTTGAGACCGAAGAATAGAAAAGCTGCTGCAGAAGTGACAGCATCTGACCACATTGCTATACTTGCCAGGGCTCTGTGGGCAGGAAGAAAGATCAACGAAACAGAAGGCAAGCTAATCATGAAGGATGCAAGGCCAAAGAAGAGTCAGAAGACCCATGGGGGAGAGAGGACATAGACAGGTGGTTTCAACTATATATCCACGTGATCGCATTCTTCCCAAAAGAGCCGCGTCGTGTGAGTTTGGCAAGAGTTTGGGCGATTTGTTGCTCCCATGACGATCACAGGTCTGTTATCCATCTCGTCCCACAACATGTCTACAGAACAAGTTAGAGAGTTAGAGAGTTCTCGGCAAGATCAAACTACCATCCATGCATGTGAGAAATTGAGCAACTATTCGTCTCTCCATCTCTCGTTGAGCGCTTTCTTGTTCCGGAGTGATTGCGTTGATTTCGTCGATGAATAATAGGCAGGGTGTTTGAACTCACTGGGGAGGTAAGGTAAGCGCTAATATATCAGGAACCAAGAACAGACCTTGGCCTCGTCAAAAGTATCCCGAAGAGTCTTCTCCAATTCTCCCAACATCCGGACACAATAGATGTAAAAATCACATGACAACTTTAACTTCAAGTTGAACCTCCTCGTTGAACCTCCTCTAGCTCTCCACTACCATCATGTCCTCTGACCGTGATTCTGTTCTGTCTGCGGATATCCTGCAAGTGCGAAGAAGGAAATGTAAATGATATCTAAATTCCGTTGTATATCATATCAATGGCTGATGATAGGATATTTTGATGAAGTAAGGGCATCTAAAGGCCCTATCACACGGCTGCACGATGGATCCCCTTCGCTATCAACCCATTTTAGGAGTGACGAGAATCATCTACGCAGGACTGGAAACTGATATGGACTCGGATGACGTGGACAACGAGTATATTTTTTAACCTACTCATATACTTCCCGACAACTTGAACCTCGATCAGGAACACCGACGAGGACATAAAACTGCACAATCATTTCATAAGTCTTGTTCCCGACTTCGAAGCAACAGTTACACGGTTTTCTGGAAATCCTGATGAGCTCGACACCTTTATCAATCTAGTAAGTAGTTATATGCTCATCATATATTCAATGTGTATTATACTTACATTCGAAATAGCTCAACCAGTGGTCCAATGAGGCTCGCCATGAAGATTCCGGGAGCATAAAGTTTGTTGCTCTGGAGTACATACCCCATGATCCCGTTATAGACTCGATCAAGCCGCCGATCACGCGAGGACAGGGAAAGAGTATTCGCGGGTTTAATCATGTCGCCACCGCTCGACTTCTTTGCCCATATCGAGACCTGGAAGAATTCAACTCCAATCCTGAGTACGTTGCCCACCTTTTATCTTTGGTTGATCTGAATGTCATCTAGTCATTATATGGAACAAGTACAGGATGGGAAGATCAAGATCAGGGCGGGCAACTACCCCACTTTTTTGTATGATGAAACCATGGAATATGATCTGGACGAGATCAACAAAGGGTTATTCCAGGGCCATTTTCTTTTACGTGTGAGTCTACAATTTCTACATTATGCTTGGTTCCACTGAGCAATGGTTAACAATGGATGGCGACTTCAACCTTCAAACATTTTACAATCTTATTGTTGAACTTTTTGAGCGTGAGCCTGATGACCCATGGGTGGTGGAGACCCTCTCCTTCTGGAATAGGTATGATCTATTTTAACCGGTTACATTCACTGATTGTACATATTTCTAGACAACTCCCATGCCTGCACACTTACAAACAAGTCTCAAAGCCTCAAGCATCAAGTGATACGGAAATGGATGATATGGAGGCGATATTTGCCCAGCGCAAGGCACGGGGGGCTCCTGTGGCTGCGGGAACAGCTGGCACTTCGGGAACAGCTGGTGCTTTGGGTACAGCTGGCGCTGCGGGTACGGTTAATGCTTCGGTTAATGCTTCGGGTACGGTTAACGCTTCGGGAACGGCTAACGCTTCAGGTACGGCTAACACTTCAGGAACGGCTGGTGCTTTGGGTACGACTAACGCTTTGGGTACGGTTGACGCTTTGGGTACGGCTAATGCTTCAGGTATGGCTGGCACGTCAGGAATGGCTAACGCTGCGGGAACGGCTGGTGCTTCGGAACGGCTGGTGCTTCGGGTACGACTAACGCTTCGGGTACGGTTAATGCTTTGGGTATGGAGCAGAATCACAGAACGCACCGAAGATTCCCGACCAACCTCCAGTGCATTCTTGTCATCAAATGTCGTATGACCGGCCAACCCTACACCCGATGCCTTACTAAGACCTAGATCTGCCTTCCACGGCATGGCTTCCCCATCACACTCCCGGTCGTCTACCGATAGCGGTCTACCTCCGCCAGGCCTTGCAAATGGGCTTATCGCTCAATTCAAAACAACTGGACACACCAGAACAATGTCTCTCCCAAGCTCACGTTCCCTGGCACCTCATGTCTCCAAGCCAGTCTACCCCAAATTTTCCTAGTACTACTGGTTACGGATATGGCAGTTCATACGGCTATGGGAGCAGCCCATCATCTCCTATGAAATCAAAAATACCATCAGTGTCATCTGCTTCCTCATCCGGGAGTGGGGCACGTGCGACAACGACGATATCTACGCTGCTCTCCCCACCTCCACGTTCAATGTCAGCACGTCCCAGTAGCCCGGGTGGGAGCGATACCCGGACGGGCACAGGATCTTACCCGAGTCCGAGCACATTTTCTAACGCACCTACTAATGACCCGTGTACCTTTACTGGCACACTGACCAACACTGACACTGCTGCGGATACTCGCACAACTCACACCCCAACATCGGCTCTCCGTTGCCCACAAACATCCCCTCTCTCACCCCTCGCCTCCATCCGCAACATCATTGCACTCTGGAAGGAGCATACACCTTCCTCAGGTAGGTCACCGGAAAAGTCGACTCCTCCAAGTTCCGCAACAAGTGCTACACCACCAGGCGAAGGGGAAGGGGAAGGGTTGTTTAGGTTTAGAAGAAGGGCACAGAGAGTTGGGCAGCTTGGGCTAGATTGCGGGAGACAACACAAGCCACCACGCCGTCTCGTGAGCAGGGATCTAGAGGTGGAGGCGAAAGTGTGAGTGGGAGGAGTGCGAGAACCAGTGGATTACCACCTGGTTTCGATGGATGATGAGAATGGCACACAGTACTGCCAGTGGTAGTTTACGTTGTCGTACCATAGATTCAAAATAAGATTTGTAATTGCAATATCTGATATAGATCTGATATTGTGCGATAAACGACGCAAATAATATTAATTATAATATTTAATGCCATATCATGCATGTCTGTGTAGATGTGGCCCCATCTACGTAGACATGCATGGAACTCCATGGAACTCCATAGATTGTGAAGTAAACTACATAGAATTGAGTCTGAACTACAGAGCTATATATACCAGGACCCATTCTATGGCACTATGGCACTATGCATCAGGAAAACCCTAAATTTCTTGGATCTGCTTTATACGCTTAGCAGCTTTATCGCCCATTCTGTCTACATAGCACTTCGCTTACCTTGAGATCACCCGCCCATCTGTTGGCAGAGCCAGCCGGCGATCCATTACCTTGACATGACCGCGACCTCTACTAGTGATTACCGCTAATGCACCAACGGCAACGACATCGACACAGATGGTGCGGGCAGGGGACGGCGTGGGCGACTAACGATGGGAACAAGGCATGACACGGAGGAATGATGAACTAACACATGAGACGAATGGGGGACTTGACCGGCACGGCACGTTACACCTCTATCAATACCTACTCTGGGTGGAGCAAGCACACTGGGATGATCTCGAATCCCTTGCTTACGTCCCAATGTATTTCCTCCATGGAGCACTCCCTTGGCATGGCTTGAAGGACGCGACAAAGAAGCAGAAGAATGACCGTATCATGGAAAAAAAGATGACCGCTCCCACCAATCTGCTTTGCCGTGGGTTCCCCAATGAGTTGGGGATTTTCTTGAATACACTCCAGCGCTCTGTTTCGACGACAAGCCCGACTATTTGTACCTTCGCAAGCTCTTCCGAACCTCTGATCGAGGAGTGCCTGCCCTCTTATGGGCGAAGTCGGGGGTCACCCCCAAAATTGAGGAACTGTGAACGGCCATCGCAGAGACTCACTGGCCTGCCTACACGCAGCTCGACGCTGCCTCCTCTCCCAAAATTAGCTTCCCTGCCCTTACACACAACCCGGACCCCACTGTCAGCAGTCGATCGAGGTGCTACTAATTCTTCGCAACCACACTCCCAGCCTCGTTCTCAGCCCTCTCTTACCACAGATCAGGTTCAGGCTCAACTTGGGTCACCCATACCATCCAGATTGCCATCGACACTTTTTGACCAATCCCCGCGTATAGCCGAGGTGCTCCGTGAGATTGCACTGTCCAAAATGTCCGCTCTCGATCTTCGCATTCAGCTCACTGAGTGCCAGTCTGTCGCCTCGCAATCACACACGTCGCTCCAGGTCGAAGTGGATTTATACCGAGACCGAAAACGCCAGGAAGGCGCGTCGAAACTCGAATTTAAATCCTGCACCA
>Ga0210402_10005787_pt1 | contig 11020 bp, 6 predicted proteins | sample IncBWC7MmetaG_FD_161055 | JGI IMG/M metagenome (GOLD analysis project Ga0210402, IMG submission 161055) | Forest soil microbial communities from Barre Woods Harvard Forest LTER site, Petersham, Massachusetts, United States - Inc-BW-C-7-M | ecosystem: Environmental > Terrestrial > Soil >... | reverse complement strand
ATTCGGCGGCGTTTATTGCGGCGGCTGTGTTTTTGGTGATTGGGATTGGTTGTTACGTTTTGCTTCTGGGCAACATGGCGCCGATTCCTGAGCCGAGTGAGGCGGATTCTCGATCTTAGCGTCCGACAACAACCGCTGAGGATCCTCCACCGTGTCCACGCGATTCTCCATTGCGAGTATTGGCGACATTGAATGACTGAGAACCGGCTTCAGAGGAAGCTGTTAGTTTTAGATAGTGTGCTGCGTCTGGGCCCGGAATATTGGCGATTAGTTCCTCCGCGGTGTTGTGAGCTGCGCCGGCCTCGTCTGAAAAGTCCAGCTGCCACATCTCAGCGAGGCCGGGCGAAGACTTGATAATGTCGAGGGCTGATGGGCTACCGCCTTTTTTCGCGCCGTTATCGACGATGGCTACCTGCGGTGTGATGGCGTGAACAAGGACTTTGCTGCCACTTTGGTTGAAGCCGTGGTGGGAAGCGATATAGATGTCGATCTTGCCGAGGCGGTTGATGGGGCACATGAGTTCGCGTTCTTTGTCGGCAGTGAGATCGCCGAGATCGAGGATGCGGAGATTGCCGAAGGTGATTAGGACGCCGAGGGAGCGAGGGTTTTCGGTGGTATCGGCGGGAGGCTGCGGGGAATTGGCGCAATAGGGATTTGGCTGGCCGGCGCCGGGAAGCGGATTTTGAATGACTGAGCCGTCGGAGGTGACGACTTCGGCGCGAATTCCTTGGATGGGGAGGACGTCACCGGGCTTGGCGATGATGTGCTGGTATTTCCCGGAGTCGAGCAGGGCTTTGTATGCGTCGTAAAGTTTTTGCGAGGCGGGTTCGCGGTTTTCGCCGTGGTCGATGAAGGTGCCGACGGGGATGCGTTGGGCAAGTTGCGGAGCGCCGCCGACGTGGTCGTCGTGATAGTGGGTGATGAGGACGTAGTCGAGCTTGGAGATGCCGGCGTCTTTTGCGGCGGCGACGATGCGGTCGGCGTCGCGGAAATTGTTGTCGGGCCAGCCGGTGTCGATCAGCAGGGATTGGCCTGCAGGAGTGACGAAGAGCGTGGCTTGGCCGCCTTCGACGTCGATGAAATAGATTTGGAGAGGTTTGGGGGCGGCGGGCGGTGCTGATTGTGCGAGAGAAAATGCCGGAATTGTGATGAGGGCGAGCGCGGCTAGCGCGATGAGTTTGTAGAGTTTTGGAAACCGCGCACAGACAGGATTCATCTCGCAAAGAGCGCGAGATGGAAAAACGCTGTCCGTGCTACCGGGAGAAATCGCGTGGTCGTCGCCGCGATCGAGACAAGTACTGTTGGTTGAGATCCTTCGGCGAACCGTATCTGTTCGGCCCAGGATGACAGCGCCGTAGTGTTGGTCAGCCGACATTTTAGATCTCCCCGAAGGTTTTAAATTTTCCACAAGTCATTTTTGTGGCGGAGCGGGGGCGGGTTTGCGGAGGGCGCGCAGGGAGCCGGTGGAGATGCCGCCGTCGACCAGAATGGTTTGGCCGGTGACGTAGCGGCTGGAATCGGAGGCGAGGAAGACGACGGCGCCGTCGAGATCGTGCGGTTCGCCGGGACGTTTTAGCGGAATGCGATCGCGGAGATATTCGACCCACTCTTTGTCTTCGTACATGACGGCGTTTTGCGCGGTTTGGAACCAGCCGGGGGCGAGGCAGTTGACGGTGATGCCGTTTTTCCCCCAGTCGTCGGCGAGGCTCATGGTGAGCTGGCGGATGCCGCCGCGGCTGGCGCCGTAGGGGCCGAGTCCGGCGTAGCCTGCGACGCTGGTGACCGAGCCGATGTTGATGATGCGGCCGTAGTTGCGCTGGATCATGCCGCGGGCTACTGCTTGCGCGACGAAAAAACTGCCGCGCAAATTGGTATCGAGAATCAGATTCCAATCTTCCCAAGTGACTTCTAGCGCGGGTTTGCGCACATTGCAGCCTGCGTTGTTGACGAGGATGTCGATGTGGCCGAAGTGTTGTTCGGCGGCGGCGGCCATTTGCTTGATGCTGTCGTGATAGCGGACGTCGAGTTCGAGCGAGAGTGTTTTGCGGCCGAGGGACTGGATTTCGGTTTCGAATTCGGCCAGATGAGTTTTTTTGCGGCTGGTCAGGACGAGGTCGGCGCCGGCTCTGGCGAGTGCGCGGGCCATGTATTGCCCGAGGCCGCGGCTGGTGCCGGTGACGAGGGCGACTTTCTTGGAGAGGTCGAATGGGTTGTCAGGCATGGGTTTCCTCCAGCGTCGGGTGTGACGTCTTTGGCTGGCGACAAAAAGCAGATTCCTCGCTTCGCTCGGAATGACAAGTTGAGGATGAAACGTTCATGTGGATGATCCTGGTGTTAGGACTACTTTCAGGAGATTTGGCTCGCGATGGTAGAGGCGTTCGAACCAGGAGGCGCCTTCTTCGAGCGGGGCGATGGCGGTGATGAGCGGTTTTACTTTGATGGCGCCGGAGGCGAGGAGTTCGATGGCACGGGGATATTCGCCGGAGGATGCGCAGGAACCTTGCAAGCGAATTTGGCGGGAGACTACTTTTTGCAGAGGCAAGTTCACGTTGGGAGTGATGTTGCCGACGAGGACGACAGTGCCGCCTTTGCGGGTGGCGTCAATGGCGGCCGCTACAGTTTCGTTGCGGCCGACGCATTCTAGGGCGACGTCGACGCCTTGATTGTTGGTGAGCTGGAGAATGTTGGATTGGAGGGTTTCGTCGGAGAGCAGAGTTTCTGTTGCGCCGAGTTGTTTGGCGAAATTGAGGCGATCCAGGTCGACGTCGGTGACGAAAACTCTTTTGCAGCCCGTGGCGCGGACCGCTTGCAGAGTGAGGATGCCGATGGTGCCGGCGCCGATGACGAGCGCGGTGTCGGTGGGCTGTAGATGCGCGAGATTTACGGCGTGGATGGCGACGGCGACGGCTTCCAGCATGGCGGCTTCTTCGAAGGGAAGATTTTCCGGCAGGCCATGGAGGATGCGGGCAGGGACGACGACGAATTCGGCGAAGGCTCCGGCGCGGCGGTAGTCGCTGCAAGAGACGCCGAGGACCTGGCGGTTGTCGCAGAGATTGATGTCACCGCGGAGGCAGTTGGGGCAGGCGCCGCAGTAGACGGTGGAGTCGAAGGTGACGCGATCGCCAGGAGCAAAATTTTTCACGGATGAGCCGACAGCGGAGATGATTCCGGCGGCTTCGTGTCCCATGACGATAGGAGGGATCCGACGACCGGAGCTGCCGTCGTAGCCGTGAACGTCGCTGCCGCAGATGCCACAAGCGGCAACGCGGATTAAGACTTCGTCGGGGGCAGGCGCGGGAACGGGAAGATCGGCGAGTTCAAGATGTTTGTAGTTGCTGAGGAGAAGCGCTTTCATGGCCGTCGAGGAAGATTAGCAGAGAGGAGTGATTGGAGACTAGCGAGCAGCGAGCAGAAAAAGATAACGCAGAGGCGCAGAGTACGCTGAGATTCGCGGAGGCGAAGATCCAGGGTAAACCCTACGCCTGGGGAACCCAGCAAAAAATTTTCCTACTGGGCCTTCGCTCCTTTAGAGAATTTGGGATTTTCGAGGGTGCCGTCGATGCGGAAGGGGAAAGTGAGCTTGCCGTCGATTATTTTGGCGCCTTCCAGGCGGGCGAACGTATTGGTCAAAAAGCCTTGTTTGGTGAGAACTGCGGCTACACCTTGATAGTGGAGATCATCGGAGCCGGATACGCTGACGCTGCCCGAGCCGTCCACATCGACGCCGTAGCCGTCAATATCAATAGCCTTGCTGGTGATGAGGAGATTCTCGAGTTCGAGGTCGGAGGTAATCGAGGAGAAAGACGCAGGATTTTCCTTGGCCGGGCCGAGATCATTGAAGTGAGCCAGCTTCATGAGGTTTGTGTTGAGCATCAGGCTGGGTATTTGACCGTTGGTGACTTTCAAGTGCCCGGTTCCGCGCATTCGCGCGAATGGACTGGCAGTATGCTCGATGGCGCCGGCAAGTTTAAAATCACCGTCCAAATTTCCAGTGAGCAGTCCGCGCAGTTCGTGAAAGGCGGCGAGAAGGCGGGCCGTGTTAATAGCGTTGACCCGCGCGTCGGCTTTAAAGGTGGGAGTACTCTTGGCAAGACTGATGGAGAAGGCACCGCTGGCCTTTCCGCCATAGATGTCAGCTTTGAGGTTGGTAAAAAAGACTTCACGCGACTCCAAGCGGAACCTGGCATCCACGTTGGTCGTTTCCACCGCGGCAAAGCGCAAATGGGCTGCTTTCCAGTTGCCCTGGCCGTTTAATGCTAAGGCAGTCGGATTGACGATCGCCGCCAAATCGACGCGGTCGAGTTCGCTGGAAATGTCGTGAGCTTCAAAAAAGACCGGGCCTTGAGCGTCGGAAGGCAAAAGAATTGAGGCAATCAGTTGGCCGTGATTGATGGTCACCTTGTCGATGATGCCCAAGGGGAAGAGATTCTTGGAATTGGGCGTTTCGGGATTCTCGAAGTTCCAGGGACCGTCAGGGTCAGAGATCAGGTTGATTTGCGGTTGATCTAATACCACTGACCTGATCACAACGTTGCGGTGAAGCAAGGCCCAGAAATCCAGTACCGCGTCGGTGTGCGGAGCTTTAAGTATGTAACTTGGCGGGAATAACGGAGGGCTTTTGACGGCGAAGCCTTCGATGTGAACGGTTGGCCTGGGAAAGAACGTGAGTGACGCGCGGTCGATTTCAACTTTTTTGCCGGTGGTCTGTTCGAAGTAGGTGATAATTTGCGGGCGATAGCGATCGAGGTTGAACCACACCGGAACGAGCAGAATCGCCGCGACGATTACGCCGGTGACGATCAGGAACACACGAAGAGCGATTTTGCGGCGCGTGGCCATCCGAACTCCAGAGCTGTTCCGGGAGCGTGCGTTCCGGAGGTTAAATTGTATACCGAGTGGGGAATGGTCAACCGTTCAGTAAGGAACACCTTAGTACGCCACCCGATGAGGTGGGTTCCGGAGACCATGGGAGAGAACGATAACGCAGAGACGCTGAGTGCGCAGAGATTCGCGGAGACCAATCCCCGGGTGCAAACCCGAAAGCTCGGGGCACCTTTCAGAATCTGACAGGAAAAGAGGCACGATGTATCGTGCCGCTACGCGAAGAAGAGCGTTAAGCGCGGAGTTATCTGGATTTCGGTTTGAAGGTGGAGATGATCCCGGAGCCTTCGCGGATGGTGAGGATTTGGTTGGCGGGGATTTTGGTGAAGCGTTCGATTTTTTGGGTGGTTGGCCATTTTACTTCGATGGCGTCGATGGTTTGGATTTTTCCTAAGCCGAAGTGGAGGCGGAGGTCGGACTGGGACATGACGCTGGAGCCGGAGTGGACTTCGTCGATTTGAATGTGGGAGCCGGTGATGACGCGGACGCGTGCGCCGATGGCGGTGCGATTACAGATGGTGCCGATGAGTTTGAGCTTGATCCAGTTTTGGGCGTTGCCGCCAACATTGTGTAAGAGCGACGGCAGATCGCCTAAGTTCAAAATAACGGCATCGATTCCGCCGTCATTGTCGTAATCGCCGAAGGCGGCGCCTCGGCTGGAGAAATGTTCGGTGATGCCCGGGCCCATTTGTGCGGAAACATCGGTGAAATGGCCGTTACCGCCTTTTTCGGAGCCAAGATTGCGATAAACGACGCGGGGATTTTTGTAGGTCTGGCCCACGGCATGGCCTTCAATTTCGGGATAGACGTGACCGTTGATCTGCATGAGGTCGGGCCAGCCGTCGTTGTCGTAATCGAGGAAAGCGCAGCCCCAGGCGACATATTGATTGTTGATGCCGATGCCGGAAGCAAAGGTGACGTCGGTGAAGGTGCCGTCGCCGTTGTTGTGATAGAGGTTGCAGGTATCGTCGGCAAAATTGGTTTTGAAAATGTCGAGTGAGCCGTCGCAATCGTAGTCCGCGACCGCGACGCCCATGCCGGCTTGTTCGTGGCCGTTGTCGCTGTAGGCGACGCCGGCGATGACGGCCTGGTCGGTGAACGTGCCGTCGTGATTGTTGCGGAAGAGGATGCTCGGCTGGGAATCCACCGCGACGTAAATGTCCGGCCAGCCGTCGTTATCGAAATCGTAAGAGACCGCGGTGATGGAGTAGCGCGGGCCGGGTTTTAGGATGCCGGATTTTTCGCTGACATCGGTGAAAGTGCCGTCGCCGTTATTTTTGTAGAGGACGTTAGTGTCACCAGTTAGGCCGCGCGGGCCGCACATCACCGGAATGCCTTTCCACTGACACTGCGCGGGGCCGTTGGGATCGGGATTTTTGGCGGGATCGAGCTTAATGTAATTGCAGACGAAAAGATCGAGGTGGCCGTCGCGGTCGTAGTCGAGAAAAGTGCAGCCCGCGCCCCAGCGAATTTCTTCGTTGTAAACGCCCGCTTTTTTGGTGAGGTCGGTGAAGGTACCATCGCCGTTGTTGCGGAAAAGAATGTTGTGTCCCCAGAAGCAGCAGAAGAGATCGTCAAAGCCGTCGTTATTGTAATCGCCGACGCAGACGCCGGTTTGCCAGCCGGTGCGCGCGAGGCCGGATTTAGCGGTGACGTCGGCGAACGTACCGTCGCGATTATTTTTGTAGAGATGCGAAGTCGGAGCATGCCCAGCGGGCCACTCCTTGCCAAGTTGCGTGCCGTTGGTGAGATAGATGTCCAGCCAGCCGTCGTGGTCGTAGTCGAAGAAGGCCAGGCCGGAGCCTTTGGCTTCGATGATGTAGCGCTTGTAGTCGGGATCGCCCCAGACGTTAGGGGAGTTGAGGCCGGCTTCGCGGGCGACGTCGATGTATTGCACTGGGGATTTTTGCGGTGTGGCGGCGGTTTGCAGGATGGTGTTGGGATTCCATTTCCACAACGGTGTGGCTAGCGCTTCTATGAGGGATGCGCCCAGAACGGTGGAGGAGTTGGCGAGGAAACGGCGGCGGGGGAGCTTCATGCGTTTCGCTCGCTGGAAATCGGCAGGAAGACAAAGAAAGAAAAAGTTACACAGAGTGCACAGAGGGCGGCGCACAGAGGGCGCGGAGAATTCGAAGTAGGCGCGGAAATGGCGAATGTCATTTGCTTGGGACCTTTGGAAATGGATGCGAAACGATGCCGGCGCCCTCTTTGATGGCGATGATTGTGTCGATGGGGAGATCTTTCAATTTATCGATTTGGCCGCTGGGCCACGTGATTTCAAGTGAGTCGATTTTTGTGTGTTTGCCCAAGCCGAAGAAAATGCGCGGGTCGCTGGCGGACATATAACTCATGCCGCCTTTGGATTGTTCGATGTGCGTCCAGTCGCCTGCGGTGATTTTCAGCAAGGCACCGAGGCCGTCGCGATTGGATTTGGTGCCGATGAGAAGCACTTCGAGAAAGTGGTTGGCGTTGCCGCCGTCATTGCGCAACAACATCGGATAGTCGCCGCGATTATTGATAGCGAGATCGATGTCGCCGTCATTGTCGAAATCGGCGGAAGCGATGCCGCGTCCGGCGATGGGGCGGCTGAAATCGGGGCCAAGCCCGCCGTCGGGAATTTTTTCGAACTGCCCTTTGCCTAAATTGTGGAACATCAGCAGCGGCTCTTTGTAAGTGACTTCGCTGTGATAGAGCTGAACGTTGTCGACCATGGCTCCGTTGAGTTGGACAATGTCCGGCCAGCCGTCGTTATCGAAATCGATGAACTTCATCGAGACGCCGCTGTAGAGGATCGCCTTGTTGCCGATGCCGGAGCTGAAAGTGGCGTCGGTGAATGTGCCGTCCTTGTTGTTGTGATAGAGGCGGTTTAATTCGAAGTCGAGATGGGTGATGTAGATGTCCTGCGCGCCGTCGCCGTAGACGTCTTCGGCGTCAATGCCCATGCCGGCTTCGTAGCGGCCGTCTTCGCTGGCTGCGATTCCGGAGATAAATGAAACGTCCTGAAAAGTACCGTCGTGTTTGTTGATGAAAAGAAAATTTGGCCAGGAATCGTTGGCGACGGCGATGTCCGGCCAGCCGTCGTTGTTGAAATCGGCGACGACGATACCCATACCCTTGGCCTCAGGTTTGCCAACCCCGGAGGATTCGCTGACATCGGTGAACGTGCCATCGTGATTGTTGTGGTAGAGCTTGATGCGCTGGCCTTTGTAATTTCCGGGATGGCAGTAAGAGCGATAGCCGGGGCGATGTTCGCCGCACCACAGATTATTTTTGGCTGACCATTCGATATAGTTGGCGACCACCAGATCGAGATAGCCGTCTTTGTCGTAGTCGATCCAAGCAGCGCTGGTGGACCAGCCGCCTTCGTCGCCGACACCGGCCTTTTTGGTGACGTCGGTGAAGGTGCCGTTGCCGTTGTTGTGATAGAGAATCGCGCTGCCGTATCCGGTGACGTAAAGATCGGGATAGCCGTCGTTATCGTAATCGCCGACGGCGACGCCCTGGCCGTAATGATTTTCTGCAGCGGCTCCTGCTTTTTCGGTGACGTCGGTGAAAGTGCCGTCACCGTTGTTGTGATAGAGCGCGGAACGCAACGGGTGATCCGGTTTATAAAATTCGGTGGGGCCGGACTGAACGAAGTACAAATCCATCAAACCATCTTGATCGTAATCGAGCCAGGCTACCCCGGTGCCCATGGTTTCGAGGTACAGCTTTTCTTCGGTTTGCGTGGAGTCTTGCAAAAAAGTAATGCCAGCTTGCTTGCGGATGTCGGTGAACTTTACGGTAATGGGCAGGTCGGACTTTTTCGTTGACTGGGCTGCAAAGGATTTTAGAGCGAGCAGCGAGCAGAGAGCGGCGAGCAGCATGAGGCAGAAATAGAATTTTAAATCGCGCCGCTCCGTCATCTTCATAACGTGCGGTCCGCCAAGGACAGCGCGATCTGCAAAAATTGCTGACGGCCGGCGTCGGAAAGCGGCTGCGCGGAGTCTGCGGGCGCGTTGGCTAGAGCCTGCTCAATGCGATTGGTGTCGAGGCCTGCGGAGCGGCTGCCCTTGAAGCGAGCGAGAACCTCGCGGGCTTTGGAGTATTGGCCAGTCTGGTAATAAAGGACGCCGAGAACGGAGTAGCTGCCCGGCCATTCGGGGAGCAGATCGACGGCACGCTGCAAATTTGCCGAAGCCTGATCGGCGTCGCCGCGCAGTGCGGAAATTACGCCGAGTCCCCAGAGAATTTTTCCGGAACTGGGGACGCGCTCCAGTCCCTTTTTCAAAGTGGCATCGGCTGCAGCCAGATTGCCGTCACGGAGTTGCGCCAGGCTGAGCGAAAGATAGTACTGATCGTTGTCGGGATTACGGCGAATGGCATCGTCGAAAATCTGCGTGGCTTTGCCGGAATCGCCAAGATGGGAATAAATGTCGCCAAGGAGCGCGAGGAACGCGTCGTCTTTTTGGCCGTCGGCAGATACGGAGAGCGCGGATTCCAGCGCGGGCTGATATTGCCCTTTGCGGAAGTAAGCGTCCGCTAAATCGAATTTCACATCGTCGGAATCGGGATTGGCCTTTGCGGCGATTTGAAAATGCCGGATGGCGTCGTCATATTGACGGTAACTGGCAAGGAGTACGCCGATGCCGGTCTGCATGCGGAAATCTTCGCCGCTGAGCTGGTCAAGTTGGGTGATTGCGGTGTGGGCGTCGTCAATTTTTCCCAATTTCAGATTGGCCTCGGCAAGGAGATAGAGATCCTGCGGCTGGCCGGGATGCTTCTTGATCTGTTCAACCAGTTCGGTGAGATCGAGTTGCGTGCGCTGCTGCGCGCTCAGGCTGGCGCGATTGTCGAGGTAATCGAAGAGATGTTGATAAGGATACGGTCCGGGAGAAGTGTTCTTGGAAAGCGTTTGAAAAACGTTGAGGTCGCGCTGTGCGGCGTCGAATTGCTTGAGGTTGCGTTCCACCATAGCCAGTTTGTAGTAGCCGGTGGCGGGATCGCGGCTTACTTTTACGTAGCGGCGCAAGAGTTCGGCGGCCTCCGAAAAGTCTTTGTCGGTGATGCGGAGGTTTGCAAGCTCAAGCAGGGCGTCGGCGAAATCGGGATTAGCTTTGAGCGTCCGTTGAAAATACTCCTCAGCCTTGGCCTGATTGCCCTGGCGGCTGGCGATGTATCCCAGATTGAAAAGACAGGAGGCGTTGTGCGGATCTAGTCTGATGCCTTGTTCAAAATATTTTTTCGCTTCGTCGAAGCGGCCGAGATGGCGATACGAAAGTCCGAGGAAAGCGTAGGAGCGAGCGGTCGGATCAACCTTGACGAGCTCTTCGAATTCAGTGATGGCGCGATCGGTTTTGCCGGACATGAAAAGGCTTTCGCCAAGAGCGGCGCGAAGATCAGCGCGTTGCGGAGCGAGCTTGATGCCGGATTCGAGAAGCGGAATGGCGTCTTCAAAATAGTTTTGCGTCATGCTGACGCGGCCGAGCAGGAAGATAATGTCGGCATTTTCGGGAGCGAGTTTGTGGGCACGGACCAGGAGTTCAAGCGCGTCTACCGGGCGGGATTGTTCGTTGGCGCATTGCGCGAGTAGATAGAGAACGTCCGGAGAATCGGGCTTGAGCGCCTGCGCTCGGTGTAGGGCGAGTTCGGCTTTGTTGTACTCGGCGGCGCGGAGGTAAGCTTGCGCCAGATTGTAGAGGATTTCGAAGGTGTCGGGCTGCAGCGCGTCGGCTTTTTCCAGTTCGAACTGCGCGGCGCGAAATTGTTTTCCCGAGGCCAGCAGAACGCCGAGTGTGAAATGAAGTTGAACGTCCTTCGGATTCTGAGTAGAGAGATCGCTGGCGACTTTTAGGGCTTGCGTCGTGCGGCCAGCCAGCAGCAATGCGCGCAATAGATTGAAGCGGGAAGGATTGGTTGGCGGAGTTACGCGTTCGAAATGGGGGACGGCTTCGGCGGGAAGATTCTTGGCAAGCAAGACCAGACCGAGGTTGAAGTTGGCGTCGGAATTGGCGGACTCTGCGCGCAACACTTCGCGAAATTCCTTTTCAGCGAGGTCGAGATTGTTTTCAGCGACATAAAGGTTGCCGAGATTGACTTTCGTTTTTGCCGATGTGGGATTGAGCCTGAGCACGTGCTCGAAGGCGTCGGCGGCGCCCTG
>Ga0210402_10005785_pt1 | contig 11021 bp, 7 predicted proteins | sample IncBWC7MmetaG_FD_161055 | JGI IMG/M metagenome (GOLD analysis project Ga0210402, IMG submission 161055) | Forest soil microbial communities from Barre Woods Harvard Forest LTER site, Petersham, Massachusetts, United States - Inc-BW-C-7-M | ecosystem: Environmental > Terrestrial > Soil >... | reverse complement strand
CGTTCCGGTTTTATCCAGCAGCAGCGTGTCCACGTCGCCCGCGGCTTCCACGGCGCGGCCGGACATCGCCATGACGTTGCGTTGAATGACGCGGTCGATTCCCGCGATACCGATGGCGGAAAGCAGTCCGCCGATTGTCGTCGGGATCAGGCACACCAGCAGAGACCACAGCACGAACGCGCTTTGCGGCGCGCCTGAATAAATGGCCATCGGCTGCAGGGCCGCGACGGCCAGCAAGAAAATAATCGTGAGGCCGCAGAGGAGAATGTTCAGCGCGATTTCGTTGGGCGTTTTTTGGCGCGACGCACCCTCGACCATTTTGATCATGCGGTCGAGAAACGTCTCGCCGGGGTTCGATGTAATGCGGACTTTGATTTCGTCGGAAAGCACGCGCGTGCCGCCCGTGACCGCCGAGCGGTCTCCGCCCGATTCACGAATCACCGGAGCCGATTCTCCCGTGATGGCGGACTCATCGACCGAGGCCACGCCTTCGATGACTTCGCCGTCTCCCGGAATAAATTGCCCGGCGATGACCACGACCACGTCGCCGGAGCGCAATTTGGAGCCGGGCATTTCCACCGTGCAGCCATCGGGTTTCATTTTATAGGCGATGGTTTCCGTGCGCGCTTTGCGCAGCGTGTCCGCTTGCGCCTTGCCACGTCCTTCGGCCATGGCTTCGGCAAAATTGGCGAACAGCACTGTGAACCATAGCCAGACCGTGATTTGAAACTCAAATCCAAATCCTTGCGTGTGGCGGATCATGTGGCTAACCAACTCCACGGTGAGCAGAGCAGCGCCGATCTCGACGACGAACATCACCGGGTTCTTCATGAGCGTCGCCGGATTCAGTTTCACGAACGAATCCCACGTTGCGCGACGTGCAATTGCGCCGTCCCAGATCGACTTACTTTTCCTTGCTTGGGCTGTCATTTGCGATTCCTTAGAAAGACTTTCCGGCGTTCATCAGCAGGTGCTCGAGGATCGGGCCCAGACTGAGCGCCGGGAAAAATGTGAGCGCGCCAACGATCAAAATCACGGAAATCAACAGGCCGGTAAACAGTGGAGTCGTCACCGGGAACGTGCCGGAGGTTTCCGGGACATGTTTCTTCCCGACCAGGCTTCCGGCAATCGCCAACACCGGAACGACCATAAAGAATCGGCCGAACAGCATGGTTGCGGCGATCGTCGTGTTATACCAAAGCGTGTTGGCATTGAGTCCGGCGAAGGCGGAGCCGTTATTCGCGCCGGCTTCCGCGTAGGCATAAAAGATTTCCGACAATCCGTGCGGACCCGCGTTGGCGAGGCTCGATAAGCCAAATTTAGGCGAAACCAGCGCAATGGCGGTGAACGTCAAGACCATGAGCGGATAAATCAAGACCGTGAGCATGGCCATTTTCACGTCAAACGCTTCGATCTTCTTGCCCAGATATTCGGGCGTGCGGCCCACCATCAGGCCTGCGATGAATACGGAAAGGATAATGAAAACAATCGTCCCGTAAAGGCCGGAGCCGACTCCTCCGAAAACGACTTCGCCCAGCAGCATGTTGATCAGTGGAATCATCCCACCGAGGGGCAAGTAGGAATCGTGCATGGAGTTGACCGCGCCGCAGCTCGTATCCGTTGTCACCACTGCCCAAAGCGCTGAATTGGCAATTCCAAAGCGGACTTCCTTGCCTTCCATGTTTCCGGCTGGCTGCAAATGGTTTGCCGAAGTTTGCACCAGCGGATTCCCTCGGGCTTCGGCCGAATACGCCGCCGTAATACCCACCAGAAACAAGATCGCCATCGCGCACCATACCGCCCAGCCATGGCGCGGAGAACCCGTCATCTGGCCGAGTGTGTACGTCAGGCCCGAGCCGATTGCGAAAATCAACACCAGCTCGAAGAAGTTCGTGAGCGGGGTGGGGTTTTCGTATGGATGCGCGCTGTTGGTGTTGAAAAAGCCGCCGCCATTGGTTCCCAGCTCCTTAATCATTTCCTGCGAGGCTGTGGGGCCGAGCGCAATCGTCTGCTCCTTAACGATTTGAGTTGTGGTCTTTCCGCTGGAATCGGTCGTCTGCACGGTCTGCGGATCCACGAGTTCCGCGGTCGCGTAGGGCTTGAAGTTTTGCGGCACGCCCTGCCATACCAGGAAGAGCGCGCCCAGCACGCAGCCGGGCAACAGCACCCAGAATGTCGCGCGCGTCATATCCACCCAGAAGTTGCCAAGAGTGTCCTGTTCGCGCCGCGCGATCCCGCGGACAATAGCGATGGCTAGGGCAATTCCTACTGCCGCGGAAATAAAATTGTGATACGCCAGGCCCGCCATCTGCGTCAGGTACGACATGGTTGTTTCCGGAACGTACGCTTGCCAGTTGGTGTTGGTCGTGAAGGACGCAGCCGTATTAAACGCCAGGTCCGGCGCCACAGCGGCGAGTTTCTGCGGGTTGAGGGGCAGATGGTTCTGAAAGCGCTGCATCAGGTAAAGGACAACCATCGTGACGCCGCTGAACATCAGCATCGCGCCCGCATATTCGGTCCAGCGCATCTCCGTCGTCTCATCGACGCCGGTCAGACGGTACACCAGCTTCTCGATCGGGCGCATAATCGGATCGAGCAAAGTTTTCTCCCGATTGAACACGCGCGTCATGAACGAGCCGAGGGGCTTCGTGAGAGCAAGAACTACGAGGAGAAAGAACAGGATTTGGAACCAGCCGTTGTTTGTCATGGTCAGAACTTTTCTGGACGCAGCATCGCGTACACGAGATAAACCAGCAGAGCCGCACACACCGCCAGTGATACGACCGTATCGAGCATCTTCCTTACCTCAATCCATCGCAAAATTTCACGTACAGAACGGACAACACAAAAAATATAACTGTTGAGATGGCAAAGATCGTGTCTAACATCGCCGTCCTTCTTTCATAAAACGTGGAGCATCATATCCCTAAGCCCAATGCCTTGGTTCGCTCACCTTGTGGAAATCCGGCTTGCCGTCATCCCGGATTCCCCATATGAGGGTATGCCGTGCTCCGGTTTGCAACTATCTCGACCTGGCGCCCGAAACGGGATCACCGAATCGCGGCCTTGCGCAGAGTGCGAGATCGGGTGAGTTGCGACGAACACGTCCGCGCAGTCCCGCCGGTCAAACTCGCTTGCGTAATTCTTGCCATCGATGTCAAGCCGGTGCCCCTCTTTCCAAAAGTTCGCCAGCACGTACAGCAGAAAAACGAGGCCCAAGCCATTCAGAATATAAAAGAGTGTCATGGTCATTGGACTCCTTTCCGGCGCGGGCTGAGTACCTCACGGATTTGGCATCCACTCCGGTTCGTCCCTGGGAATAGCGGAAATATCATCACGAAGCAGGTAGATTTGAATGCCATGCATATCGTTTGCGGGCACGTCACGGTGCGCCTTGTCACGGTTGATCGTCTTGCGAGCATCGATTCCGTCCTTGCATTGCACGACAATCATGCGTCCTCTCAAGTTAGGAAGTCGTGCACAGCTCATAAGGATTCTGTAAGACGGCACAGGGGCCAGTTAAGTCTTCTTGTTCCAGCAGGCAGGCGCCCCTACAATGGTTACTTCTCGTTTATGCCCCTCTCCTTTATGAGTCATCGTTCAGGACGCATCGCACTCCTATTATTTCTGGGGCTATTGGCTACTGCCGGTGCGCACTCGCAGGAACGTGCGGATTGCCGCGCATTCCATAGCGCCCTGCTAGGTTCCTCCGTGCGATATTGCGTTTACCTGCCTGCCAGCTATTCGGCCGCGGATGCGAAAACAAGAAAATACCCGGTGCTGTACCTGCTGCATGGCCTCGGCGGAAACGAGCAAGCGCTGGCTTTGGACGGAGAATGGTCGAGCTTGCAGGATTTGCGGCGCCAAAATATGGTGGGCGAATTTCTGGTTGTGGCGCCGGACGGCTGGGACACGTTTTATATCAACTCACGGGACGGCAAAACCCCGTACGGCGACTTCTTTCTGCGCGAATTCGTACCATTCATCGAGCATACCTACCGGGTGCGCCCCGAGCGAGCCGCGCGGGGTATCACCGGCTTTTCGATGGGCGGGTATGGAGCCTTGCGGATGGCTTTTTCGCATCCAGAGCTTTTCGGTTCGGTTAGTGAGCATAGCGGGGCATTGATGCGAACGCCGCCGCAGGGGGTGAGCGCGGGGGCATCATCGGGAAATTTGGCGGCGCAACTGCTTGCCAGGGTTTTTGGCAATCCGATCGACCAGAAATTCTGGGACCTGAACAGTCCCTTCGTGCTGGCGCGGAAAAATGCGCTCGCCCTTTTGAAAATGAAAATATACTTTGATTGCGGGACGGAAGACTCCTACGGGTTCTACCGGGGCGCGAGCGAACTGCACGAGACGCTCGATTCCCTTAAAATTCCACATGAATTCCACCTGTACCCGGGCGGCCACAGCGTTTCCTACTTGCTGGCCCATCGCGACGCTTCGTTTGAATTTCATTGGCGCGAATTCAACTCCACGAAATGAATTGGCCGGCGAAGGGACGCGCCCCATGCGCGTCTTTCAGGGCGGCTTGTTTCTAGCGTGTCATGATTAATGACAAATCGATTGTCAATTGAAATTACATTAGTATAGAATTCTCCCGGCGCGGACAATTCCTTCTCCAGGATTCGTCGGCAATAGTCCTTCGCGGGATGAACTTGCGTATCCTCCTTTCGGGCCGGTAGGCCCAGCCTCGCGGACGACTCTGGAGGAGGCGTACGTGCGCACGATCATCCCTGCAGCAATCCTGGCTTTTATTCTTGGGGCAACCTGTTCGCCGATGGCGGCGCAAACTTCCCAGCCTACTTATTTATTTTTGCTCGAGGGCAAAGGGGTGCCAACCGGCACGATTCATGTTTTTAGCGTGAATTCCCTGACAGGCGGCATATCCGAAGTCCCAGGTTCGCCCTTTAATGCCGGGCTCACTCCTCAGTACCTCGCTCTGGACCCCAGCGGAAGATTTCTCTACGTGGCGAACCAACAATCCAACGACATTACGGCATTTTCGGTGAATTCCTCCAATGGCTCCCTGACGGAACTGCCCGGATCGCCTTTTCCAATCGGAAGTCAGCCCGTAGCGATGGGAATTGATCCGACCGGCCGGTTCCTCTATGTTTCCGCGAGTAGTGCAACTGCGCGAGGAATCTACGAATTCACGATTGATGGAATTGCAGGAGTTCTGACGCCCACTCCCGGTTCGCCACAAGCGCTCTTTGCAACTTCAATTAATTTTGGCTCAGTTGGGAATTTTGCGTACTTGGCCCAGGGATCACCAAATTCTTCATCGCCGTCCATCCCAATTTCCGTCTGCGCTATAGATTTTCTCAGTGGATTGCTCACACCTGTTGGGATGGTCCAGCCTGTGGCCGGAGGTGCGAACGTCGCGACAGTTTCCCCCCATGGCAATTTTCTGTATTCGGTCGATTCGGTTACGTCCGAACTTGATGCGTTTGCAGTCAGTTCGGGAGGCGCTTCGCTGGTTGAGACTTCGGGATCGCCCTCCGCGGTCCCATTCAATCCTTATTCCCTCGTTGTGCACCCATCGGGGAATTTTCTTTATGTCGTGAATGAAAATCACTCCTACCAGCCCGGCGAGACGCCAGGCCAATATGTCGGAAGCATTTCAGGCTTTGCGATTCCTTCCGGGTCGGCGGGGTTAACGCAATTATCCGGGTCGCCGATCGCGGCGGGGGTTAACCCTCTTTCAATCGTTATAGACCCCACTGGGAGCTTTGCGTATACGACCTCCACAATTTACACCAGCGGATTTACAGGATTCGCGCAGATCATGGGGTTTTCCATCAATCCTTCCTCAGGGGCTCTCACGCCGCTTCCCTCGGCGCCCTGGACGGATATGGCGCAAAGCACCGGGGGCGCATTGGCCATCTCGCACGGTCCGCCTACCGCGCTGAATCCGGTCCCCACGATCTCTTCGCTTTCACCAACCTCGACGGTTGCGAGCGGCGTTGCGTTCACTTTGCAGGTCAATGGCGCGAATTTCGTACCCGGAGCCACGGTCTATTTTGAAGGGCAGGCGCGGACAACGACGTTTGTGAATTCGGCGCAGCTGAATGCAAATATTCTTGGTACTGATATTAACAACGGCGGGACGGCCCTGGTTTTTGTTTTCAATCCGCTCCCTGGCAGCGGGGCATCCACTTCCATCGAATTTCTCGTGTCTACTCCGCTCCCCGCCATTTCATCGATAAACCCGTCGAGCATTACCGCGGGCGGAATTTCCTTCGCTCTGGCGGTGATGGGCTCCAACTTCGTGACCAGTTCCGTCATAAATGTCAACAACACAGGCATGACCACGAAGTACCTCAGCCCGACGTTGCTCGAGACCGTTTTCTCGGTCGCGGATATCGCGAGCCCTGGGACGGACAATATCTCGGTGACGAACCCCTCGAATGGCGTCACCGGCGGTGGAATTTCCAATACGCTCACGCTCACGATTTTGCCGCCCAATCCCCTCACTCAACCGGTTGTTTCCAGCATCTCTCCCACCAGCGCGACTGCGGGAGGGCCGCAGTTTACGCTCACCGTGAATGGGAGCGGTTTTGTGTCAGGGTCGATCGTCAGCTTCAACCTGAACAATGTGGCCACCTCGTTTGTCAGCGCCACACAGTTGACAGCCTCCATCCCAATGAGCGCAATTGCGATCGCCGGGAACCCCTATGTGATCGTGACCAATCCGGATGGCTTCGCTTCCGTCTCGGTGACATTTACGATCAACAATCCGCAGCCCTCGGGAATTTCCGTTTTTCCGCCCAGCCTCCCCGCGGGGAGCAATGCGCTCACGTTGAATGTTACGGGCACGGGCTTTGTGAAAGGCTGCGTCGTCCTTGTTGGCGGAGCCTCCCGAAAAACAACGTTCGAAAGCCCCACCTCGCTGCAGGCCCTGCTCCTGCCAGGCGACCTCGCAAAAGGCGGAACGCTGGATATTACGGTGATGAACCCGCCGCCTGGAGGAGGTACGACGGGCGTGATCAGTTTTATTGTGGCGGACTATTCGGTGACGCCGCCCAGTGCTTCTCCGCCCGTGCCCGCGGGTCAAACGGCAATGTTTCCTCTGACGGTTTCGCCATCGAACGGCGCGTTTTCCTATCCGGTGACGTTTAGCATTTCCACTTCGACTCCATTGCCTGCGGGCACGGCCGCTTCCTTTGCGCCATCGGCGACGATCACGCCGGGTGCTACGCCGCAAACAGTGACTCTCTCGATTTCCACCACGGCTCATACAGATGCATCTGTGACCATATTGCCGCCGGGCTTGCCGCCGGGTTTACCGTCGGTGTGCTTTTTCGGCGTGGCATTTGCGCTGGCGGGGCTCTTGCTTCGGGCTTCGGGAAACCGCGCGCCGCGCTTGGCTCCGCAACTGCTCTTCGCGATCTTGATTGTGGCGGCTCTGGGCTTGGTTGCATGCGGGGCTGTGGGGACCGGACCATCTTCCACGCCGCAGCTCAATCCGGCGACTGGGACTCCGGCAGGGACCTACTCGATCCAGATTATGGCGGTTTCCGGGGGAGTGTCACATTCCGCGTCGGTGACCCTCACGATAATGTAAGGCGGGATGCCACGCTCGATTAACGCAACCTCCGGCAATGCCAACGTCTCCACCACCATCACGCTTACAGTTATGGGATAATCATTTCTGTGCTTTGTCCAGGGCCCATGGATTTGCGCGAGGACTTCGGCGGGATCAATCTATCTCGTTGGATAAGAAATGTGTCAAATGTCTGCGTCCGTACAGCGCTTTGGGGAGCGATACTTGTCAGCGTGTTAGGCGCGAATGTCGCGGTCCGGGCGCAGGATGCGCCGCCGAATCCTACGCCTCCCGATGCGCCGACGGACTTGCCCGGGCAAGTCGTGCTGAATCAGGCAGGGCAGTGCTTGCAGCCCCCACCCATGGTTCAAATGCAGGATTACGATGGGCCTTTCCACAAGGTTATCGGGGCGTTCACTCAAAAGCTCGACCGCCAGTCCGTTCGTGATCCCCACTACAGGCCAGGCTTCGTCCTGTGCTCGCTGGAAATCAAGGACAAACTCTTTCTGTTCCTTCACGATTCCGTGGATCCTGAAACCATCCTGGCCTCCGGATTCGACGCGGGGATTTCACAGGCGAGGAATAATGACCCCTCTTTTGGCCAGGGCGGCGCGGGATATGGGAAACGATTGGCCGCCAGCTATGCCGATCAAGTTCAGTTCCGGTTTTTCAAGGAGTTTGCTTATCCTACTATTTTTTCCGAAGATCCACGGTACTACCGGATGGGCCAGGGCCCGGTCAAGCGGCGGTTCCTGCACGCTGTGGCACACGCTGTTGTTGCATATAACGACCATGGCCGGCCCATGTTTAATTTTTCCGAATGGCTGGGAGAGATCAGCGGAACATCGATCAGCAATCTTTATCACCCCGGAGCACGGCGCGGTTTTACGCCGGCGGCAGAGAGTATCGCTTCCGACGTCGGGTTGGACATCGGGTATGACGAGCTCCGCGAATTCTGGCCGGAGATTGCGCGGAAACTTCGGCTTCCTTTCCGCGATCAGAACGAGCCGGCGCCGAATGCGCTCCCTGCCGGGAGGTAATTTTCGTCCGGGACGGCGCCGGTTCTTCTATGAATCTGAATCCATCGTGAACCGACCTGTCTGCCACGAAGCCTGTGATTGTCGAGGAGTTTTGATTGTGGCGCAGTCGTAGGGGCACGACATGTCGTGCCTCTACGGTTGATCCGTCGACCAGCAGTCTCTTGGGATGCCGCGTTTTTTCCAGGTTTATGCCAGCTTGCCAACATGCGATTCGAGCAGGCCCCACGCTTTTTCCCCAATGATTTCTTTCCAATGGGTGTAATAGGTTGCCAGCCGGGGGCGGAACGAAGAAGTGTCCGCGTCGTTGAAGGTCATGCCCTGAGTCGCCAGCTTGGTGCGAAATTCCGTGTTGAGGGCGCTCAGTTCCGCGCGTTGCAGGCGCACGAATTTGACGGTGTTGCGTTCGATGATCCCCTGCACATCGGAAGGGAATCGCTGCCATAGCTTCCAGTTCGCCAGGAGATTGAATCCCGACCAGCCGTGATTGGTCATGCTCACAAACTTCTGCACTTCGTAGAGTTTCAAAAATTCGGCGACGGCGAGAGGATTGGTCTGTGCTTCGGCCGTTCCATTTTTCAGCGTTTCGTACAGCTTATTGAAATTGGCGACGACCGGCGAGGCGCCCATCGCTTTCCAGGCTTCCACGTAGATGGGAGCATCCGGAGTGCGAATCTTCAGTCCTTGCAAATCCTCCACCGTGCGGATCGGCCGCGTCGAACACGTGATCTGGTGGAACCCGTTGTCGAAACATCCCTTCGGAACGGGGTAGATTCCTTTGGATTTCATCTCTTCGCGCAAATAATCGCCCAGATCGCCGTCGAGCGAGTCGAATACCTGGGCCGGCGTGCGGAAGGCGAAGAGGAGTCCTTGTACGTTTGAGGCCGGGACGAGATTCCCGATGGAGCCGCCGTTTAACGTAAAGAAATCCAATTCGCCGCTGGCCACCATGTTCAGCGCGGCCGGGTCTCCTCCCGCGAGTTTGTTGTTGTCCGCGAAAGTTTGAACTTGCACTCGGCCGTTTGTTTCTGTTTTTACGGCGTCCCACATTTGCGTGAGCCATTTATCCAGGGGACTGTCAGCGGGCTGGTTGTGGAACTGGCGCAATTCAAATTCAGCGGCGCGTCCGGGGCGGCTGAAGAGCAGTATTCCGCCCGCCGCCATGGCGCCGCTGGTAAATTTCCTGCGAGAGATTTTGTTGGGCATGTATTTTCCTTAGCCCGATTGGAGACCGTCCATCGGAGCAGCTTCAAGTAGCACAGGCACTCCTGCCTGTGCGGGTTTTACGATCGTAGCTGAATACATGGCGTCCGCGCGATCTACAAAAGCACACAGCCAGGAGTGGCTGTGCTAGTTGCGCGCCTACCCCATCTGGCTCAGCGATCGCCCGAAATAAAAACTGCGGGCGGTCTGATCATCCCATCCGACATTGCAATGCGGGACCGACCATTTCGCCACTTTCGTGGGTTCGGTTACCGGCTTGCCCAGCGCGGGGCAGGAAAGGCAATAGGAGCCCTCGTGCGTCCCGATCCAGATCAAGTTTCGATCGAACTCGACGAAAACATTTTCCGTCGTGCCGCGCCACCAGGATGCGTAGTCCGTGATCTCGCCCTCCAGGGGAGGCACGAACCACGCGATCTCTTTCGGCTCCGTCGGATTGGAGATATCGAAAACGCGAACGCCGGCATTGAACCAGGCAATCACCATGATCGCGGGATTGGACGTGCCGGGCGCGAGCCAGCATTGCGTGTTGTGCGAACCAAAGCGTCCGCGCGCGAAGCAGAAGTCCGTGTACGGAGCATCGGAAGGCGCCGCGGGGCGTGGGAAGAAGCCGATAATCTTCGGATTTTTCGGGTCTTTCACGTCCATCATGTAGGGCGTGTGATAGTTTTCGCGGCAATCCGCTTCGAGCGCTTCGTGCACGGCAACCACTTTGTTCATGAGCCTCGGATGCGCGGCGTCGGCAATGACCGGGTAGCACGTGTGAAAAGGAATCGTTCCGAAGGTGTCGAATTCATATTGCATGTGGCCGTAAGGCTTGGGGTGCTTTATGTCGGACAAGTCCATGGCGTAAAATCCGAATGCGCCAAAACCGCCGTAACCGATCGTGCCGCCATCTTCGACGCGCTTGGGCACGGTAATCGCGCCATGATTTCCGGTCCAGGAGGTCTTGTCTCCGGCAAAGCGATATTTTTTGTATTCTTCTTCCTCGCCTAATTTTTGCCCTGGGACCCACCACCTGGAAACTTCCTGCACGTTTGCCGGATCGGACATATCCACGATCATGAGCGCGTTGCTGTAGGGACGCTGGTGATTTTCCAGGCGCAGCGTTTCGTCCCAACCGCAATCGAGATAGGCGTATTTTCCTCCGTCGTAAAAATTGTGGTGGGTGCCGTTGCCTTTCGCTCCGGTGTTGTATTCCTGCAGCAGGTTGGGTT
>Ga0210402_10005783_pt1 | contig 11021 bp, 9 predicted proteins | sample IncBWC7MmetaG_FD_161055 | JGI IMG/M metagenome (GOLD analysis project Ga0210402, IMG submission 161055) | Forest soil microbial communities from Barre Woods Harvard Forest LTER site, Petersham, Massachusetts, United States - Inc-BW-C-7-M | ecosystem: Environmental > Terrestrial > Soil >... | reverse complement strand
AGGGCACGATCCTGCTTGGCGTGCGCGCCGTGGTCGCGCAGTCGTTCGAACGCATCCATCGCTCCAATCTGGTCGGCATGGGCGTGGTGCCGCTGGTATTCGAGGAGGGGACCTCCTGGCAGACGCTTGGGCTCAAGGGCAGCGAGCAGGTGACGCTCCGCGGCCTTCATGGCGACCTCAAGCCGCATCAACGCCTGATCGCCGAGATCATCGCGGCCGACGGCGGCCTCAAGCGCGTTCCGCTGATCTGCCGGATCGATACGGTCGACGAGCTCGATTACTATCGAAACGGCGGCATATTGCAGTACGTGCTGCGCCGGCTTGCGGCCTGACCGGGCGAAGCCTCACCGCGAATTGAGTGGCAGGTGACTTGCCTGCCCGATATCAATAGCCGTCATCAAATCGTCACCGAGGGTCCGCCGGGTGGAAATTGGAATGCTGCGTCGCCGGCTCGCGTCGGCGCCACTCGTCGCCAGCCTGCTCTTTGCGAGCTGCGCGCTTGCACGCGCGGAAGAGCCGCGGGCGCTGCTCGAACTGTTCACCAGCCAGGGCTGCTCCTCGTGTCCGGCGGCCGACAAGCTGCTCGGCGAGCTCGCCGGTGATTCCTCGCTTATCGCGCTGAGCATACCGATCGACTATTGGGACTATCTCGGCTGGAAAGACACGCTCGCCAGCGCCGGGCACTCGGCGCGGCAGCGTGCCTATGCGCGCATGCGCGGCGACCGGCAGGTGTACACGCCGCAGATCGTGGTCAACGGCGCAACCCACGTGCTCGGCAGCGACCGCGCCGCGGTCGAGCACGCGGTGGTGCAGACCGACCGCAATACGGCGGTCATGTCGCTGCCCGTGCTGTTGTCGGTGAGCGACGGCGAGGTGAATGTGAAGGTGCAGCCGGGCGGCGACAAGCACGTCGGCGGTGAAGTCTGGCTCTGTCCGCTGGCCAGGGCCGTGCAGGTGGCAATCGGCCGCGGCGAGAATGGCGGGCGCACGGTGACCTATCACAACGTGGTGCGGCGCTGGCTCAAGCTCGGCGATTTCACCGGCACGGTCGCAAGCTGGAGCATTCCGATCTCCGAGATCGAAACCGGCGGCATCGATGGCGCCGCGCTGATCGTGCAGGAAGGAACGCGCGAAAAACCGGGCATCGTCCTCGGCAGCGCGTTCGCTCCCATCGGACGACAGGCGACGGTCGGCAAATGACCGGTATCAGCGGCGGACTCGACCGCTGTCCTCGATAACCCCGCTTCCGTTGTCCGACCGCGCAATCCGACATCCACTTCTGACGCACGCACGCCCAACAAAAAAGGCCGGCGCTTCGCCGGCCTAAAGATTGGGGGATTGAACCGTACGCGGAAACTCTGGCCCGATCCGTCCACACCCCGGGGGGCTGGGGGGCTGAGGAATCCGGAGCGCGATCCGGATCGGGCCCTGAGGCAACGATCCATTACTTCGCAATCCAGCTTGGCGCGTGCTTGGCTGAAATGGGGCTGCATTGTGAATCGCTTAACGAATCCGTGATTCCGCCGGTCAAAAATGCCGCACCCCGGCGGTTGAGGCGCGAAATCTCGCAAATTCGGCCGTGGTCCTGGGCCGAGCAAGGCTCTTGCCGCCGCGCCCGTCCGGCGCGATCATGACGCGACGACGAAACTTTGATGAAACCGGAGGCGCCGCATGGAATTCGGCGATACTGAACCAAGCGCGTTGCGCGGGGGCGAGGTTCGCGCGCCCGCCCCCGCAAGCGAAGTTACCTTCAGCCGGCGCGAACTCGAGCGCATTCTCAGTCTCTACGGCCGCAAGGTCGCCGCCGGCGAATGGTGCGACTACGCGATCGACTTCCTCAAGGACCGTGCGGTGTTTTCCGTTTTCCGCCACGCCAGCGAATTCCCGATTTACCGCATCGAGAAATGCCCGCGCATCGCCCGCCGCCAGGGCGCCTACAGCGTGGTCTCCGCGACCGGTCACATTCTGCGCCGCGGGCAGGAACTCGACCGCGTGCTCGGCGCGCTCGACTGCTCGCTGCGGGTGGTCGCTGGCTGAGAGCTACGGCACCGACGAATCGCCGCGGCCGAGCGGGCGCTGCATCAGCACGGTGTCGAGCCAGCGCCCATGCTTGAAGCCGACCGATTGCACCGCGCCGATGCGGCGGAAACCGGCAGCGGCGTGCAACGCGATCGATGGGGCGTTCGCGGAGTCGCCGACGACCGCGATCATCTGGCGGAAACCGCGCGCCTCGGCGCCGTCGATTAGCCGCGCCAGGAGGAGCCGGCCCAATCCCCGGCGCTGAAATTCCGGCGCGACATAGACCGAGTCCTCGACGCTCCACCGGTATGCCGGCCGGGCGTGGTAGGGCGCGACGTAGGCGTAGCCGGCGACGCCCCCGGCCTGCTCGGCGACGAGATAAGGAAAATTCTTCGCCAGCAGCCCCTCCAGACGCCGCGCCATCTCAGCCTCCGGCGGCGGTTCGATCTCAAACGTCGCCGTGCCGTTGGCGACGGCCTCGCCGTAGATGCGGGTGATGGCTGCGACATCGCCTGGACTGGCGGGGCGGATATCAGCGCTGCTCATGACTCATGCGCGCCGCAAAAGAAAACGCCCCGGGATGAACCCGGGGCGTTGAAGCAAGCCTGCCGGCTTCCCTCAGCGGCGGTCGCCGAACAGCCGCAGCAGCATCAGGAAGAGGTTGATGAAGTCGAGATAGAGCCGCAACGCGCCCATGACCGCCTTGCGGCCGGCGACGGTGCCGTCGTCCATCGGGCTGTACATCTCCTTGATGTTCTGCGTGTCGTAGGCGGTGAGCCCGACGAACACGAGCACGCCAATGATCGAGATCGCCCAACCGAGCCCGTTCGAGTGCAGGAACATGTTGACCAAGCTGGCGATGATGATGCCGATCAGGCCCATGAACATGAATGAGCCCAGTCCGGTCAGGTCACGCTGCGTCGTGTAGCCATACAAGCTCATGGCGCCGAACGTCGCTGCCGTGATGAAGAAAACCTGCATGATCGACTGGTGGGTGTAGACCAGGAAGATCGAGGCCAGCGACAAGCCGAGGACGCCGGAATAGACGAAGAACAGCGCCAGCGCCGTTCCCGCCGACAGCCGGTTGATGCCGAAGCTGAGCACCATCACCAGGCCGAGCGGCGCGAGGACAAAGACCCACATCAGCGGGCCTTGGAAGATTGTTTGGCCGAACGGCGTAAGCTGAAGGCCCGCGCCCGTCTGGACTACGGCCTGCGAGAATGTGAGCCACGCGACCAGCCCGGTCAGCGCCAGGCCGGCCATCATGTAGTTGTAGACGCGGATCATGTAGGCGCGCAGACCCCCGTCGATCGCTACCTCGGGCCGGTAGCCGGCCCGGGCGGTGGCGATATTCCGGTCGAAGTCGGACATGAAAGACCCCTGCGTTGCCCCGGCGTCTGCCGGGTTGGCGTCCGCAATCCGGACGCCGGATAACTCGCGGCGAATGTAATGCGAAAGCAGTGCCCGCGCCAGATGGCCGGGTGCGATATTTGTGATGGTTACCGACCGTTCACCTGCCTCATTTGCTCCCGTGCGCCGGTCTCCCGCGCGCCGCAATCTGCCCTGGCAAGGCTACAAATTGCGCAAAACCTCGGCGGGCTTGCGGTCGAGCGCCGTAAAGGTGCCGAGGAGGCCGAGCACGACCGTGACCAGGAGTGCGGCGCCAGCAGCGCCGGCGGCCTGTGCCGGCACAAAGACAAAGGGGACTTCCATGACCCGGATGACGACAAGGGCAGCGGCAAGCGACCCCGCGGCCACGCCGAACAGCACCGTCGCAAGTCCGATGAGCAGGTACTCGAGCGCGTAGGCGGCGATCAGGCGTCCGCGTGTCGCACCCAAGGTCTTCAGCACAACGGCGTCGTAGATGCGGAAACGCTGGCTTGCGGCGAGCGCGCCGCCGAGCACCAAGGCGGCGGCGATAAGGGTCACCGCGCTCGCGCTGCGCAGCCCGAGGAGCAGGTTGCCGATGAGACGGTCCACGGTTTCGAGTGCGTCCTTGACACGCACCGCGGAAACCGCGGGGAACGTCTTGGCGAGCGCCTTGATCAGCGCCGTTTCCTGCGCCGGCATGTCACCGTCGGTGAAAGTCAGCGTGGCGATATCGCTGTGCGGCGCGCCGGCGAACGCGCCGGGCGAGAACACCAGCACGAAATTGATGCCGAGGTTTTGCCAGTCGACGGCGCGCAGGTTGGCGATCCGTGCCGTGATGTTGCGGCCGAGCACGTTGACGGTGACGCTGTCGCCGACCTTGAGGTTGAGATCGGCGGCGGTTTTGCTTTCGAGCGAAACGAGCGGCGCCCCGGCGTAGTCGGCGCCCCACCAGTCGCCGGCGACGACACGCGACCCGTCCGGGACGGCCGTCGCGTAGGTGATGCCGCGGTCGCCGCGCAGCACCCAGGCCGATCCCTCGCCGGGCTTGAGGTCTTCCGCCTTGATGCCGTTCGCGGCGACGATGCGGCCGCGCAGCATGGGCACGCGCTCCAGGGTGGAGCGCGGCGCCTGTGCGCGCACCACGCCATCGAAGCGTTCGGCATCGGCCGATGGGATGTCCAGGAAGAAGAACGAGGGCGCCTTTTCCGGCAGCCCGGCGGTGAACTGGCGATGCAGGTTGCCGTCGATCTCGATCAGGGTGACCAGCAGGCAAAGACCGAGGCCGAGCGAGAGCACGACGCTCGGCGTCAGCGCCCCCGGCCGGTGGATATTGGCGATGGCGAGGCGGAGCGGCGTCGACCGCGGGCGCGGCAGCCGGCGCGCAACCGCCATCACCAGCATGGCGACGAGGCGTAGCGCGACGAAAACGAGCGCGGCGGAGGCCAGGAAGATCGCCGCAAGGCGATGGTCATAAGTGAACAGAACCGCCAGCGCCGCCAACGCGGCGATGATCGATACGGTGGCGATGACGTAGCGGCGTCGCGGCCAGCGTCGCTCGGCGGCGATCTGGTCGCGGAACAGCATCGACACCGAAATGTCATGGGCCCGTCCGAGCGGCCACAGGGCAAAGGCGAGAGCCGTGAGCATGCCGTAGGCGATCGAAAGGACGAGCGTGCTTGGATAGAGAGAGGGCGCGACGGGCAGCGGAATAAGCGAACCGAACGCCTTTGCGATCACGAACGGCAGCGCCGCGCCGAGCACCGCCCCAAGCAACGTAGCAAACAACGCAACCAGCACAATCTGCGTGCAATAGACGGCAAAGACGCCGGCGCCGGTCGCCCCAAGCGCCTTCATCGTGCCGATCGAGTCGCGCTTGCGCGCGAGATGGCTCGCGACTGCATTGGCCACGCCGACCCCGCCGACCAGCAGCGCGGTCAAGGCGACCAGCGTCAGGTATTGACTGAAACGCTCGACATTGCGTTCGAGCTGCGGTGAGGCCCTGCTGCGCGTGCGGATATCCCAGCCGGCATTGGGGTGCGCGCTCCGCGCCGCCTTCTCGACCGACGCCACTGCGCCGTCGCTCGCCTCGCGATCGGGTAGCCGCAGCCGGTATTGCCAGCGCACGATGCTGCCGGGCTGGAGGAGGCCGCTCGCGCGCAGCGCCGCCTCGCTGATGAGGACGCGCGGGCCGAAGCCGATCCCGCCGGCGAGCTTGTCGGGCTCGCCCGTGAGCACGGCGCGCAGCTCGATCGCCGCATTGCCGATCGCGATGCGGTCGCCGGGCTTGAGATCGAGCCGGCTGAGGAGGGCCGGATCGACCGCGGCGCCGAACGCGTCTCCTTGCCGCGCAAACAACTCGGGAGGCGGCATGGCCGGATTCGTGGCGACTGCTCCGAACAGCGGGTAGGCGCCGTCAACGGCCTTGATCTCGACCAGTGCCGCCCGCCCGTCATCCGTCCGTGCCATGGTCGGCAGCGTCGCCGCAACCGAGAAAACACCGTGCGCGCCGAGAAACGCCTGCTCCTCGCCGCTCGCCTCGCGCTGTACCAGCGAGAAGGCAAGATCGCCTCCGAGAATCACACGGCCGGCGCTGGAGAGGCCGTCGGAGAGGCTCTTGGCCACCGACCCGACCCCGGCGATCGCCATGACGCCAAGCACGATGCAGGCGACGAAAACGCCGAAGCCGCGCAGCCCACCGCGCAGCTCGCGCCAGGCGAAGCGCAGCGCCAGCGCGCTCATTCGTTTTTTGCCTTTTGCTCGTGCCGCGCTCCCGCGGGGACGGGCGAGGAGGAGGCGTCGGCGATCCGTCCCGAATGCAGGTGCAGCACGCGATCGCAATGGGCGGTGAGTGCGGTATCGTGGGTGACGAGGACGAGCGTGCTGCCGCGCTCGCGATGACCGCGGAACAGAAGCTCGATGATGTCGGCGCCGGTCGCTTCGTCGAGATTGCCGGTCGGCTCGTCGGCGACGACGATGGCCGGATTGGGCGCCAGCGCCCGGGCGATCGCCACGCGCTGCTGCTCGCCGCCTGAGAGTTCGGTGGGATAGTGATGCAGGCGCGCTGCCAAGCCGACCGCCGTCAGCTCATGCGCGGCGCGCGCGAAAGCGTCGCGTTCACCGGCGAGTTCGAGCGGCACCGCGACGTTTTCCAGCGCCGTCATGGTTGGTATCAGGTGGAACGCCTGGAAGACGATGCCGATATTTTTGCCGCGGAAGCGCGCGAGACCGTCCTCGCTGAGCTTCTGCAGATCCTCGCCGGCGACGACGACCGAGCCGCTGTCGGCGCGCTCGAGGCCGGTCATCACCATGAGCAGCGTCGATTTGCCCGATCCTGACGGACCGAGCAGGCCCACGGCCTGTCCGCGACCTATATTCACGTGGATGTCTCTTAGGATATGCACCCGGGCGGCGCCCCGGCCAAGCGAGAGATTGACCCCGCTCAGCGCCACCGCATCGCCAGCGAAAGGAAGCCCCGACGTGTCATTCATGTCTGCAGCCGACCCGCGCCTCTCATGGGCGATGCGTGGCAGCTCATATGGTTACGGGAGCGGCTTGCGCCAAATGCTGCGCGTTGCCGCCGCGGCGGCGCTTTGTTGCATACTGCTCGCAGCCGGTGCGGCTATCCCATCAGCTTACGGTGCGACGCCCGTCAAGATCGTGGCGCTCGGCGACTCCTTGATGGCGGGTTTGGGACTGCCGGGCAACGATGGCTTTGTGCCGCGGCTACAGGCCGCACTGTCGGCCAAAGGCGTCGCCGCAGAGCTCGAAAATGCCGGCGTCTCCGGCGATACGGCGAGCGGCGGGCTCACGCGGCTCGACTGGTCAGTGCCGCCGAACACCGATGCCGTGATCCTCGAGCTGGGCGCCAACGACATGTTGCGCGGAATCGATCCGCAGGTAACCTATACGGCGCTCGACGGGATTCTGCAGCGGCTGAGCCAACGCCATATCGCCGTTCTCTTGTGCGGCATGCGGGCCATGCCCAACCTCGGGGCCGAGTATGCGCGCTCCTTCGAGCGTATCTATCCGGAGCTCGCCGCCAAATACGGGGTGCTGCTCTATCCCTTCTTCCTGGCCGGAACTGCCGCCGACCTTACGCTGCGGCAGGTCGACGGGCTGCACCCCAACGCCGCCGGCGTGAATGCGATTGTCGCGCACATCTTCCCTAAAGTGCAGGAACTCATTGCCCAGATCCGCAACTAACAGCCGCCGCAGACTTGCGCGGCGTGAGCGATGCCCTCATGCTGCGCCTTGCTGCGAATCGCCGGCCACGAGGCGCAGGTGTCATGCCACGTCTGTTCACCGGTCTCGAAATTCCGCCTCAGGTCGCCCAGTCGCTTGCCATGATGCGCGGCGGGCTGCCGGGTGCGCGCTGGATCGATCCGGAGAACTATCACCTCACGCTGCGCTTCATCGGCGACATCGACGACGGCTTGGCGCGCGACATTGCCAGTCTCCTCGGGGGCGTGCAGCGCGCGCCGTTCGAGCTTCGCCTCGACGGGCTTTCCTCGTTCGGCGGCCGCAAGCCGCGCGCATTGGTCGCCGCGGCGGTGCCGGTCGCGCCGCTGATGGACCTGCACGCGGAACACGAGCGGCTGCTGCAGCGGCTCGGCCTCGAGCCCGAGGGACGCAAATACACGCCTCATGTCACGCTGGCGCGGCTGCGCGATTCCTCGAGCCGCCAGGTTGCCGAGTATCTCACGGCGCGCGCGCACTATCGTTCATTGCCGTTCGAGGTGTCGCGCTTCGTGCTGTTCTCCTCGCGCTCGTCGGTCGGTGGCGGACCCTATGTCGTCGAGGCGGCCTATCCGCTCGCCTCGATGCAGGCGCGATGGGCGTATGGGCGCTGAGGTATTGTTCTCTGGAAGCGGCGCACCGTCACGCGCGCAGCAGCGCGACTGCAGGTCGAGCATCGCGGTCGCGAAGCCGTGGCCGTCGGCCATGAATTCGCGCATCAGCGACAGCGGCGTGGCGTGAGGACTCCACTTCGCCGATGACGCCGCCGAAATCGAAGGACAGTTCGGCGTCGAACTTGCGCGCGAGCTGCTGCATGCGGCGGTTCTCGGCCAGACAGGCCATGTGCAGCAGTCGGAAGTTGCGGTTGCGCGCGGCGAGCAAGGTGCAGCGAATCAGCGCCGAGCCGACGCCGTGACTCTGCCAGGGCTTCTCGACACTGATCGCGGCCTCCGCTTGGCGCGGGAAACGGGCGCCGAGCGGCCGCGCCGCGCATCACGCCGCCGACGAAAAAACCATGCACGACCGCGTCCAGCGACACCGACAGATTGACGTAGCCGCGAATGAAATCGTCCGACACGCCGCCGCCGAACCGGCTGCGGCGGCTTGCCGGGTCGAGCCGAAGCATGTGGTCGCGATACTTTGCGGTCTCACCGATCCACAATTTGCGGATCACGCCGCCTTCGGGAAGAACGTCCTGCATTGAAAGGTCCTCCGCACATTGTTGTTCGGAAAGACTCTCCCGGCGGCCTCCTCCCCGTCATGCATGCAACGCGATGGACGTCTTCATCACGCGTCCCGAATCGAAACCATGATGTCGAATGCTGTCGGAATTTGGCAAGCCGAAGTGTTGAGCAACATGCCGACATTCCTTATATGCATGGCTCGCGAATAAAACGTGACCGTTTGAAGACGGCACGCCTTTCGCATGCGGCTGCAAGGTCGCCCCACCGCCGTCCCGGCCACGTTCCATCCGCAAACAGCTGACAGCACATGGCGAGCTCGATCACAGCGCGTTACGCCGCCAGCGTCGCCGAGGGCAAGGTCGAGCGCGACGCCGCGCAGCTCGCCCTTGTCGATGCGCTGGCGCACCTGGAAGCGCGGATCGTGGAGCATCGACTGGCGCGGAAATCGTCATCGCTCGGCTGGCTGTTTGCCACCGGCCGGAGCAAGGAGCCGCCGATCAAGGGCATCTACATCCACGGCGACGTCGGGCGCGGCAAGACGATGCTGATGGATTTCTTCTTCGAAGCGAGCCCGGTCGTGCGCAAGCGCCGCGTGCACTTCCACGAATTCATGATCGACGTGCACGAGCGCGTTCATGCGTTCCGGCAGAAGATGAAGCTCGGCGAGCGCGCCGGCGAGGACGCGATCCGGCTTGCCGCGATCGACCTGGCGCAAGAGGCCTGGCTGCTCTGTTTCGATGAATTCCACGTCACCGACATCGCCGATGCGATGATCCTCGGCCGGCTGTTCGCGGAATTGTTCGAGCGCGGCGGCGTCGTGGTCGCCACCTCCAACGTGCCGCCCGAGGCGCTGTACAAGGACGGCTTGAACCGCGCCCTGTTCGTGCCGTTCATCGGGATGATCGAAGAACATATGAACGTGGTCCGGCTCGCGGCGCGTACCGACTTCCGTCTGAAGAAGCTCGCCGGCATGCCGGTATGGCATACGCCGGCCGAAGCCGCGGCCGATGCCGCGCTCGATGGTGCGTGGCGGCGGCTTGCCGGCGGGCACGACGGCGCGCAGGAACTTGCGCTCAAGGGGCGCACCGTGCGCGTACCGCACGCAGCGATGGGCGTAGCGCGCTTTACCTTCCACGACCTGTGCGAGCAGCCGCTCGCCGCCGCCGATTATCTGCGGATCGCGCGGGAGTACCACACGATCATCGTCGACCGGATTCCGCTGATGACCTTTGATGAGCGCAATGCGGCGAAGCGCTTCATCATCCTTGTCGACACGCTCTACGACATGAACGTGAAGCTAATCGCCTCGGCCGCCGCCGAGCCGGACGCGCTCTACACCGCCGACGAAGGCTTTGAGGCGCAGGAATTCCAGCGCACCGCCTCGCGTCTCGTGGAGATGCGCTCGCAGGCCTACCTCGCCCGTCCGCATGGCGCCGGGCATGTTCACGGTTATGGCGGCGCCTACGCCGGCATCGTCGAGACCTGAGGCGCGTTCAACCGGTCAGGGTCGTCACCAGGAGAGCAGCGACGACGACGCCCATGAGCAGCGTCGCCAGCCAGCCGAAAGTCGCCAAAACGGCGCGAGGCGGCAAATTTCCCCATAATCTTGCGGTTGGTGACGACCAGCATCATGCCGACCATGAGCGGGGCGGCCACGATGCCGTTGAACACCGCGCTCCAGACCAGCATCGTGATCGGATTGATCGGAGTCATGGCGCCGAGCGAGCCGACCAGGGTCGCGCCGCCGATGATGAGATAGAACGCCGGGGCGCGCTGCGGCCGCAGGCCGAGGCTTCCCTTCCAGCCGAAGGTCTCGGCGATGGCATAAGCGCCCGAGCCGGCAAGCGCCGGGATCGCCAATAGTCCGGTGCCGACGATGCCAAGCGAAAACAACAGAAACGCCGCCCGCCCGGCAAAGGGACGCAATGCCTCGGCGGCGTCCGCCGCGGTGCCAATCTTGTCGACCCCGTGGGCATGAAGGGTCGCCGCCGTGGTCACGATGATGAAGAAGCCGACGATGTTCGACAATGCCATGCCGGCCCAGGTGTCGATCACGATCGGCTCGAAACGCCGGCGCGCCGCTGCGTTGCCGTTCTGCAGCGGCGCCTCCTTCTTCCGCTCCATCACGCGGCGTTCCTCGACTTCGAGCGATGCCTGCCAGAAAAACAAATAGGGGCTGATCGTCGTGCCCAGGACCGCGACCACCATGAC
>Ga0210402_10005782_pt1 | contig 11021 bp, 12 predicted proteins | sample IncBWC7MmetaG_FD_161055 | JGI IMG/M metagenome (GOLD analysis project Ga0210402, IMG submission 161055) | Forest soil microbial communities from Barre Woods Harvard Forest LTER site, Petersham, Massachusetts, United States - Inc-BW-C-7-M | ecosystem: Environmental > Terrestrial > Soil >... | reverse complement strand
CTGACGACAGCCCTGAATCCCGCATCGTCCGTGATGCCGGCTGGGAAATCGCCTATGATGGAATGGAACTCGCGATATGACCCAAGTCCAAGCCATCGACGCGCCGCTGCTTCCGGAAGCTGACTTCATCGCGGGTTTTCATGCCATAGGTGAAGAGCGCTATCACCACAAACATCCTTTTCACGCGCTCATGCACGAGGGAAAACTCACACGAGGCCAGCTGCAGGCATGGGCGCTCAATCGCTACTACTACCAAAGCCGCATCCCCATCAAGGACGCCGCAATCCTCGCCCGCAGTGATGATCCCGCCTTTCGCCTGGCGTGGCGCAAACGCATCCTGGACCACGATGGCGACGGCGAGAAACCCGGCGGCATAGAAAAGTGGCTGCGGCTTGTCGAAGCGACTGGCCTCTCGCGCGATCTGGCACTTCGCGGCGAAGGAATTCTTCCCGCTACGCGTTACGCCGTCCAGGCGTACGTCGATTTCGTCTCCACGCGCTCGCACCTCGAAGCCGTTGCCTCTTCGCTCACTGAACTATTTTCCAAGAAGCTCATTACGCTGCGGATGGATCGTCTGCTTCAGCACTATCCCTGGCTCTCGAGCGGCCTCGACTATTTCACTGGACGCCTTACGCAAGCTCCCGAAGATGCCGACTTCGCCTTAGCCTGGGTCGTTAAGCACGCCTCAAAGCGGGAACAGCAAGATAAGGCTCATGCCGCCCTCCGCGCCAAGTGCGACATCCTCTGGGCCCAACTCGACGCCCTCTTTTTCGCTTACGTTCAGCCAAGCTGGCCCCCTCCCGGGGCGTTCCGCCCAGCCGCGGAGGCGAGCTCTGCATGAGCCTTAATCTGGAGAGCTATCCGCGCCTTTCACCCGGCTGCCGCATGAACGAAAAGAACCAACAACCGCGCACGTTACTGATGCCGGAGCGCGCCTTGCGTCTGAATGGCCCTAGCCTCGAAATTGTCGAGCGCTGCGACGGCAAACACACCGTCCAGCAAATCATCGCTGAATTGCAGCAGCTCTACTCAAAAGCCGAACCGTCGAAAGTAGAGCAAGACATCCTGGGCTACCTCGCTCTGCTGCAAAAAGAGCGCGCCCTCGACTTCGAGACCGCGAGCACATAATTTGTAGGGGCGGGGCTTACCCCGCACTTTATTGGCTTGATCGCTAATGCTTCGAAAAATCTGAATGATCGAATCGTCGTCCAATCCGCTGGCCCTCATCGCTGAACTCACTCACCGCTGTCCATTGCACTGCGTCTACTGCTCGAACCCCCTCGAGTTACAGGCTCGCAGCATCGAGCTCTCCACCGAGGAATGGTCCCGTGTTTTCCGCGAAGCCGCCGCTCTCGGCGTCCTTCAAGCCGATTTCACCGGTGGCGAACCCCTCACTCGCCCCGACATCCCCGATCTCATCCGTGCCGCGCGCACTTCCGGTCTCTACGTAAACCTCATCACCTCCGGCTTGCCTCTCGACGAATCGCGCCTCGAGGCTCTTGTCCAGGCCGGCCTCGATCATTTTCAATTGAGCTTTCAGGGCGCCCGCGAAGAAACTGCCAATGAAATTTCCGGCACCAAAGCCCACGCGCACAAACTCCGCGTACTCGAATGGCTCAAACGCCATCGTCTTGCCGTAACTCTCAATTTCGTCATCCACCGGCGTAATATCGATCAACTTTCTGACATGTTGGCTCTCGCAGAATCTTCCTCCGCCACTCGCGTCGAGTTCGCCAACGTTCAGTATTACGGCTGGGCTTTCGCAAATCGCGATTCCCTGCTTCCCACGCGCAAACAACTTACGCAATCCATCGAATTCTTGAAAAACGCGCAAGAACGCCTCTCGGGAAAAATCAAGGTCGAATACGTCGTTCCGGATTACTACGCGAAATACCCGAAGCCCTGCATGGGGGGATGGGGCCGCAAGCTCATGCTCATCACGCCGAACGGTGACGCCCTTCCCTGCCACGCTGCCCGTGTAATTCCCGGCATGTCCTTCGAAAACGTAAAGAACCGCGGCTTGCGAGAAATCTGGGAAGTATCAGATGCGTTTCAGAAATTCCGCGGTGAAGGATGGATGCAAGAACCCTGCAAATCCTGCGACCGTCGCGCGTTGGATTTTGGCGGCTGCCGTTGCCAGGCTTTCCTTCTCGCTGCCGACGCCGCCGCCACGGATCCCGTCTGCTCCCTCGCCCCGCAACGCCCTAAGGTCGACGCCATCCTGGCTGTGCTAAATGACTCAAATTCCGTTGGGGCGGGGGTTGTCCCGCCAGCCACCGAGCCAGTCGCCAAACCCGCCTGGCTCTACCGCCCTAATCCTTCCTAAGCGGTTGCTGGCGCATCCGGTTGGCGCTGCAATGGCATAACTACACGGAAAATAAAGATCACGCTCCCCAGAAAACAGAGCGTTCCAAACACTGCCAGCGTATAGGGCGCGCCGATATGTTTGGCCACTCCGCCGGCGATGAGCGACCCGATCGGCTGCACGCCCATGAACATCGTCGCGTAAACCGCCATGATTCGCCCGCGCAATTGATCCGGCACGCGGTTTTGTAAAGTCGTATTCGTCGCCGCCATCTGCACCGTAGCGCAGAATCCCACTACCAACAGCACCGCCATCGACAGCCAGAACACCTTCGATTGCGAGAAAATCACCAGACCGATTGCGCAAGTCGTCGACGTCGCGGCAATCCATCTCGCCAAACCCTTGTAGCTCGTCCTCGCCGCGAAATGCAGCGCACCGATCACCGCGCCCACGCCCGCCGCGCTCATCAACAAGCCGAATCCCTTCGCCCCTCGATGCAAAACTTCGCTCGCAAAAATGGGCAGGAAGACGGAGTACTGCAATCCCAGCAAGCTCAGCATGCTCAAAAGAAGCAGCGTCGACCGGATCGGCAAATCGCTCATCGCAAATCGAAATCCCTGGATGAGACTCTGGAAGGGGGAGCCGGATTCCTTCTTTGATTCCCTTTTCACAAGACGCATCGCCAGCAGCGCGCCAATCACCGCCAGAAAGCTCACTCCGTTCAGAAAAAAACACCATGCCGGCCCCTTCCAAGCAAGCGCAAACCCCGCGATCGCCGGTCCGACTACGCGCGCTCCATTGAAAATCGAGGAATTCAGCGCAATCGCGTTAGGCAGATCCTCTTTCACCACCATCTCAACAAGAAATGCCTGCCGGATCGGCACGTCGAATGCATTCACGACCCCCACGAGAAACGCGATGAAGATCAACTCCCATACCTGGATAATGTTCGCGAACGTCAACGCCGCGAGCACGAACGCCAGCACCATCGAAACCGTCTGCGTCCAGATCACCCCATAATGCCGGTTATAGCGGTCGCCAAGGTAACCGCCGAGGGCTGCTAGAAATAAAATGGGAACTTGGTTAGCAAAACCAAAAACTCCAAGGAGCGCCGCAGAACCCGTCAGCTTGTAGACCAGCCAGAGCTGCGCCGTGGTCTGCATCCACGTGCCGATGAGCGAAACAAGCTGGCCTGCGATGAATAGCTGAAAATTACGGTGCTGCAGTGCGCGAAAGCGCGTCGGCAAGACGGGAATGGCTTCCTCCTCTCCATTCGATGCGCGCGACGTGAACTAGTCACGATGCAGTGCCGCTCATGCCGTTGTCAATGCCGGCGCCGATTTAAACGCTGCCAACTTGTCTAATGGAAATGGTCGAAGAAAGGAAGTTGTGTTACTCGAAACTTGTGTGAAGAACACGAAACGCAATCGCGATGACTGCTCTATTCACCCGGCGGATCAGGCGCACCACCCACATGCAAATGGCTCAAATCCCGCAGGGTCGCTCTGTCCTCTTCGCTCATGCCTCTTGTGAACTCTGGATCGTTTAGCCGCTGATTTCGCGCAAACTCCGGCATGTTTTGCAGCACGCGCAGCCTCTGCTGGATTGCCTGCCGCCGCTCCTGAGGCATCTGCTGCCACTTTGGCAGCACGTCGTTCCTGATGTGGTTCTTCTGTTGAGGCGTTAGTCTATTCCAAGTCTCGATCCGTCCTTGTAATTCTTGCCTTTGAGCAGGGGGCAATCTATTTAGGCGGTTGTAATTCTCAATGACTCTTTGCTTTTCCTGCGGTGTCAAATCGTTGAATTTTTGCCGCGGCTGCGGTGGAGCGTATGCATACGGCTGCCGGTTCGGATTGGTGTTGGGACGCTGCGCGTAATTCGGTCGGTTCGGGTTACCGTTGCGGGGGGGCACGTAATCCCGTCGGTTGGGATTAGCATTGGGACGCGGCGCGTAGTCCGGTCGGTTCGCTTTGTTTCCGTGAGGATTACTTGCTCCTCCGTTCTGCCGTCTATCTTGTTGGGTGCCTCTAGCCTGATCCCGCGGTTGCTGGCGCGGCTGCTGCCTTCCCGGTCCGGGATCCTGAGATCGCAGCGGCCGCTGCTGTTGCTGCTGCGCCCACGCGCGCCCGCTCTGTGCCGCGCTAGGCCCAGCCAGCACCGTGCTGAGCCCTATCGCGAGCAAGCACCCTGCGAGTTGGAGTCGAAATCTCATAAGTTACAACGTCTGATTCGAATTCTGATCCGGGCTCTGATTTTGGTTCTGGTCTTGATCCGGATTGGTGTCGCCTGCATCATCCGGCTGCACTGGCTGCGGCAGGTCGGTCAGTGCTGCGAAATCGGAAAGCACGTCAAAGTTCTGGAGAGCCGGCAACTCCTGATCGATCTGCGCTTCGTCCGCAGGGGTCAGTGAACGCTCTGCGGGCCGCGAAGCGACCCACACCGTCGCCAGCAACAGCAGCGACGCCGCGAATGCCACGCGCGGCGATGGTGTAAACCATGCCCACCAGCCCTGCTTCACCGGCTCCGCCGCTACCCGCGCGCGCACTCGCACGTCAAACGCCGCCGACGGCTCGATCTGCGGCAGCTCGTCCAGCAATCCGGTCACCGCGCGAAACTCGTTTACGCGCAACTGGCACGCCCCGCACGCCGCGAGATGCTTTTCCATCTCCAGCCGTTCGCTCTCTTTCAAGCGCCCGTCCACGTATGCCAAAATTTTGTTTTCCATTCGTCTACAGCTCATCACTGCCTTCCTTCTCTATCCACGGGTCTACTGCTGCTTCCCTTGCCTCGCTACGAGAGGGGCTAGTTCTACTCGCAACGTTTCGTATGCGCGAAAGAGCAGGGATTTCAGCGCGCTCTCCGAGCATTCGAGAATCTTCGCAATATCTCCATAATCCAATTCCTGATACTTGTGCAAAAGCACCGCCGCGCGCTGCTTCTCCGGCAATTTATCAATCGCGTGACGGATCATCTTCTTCCGCGCCTCTTCCACCAGGTATTGCTCGATGTTCGGGTGCTTCTCGGCAATGTCCAGCGCCTTCTCATCGCCGTCTTCCGCATCCACTGTCACCGGCGCGTCCAGTGAGACTTCCATCCGCTGGTAGCGGTTGTCCCGCACCGAGTTCAACGCCAGATTCGTCGCAATCCGGAAAAGCCAAGTCGTGAATTTGGCGCTCGGCACATAATCTTTCCGTGCTCGATATACTCTCAAAAACACTTCTTGCGCCAAGTCTTCCGCCTCTTCCCGCGCCCGAACCATGCGGTAGAGAAAGTTGACAAGGGGTGTCCTGTAGCGCTGGAGGAGAAGTTCGAACGACTGCTCGTCGCCCGCCTTCACGTCCAGCATCAGTTGGACGTCCGACCTGGCCATGGCCGCCACATTCTATCGAACCCCAGCGGACTCTTAAAGTTGCAAATGTTTATCTGGCGTTAAGGCGAAGGAAGGGCGAATCTAAACGTGGAATAAATGCTGCATTATCAATACCGTAGCCACGCCTGTAAAAACCAGCATAGCCATCCTCCAATTCGGCTCACGGTTCACCTCCGGCAGCAAATCCGTCGCCGCCACGTAAACCGTCACTCCCCCGGAAATCGGCAGCGCGTACTTCAACTGGCTTTGCAGCACGCTCGTCAGCAGAACTCCCAGCAGCGTCGCCGCTCCCAATAACCCCGCCGCGAGTATCGCGTTGCGCCGCCCTTGTCCACTTGCAAGAACTAACGACGCTACCGTGAATCCTTCCGGCAGTTTGTGCAGAAACACCGCCACGAAAATCATGGCTCCAAGCCATACGGAAACGAGGAAGCCGGCCGCAATCGCCACTCCGTCGAAAAATGTGTGGATCGTCAAGCCCAGCAAAACCGTCGTTCGCGCGTGATGATGGCTCACCTCTTCGCTGTGCGTTTCTTCTCCAAAATGAAAATGCGGCGCAATGGTGTGCTCAAAAAGATGCACGAGGAAAAACCCCAGCAGCACAAACTCCAGCGCCTGCTCGCCCCCTAACTTAATCGACTCGGGAATCACATCCACGAACGCCACGGCCAGCATGTAGCCGGCCCCCAGCGCCAAAAAATATTGCAGGTAGCGCCGCGGCCAATCCCGCCGCACAACAAAATACCCGCCAATCAAATTCCCTGCCGCGGCCACTAGTCCAAGGCCAGCCGCCAGCGCCGTCCGAAATGCCAAGTCGTGTGCCATGTTAAGTGGCGCAGGCTTCAGCCTGTGCTTACGCTCGCCCCAGTCATGCGCCCACCCGGCGAAAGTGTCATTCCGAGCGAAGCGAGGAATCTGCTTTTTCTTCTCTTCTCTTTTTTGGCTTTTCTCTTTACTTCTTTACTTCATCAAATCTTTTCCTCATCCACTGTGTCTGAACAAAATCACATCGCCTTCTTGCACAATATATTCTTTCCCCTCCAGCCTCACCTGCGCCTTTTCCCGCGCCGCCGCAATACTCCCCGCCGCCAACAGATCGCTCCACTTCACCACTTCCGCCCGAATAAACCCTTTCTCGATATCGCTGTGAATCGCTCCCGCCGCCTTTTGCGCCGTAGACCCCTTGCGAATAGTCCAAGCTCGTACTTCCGGCTCTCCCGCCGTAAAAAACTGAATCAATCCCATCAAGTCATACGTCGCGCGGATCAATCGGTTTAACCCCGGCTCTTTCAATCCATACGACGCCAACAGCTCCCCCGCTTCTTTCTCATCCATCTCTGCAAGTTCCGCCTCCAGCCGACCGCAAATCGCCACCACGGCCGAGTTCGGCTTCCCTTGCAAAGCGCTCAACTTGTGCCGCTCCACGGCCGTATCCAGCTTGTCGGCTTCGTCGTCGCCCAAATTCAGCACATACAAGACCGGCCGCGCCGACAAAAACAAAAATCCCCCAATCGGCTTCCGTTCTTCCGGCGTCAACTCCAATTCCCGCAAAGGCTTCTCCGATTCCAGGTGCGCCTTGCACTTTTCCAAAACGGATTTCTCCGCCAGCAGGATAGGATCGCTCTTCTTCTTTAGATCCTTCTCCAGCCGCTCCAGCCGCCGTAAGATCTGGTCGTGATCGGCAAGAATCAATTCCAGTTCGAGGTTCGTCGCATCGCGCAGAGGGTCAATACTCCCCTCCGAATGCGGCACCGAAGGATCATCAAACACGCGAATCACATGCGCAATCGTGTCCACCTCGCGCAAAGGAGCCAGCGCGTCGCGGTTCTTCTCCTTCTGCATCCCGCCAAGGTCCACGTACTGCACCGTCGCATACGTAATCTTCTTCGGGTTATAGAGCTTCGCCAGCTCCAGCAGCCGCGGCTCCGGCACCTTTGCCACACCAACGTGCGTCGTCGACCCTCCGCCCTTCCCCTCGACATTGGCCTTCGTCAAGATTCGAAATAGCGTGGTCTTTCCAACCTGTGGTAGTCCAATAATTCCTGTCTGCAAGTCTCCTACCTTCCTCTACCGTTCCATTCCGCTCAACACAAACTCACAATCCTAGCACACCCTCATTGCAGCACCTGTAGGGTAGGGGCAGGATTCATCGTGCCCTTCTCTATTCTTGAAAGCCCGGTATTTGCCGCTCAATTTATTCCTTGAAACGCCCGTGCTCTTCGAACAGTCTCATCTTTCAGCGTCTCAATGGCGATTTCTAGCAACGAGAACATCACTTTCACTGGATAATGGACAACTTGCGCGTGCGCTCTACCCGCGCAGTTTTTCGATGAACATCACCGTCCTCGATCTCTCCGCATACATCGGCCTAACCGCCGTCGCCGCCATCACCATCAACATGCTCCTAGGCGTCATGATGGCCTTCCGATACAGCCCCGTCCGCAACTGGCCGCATCGCCGCTTCAACTATTTCCGCCTTCACAGCTGGACCGGCTACATCGCCCTCGCCATCACGCTCCTCCATCCTCTCCCGCTGCTCCTCAACAAATCTCCCAAATTTCGTTTCCTCGACATCGTCTACCCCGTCCACTCTCCGCAACAACCGCTCGAAAACACCATCGGCGCCATCGCTCTCTACATCGTCGCGCTCATGGTCGTCACTTCCTATTTTCGAATTCAGCTAGGCCGCCGCACCTGGAAAGCCTTCCACTTCACCGTCTATCTAGGCGCCGTTGCTCTATTCTGGCACTCCCTCTTCACCGACCCCGACCTTCAGCATCACCCGGTCGATTGGCTCGACGGCGGCAAACTCTTCGTCGAGGCCTGCGCCGCAATCATCCTAGTCGCCAGCCTCCTCCGCGCCCGCCACTCCCGCCAAAAAGCTCTTCACGAAAAACGAGCCCCCCACAGGTCAGCCATTTCCTCCTAGGCACAACCACCTGACCGTTCCTGCTGCAACCTTCACTTGCAGGACCTCCTCGCAGAATCATCCCCTGGCGACTGCAACTCGGCTCAACCCTGCGCGCATCCAACGCTTCACGGCCATTGCAACAACGCAGAGAGGAGCCCACTCTATGCTTATGCGAGTCGGCATATCCGTTGTAGCCCTGGTTCTTGCATTCCTCGGCTCGGCCTCTCCCCAATCTGCTCCAGCGCAGGAGAAAACCGTCAACGACAAAGCCGCCCAGGAAGGCGTGGTCCACACGGACGTGGACTTGGTCTCTGTCTACTTCACGGTACGCGACAACCACAAGCGCCTCGTCAACGACCTGCCGCAAGATAAGTTCAGCGTCTCCGAAGACGGCCGTCCCCAAGCCGTCAAGTTTTTCGCCCACCACAGCGACGTGCTCTTGAGCGTCGGCGTGCTCTTGGATACCGGCACGAACATGTCTTGGATTCTCGGCGAGGAAGCACAAGCCTCATCGCTGTTCGTGAAGCACGTCATTCGCCCAACCGATCTAGGCTTCATTCTGAGCTACGCCTCGCGCGTGGAAACCGTGCAGCTGCCTACGTCAGACGTCGCACTCCTGGTGGAGCAGGCGCATTCCATTCAAACGGGAGCGGCGATTGGGCTGCCCGGCGGGGGTCCGCCTTCATCTCGCGGTGTCTCGTTGCCAGGCGGAGGCACGGTCGGCATCAACGGAAAGCACGTAAACCAAAATCGCGCAGCGCACCTCTACGATGCCGCCCGCGTCGCCACTCTCCGCTACCTCTCCGGCGAAGTGGGACGCAAGGCCGTCGTCATCGTAGCCCTCTCAGGCGATTCCCAAAGCGAATCTACTTTGGAAGATGCTCTGCAAACTCTCCTCGAAAACGACGTCATTGCCTACGTCCTCCAGATTCACGATGCTCCGGGCCGGGACGATTGCGACGTGCTCCACATTTTTGAAAAAGACACTCTCAAAAAGCTCGCCGAGGCCACCGGAGGCCGCGTGCTGGACGTTCGCGGCATGGACAAACTAGAACCCGCACTCGACGAGATCTCCGAAGAACTCCATCATCAGTACAGCCTCGGCTACTATCCCGAAAACAGAAACTGGGACGGCAATTTTCGCAAGCTCCAGATTTCTGCTCTCGAACGAGGCTACACGGTCCACGCCCGCAAAGGCTATTACGCCAAGCATCCAGCAGGAAACTCGGCGCCAGCACAGTAATCAAAGCCCGGCAATCCTCCCCGCACCCCAAACAGGAAGAAAATTCCGTCGCTCTCACCCATTGATTCCATTTACCACCACTTCTCGATGAGCGGGTTCCTCTTTCTCTGTGCCCTCTGTGAACTCCGTGCCCTCTGTGTAAAATTCTTTTTCCGATTCCGTCCGCAATCTGGATAATCTACTCACCTGCCATGACGCTCCCTATCAGCTCCATCTCCTTCGATCTCGACGCCGCCACACAATATCTCGCCGCGAAAGACGACCGTCTCGCCGAGCTAATCCAATCCACGCAGCCATTCCAGCTCGACGAAGTCCTCGCCGAAAGCCCCTACGAAGCCCTCCTCGAAGCCATCGCCTACCAATCCATCTCCGGCAAAGCCGCCGCCACCATCTTCGGCCGCGTCAAAGCCCTCAGCTCCACCGGCCGCGCACCCAGCCCACAGGAAATGCTCAAGCTTCGCAAACAAGCCCTCCGCAAAGCCGGCCTCTCCGGCGCAAAAGTCCTGGCCATGAAAGACCTCGCCAAAAAAACAATCGAGGGCGTGGTCCCCACGCTCGAAGACGCGCAAACTCTCTCCGACGAAGAACTCGTGGAGCGCCTAACCTCCGTCCGCGGCATCGGCGCCTGGACCGTTGAGATGTTTTTGATTTTCCGCCTGGGTCGCCCCGACGTTCTCCCCATCCACGACCTCGGCGTACAAAAAGGCTGGTCCATCACCTATGGCAAAAAACACAAGCCCAAACCCAAGGAACTCCTCGCCTTCGGCGAACGCTGGCGCCCCTACCGCACCGTCGCCAGTTGGTACATGTGGCGCGCCTGCCACCGCGCCGGCAACGCCGCCATGCGCAAAATCCGCCCCGCCAAACCCCGCGGACGCGCCGCGGTCAAGAACGTGCGCAAAAAGCCGCCGCGGCGATCACAGACAAACACGCTTGACTCGCCGCCCCGCGTCTGATGTTGCCACAGCGGTTTTTGGTTCAGATTTGGCAACTCACTTCGCCTGAGCAACGTATCCGTTCCCAATGCGTTGTACGCTAGCGCTGTGGATGCTTATCTCCAACGCATCAAGTTCGCTTCCCTCTTTGCTTTCGCGGCCATTGGACTCTATTTTTTCGTGGGCAAAGCCCGCGGCAAAGACATTCTCGTAGGTTTCCTCCTGGCCCTTCCCAATTTGCTCATCGTCTTTTTTCC
>Ga0210402_10005781_pt1 | contig 11023 bp, 12 predicted proteins | sample IncBWC7MmetaG_FD_161055 | JGI IMG/M metagenome (GOLD analysis project Ga0210402, IMG submission 161055) | Forest soil microbial communities from Barre Woods Harvard Forest LTER site, Petersham, Massachusetts, United States - Inc-BW-C-7-M | ecosystem: Environmental > Terrestrial > Soil >... | reverse complement strand
CAGAGGCGGACTCGCCGGTGGAGAAAGCGGGATTCGAACCCTCGGTCCCCCTCCGGCCGGTCTCGAAGGCTGGGGCGCTTCTCGAAAAAGCGAGCTGACGATCGCAGAAGGCGGCTCCCGGCTCACCATACAGCGCTATTGTCACCGTCATATCTCGACCTCGGCGCCGAGTTCGATGACCCGGTCCGGCGGGATGCGGAAGAAATCGGTCGGCCGCGTCGCAATGCGCGCGAGGCCGGAATACAGGCGTTCGCGCCACCGTGCCATCCCGGGCCGCGGGCTCGATTTGACGTTGGCACGGCCGACGAAGAAGGACAGCTGGTTCGGATTGAGTTCCAGCCCCTGGATGTCCGCCCGGCCCAGCTCGCGCGGTACATTTGGCGTCTGGGCAAAGCCAAAATGCGCCTCGATCTGCCAAAAACCACTGCCGAGCTCGCGTGCCTTGATCCGGTCTGCGCCCGCCACCCGGGGAATGTTCTCGGTGACGACCCGAACGAGCAGAACCGTCCGGTGCAGCACCTTGTTGTGCTTGAGGTTGCGCAGCAGGGTTACGGGTACCAGTTCAGTCTGCGTGGTGAGAAAGACAGCGGTGCCCGAGACTCGGGCTTCCACGGCCTCATCACAGGTGGCGAGGAACGAGGCGAGCGGCACTGTCTCGCTCGCCAGCCGCGTCTGCACCAATCGCCGCCCCGCGCGCCAGGTGGTCATGATCGTGAAAACGACGAGACCGATCACCAACGGGAACCAGCCGCCGCTCGGGATCTTCAGCGCGTTTGCCCCGAATAAGGCGAGATCGACTGTCATGATCGGCACCAGCACGACGGCGACCGTCGGCCATTGCCAGCGCCAGACGCCACGCATGACGGCTCCCGCGAGGACCGTCGTGATGGTCATCGTCCCGGTGACCGCGAAGCCATAGGCCGAGGCGAGCGCGCTCGAGCTCTGGAACCCCAGGACCAGCGCGAGGACAGCAATCATCAGCAGCCAATTGACCTGCGGGATGTAGATCTGACCGTGCGCGCGGGTCGAGGTCTGGAACAGATCGAGCGGCGGCATCAGGCCAAGTTGGATCGCTTGCCGCGACAGCGAGAACGCGCCGGAGATCACCGCCTGCGAAGCGATGACCGTCGCCGCAGTCGACAGCAGCACCAGCGGGGACAAGCCCCAATCCGGCACCATGCGGAAGAATGGGTTCTCGATTGCCGATTTGTCGCCAAGGATCAGTGCACCTTGTCCGAAATAATTGAGGACAAGAGCGGGAAGCACCAGGGCGAACCACGCAAGCCTGATCGGGAAGCGGCCAAAATGGCCCATATCAGCGTAGAGCGCCTCGCCACCAGTGATGGCGAGCGCGACGGCCCCGAGCACGACGAAGCCTGCGGCCGGAGCGGCGACAAAAATGCCGACGGCATGCGCGGGGTTCAACGCCGCGAGCACGCGCGGCGCTTCGGCGATCTGTAACAATCCGCTTACCGCGAGGACGGCGAACCATAAGATCATCACCGGGCCGAAGAGGCGGCCGACACGCCCGGTGCCGCCCTTCTGAAACAGAAAAAGTGCGAGCAGCACAACGATCGTCACCGGCAAGACGAAGCGGTTCAACACCGGCGTCGCAATGCCGATGCCTTCGACCGCGCTCAGCACGGAAATTGCCGGCGTGATCATACTGTCGCCGTAGAACAGCGCGGCGCCGCCGAGGGCGAGCAAGACCAGAAGAGTGCGCAAACGCTCGCTCCGGGCCGCCTCAAGGGCCAGGGCCAGCAAGGCGAGAATGCCACCTTCGCCCTGGTTGTCGGCACGCATAATCAACAGAACGTATTTGACGGCGACCACAATGATCAGCGCCCAGAAGATCATCGACAGGACGCCCAGCACGTGTTCCGCGTCGAGGGGAAGGCCGCGCTCAGGGTTGAAGCACTCACGAAAGGTGTAGACCGGGCTTGTCCCGATATCACCGAACACCACACCGAGCGCAGCCACGCTCAGTCCGGCGAGCCCGGCGGAGGTATCCGACTGGTGCTCCCCAAGTTCCTCTTCTGCGGTCAACGCTGCGTGCCCCGCCGGGATGAGCTCGGTCGAGGTCGCGGTGTTGCCGGTACGGCTTGCCATGCGGTTCTCCTACCCACCGCTGCTGAACGGTCTGCTTCGGCTTTCTTAGTGGAGAGTCTAGGATTTACACAGTAAACCACAATAGAGGGAGGGAGTGACGGAGGGAGAGGGACTTCTCAGACTCGTCTCTCGTAAGAGCAACAGCGGTTTAGCGAGACTGCCCCGTTCGATCTTTCAAGCACTCCTCCAAAAGAGGGGGCGGCCCCGCGGAGCGCTTTGTCGTGGCCGCCCTGCCAGACAAGGGGCGCCGGCCGCGCAGGTCCCGGTCTGCGTCCACGAGTGCCTCCTCGTACCCCTCCATCAGTAATGACGTAATATGATACCCTCCGCCATTGAATAACGGCTTGATTGAAATTTGATCTTTCGCGGAGTGGTACCGAGCGCCGTCACATTTAACCAATGAGCTGCCCTACGTGAGACATGTCGACCGAAGCCGCAAAAAGCTCAGCTCGATGATCCGTTGCGTGATGCGGGCGTTAATGTCCCGAGTTGGCGTCATCGGTCACCATGAGGCGAACAAACGCGCTCGGGAAAAGTCCCAGCAACAGCAGCAGGGCCCAAGCACCGAAAGTCAGGCCGGCGTGCCCTCAAGGTTGGCGACTGGCAGCCCAGGAGATCGAAGATGCTGTGATCAAGGTCTTGGCCGACGCACTGACCAGGCCGGCGATGTTGCTCGAGCGCTGTGATACAGCCGGTATACCTGGCGACCAAACCAGCAGAATGCTCGATCATGCAACCCGCTTTGCGGCAGCCCTCCATCGCTCCCCAGCGGAACGGGCCAAGGTCGTTCGAGACCTCATCGAGAAGGTTGTGATCGAGGAGGATGCAATCATGATCAGGGTTCGGCGCAGCCCGTTGTTGGGCCGGGCAGTCATGCCACCCGCATCGGAGAACCCCGGCGACAGCCCAATCGAGCTTACAGCACCCGTGGCCTTCAGGCGCCGCGGTGTCGAAATGAGGCTGGTGCTGCCGGAAGTGGCAACACAGAACGACCGCTCGCGATGTGACCCCACGCTGATCAAGGCGATCGCCCGCGGGCGCGAGTGGTTCGAAGAGCTTGCCGCCGGACGTGCGCGATCGCTGCGGGAATTGGCCGAGCGCGACGGCATCACCCGTCGCTATGTCCGGCGCTTCGTCGATCTCGCCTTTCTTAGCCCTGAGCTGGTCGAGGTGATCCTGCAAGGCCGGCAACCGGTCGACCTCACGGCGACGCGTCTTATCGAACTCGATCTGCCGCTCGACTGGACCGATCAGCACACCCTGCTCGCGAACTGAAGAGCGACCCTCGATAGAGTGTGTCCAGGCCAAGGCCTGGGCTCTTCTCGTTGAGGGCTGTGATCTTCCAGGGGGGACTGCATCAATGCCGGTCAGAGAAAGGGGGCCAAGGCGAGCCGACTCCTGGCCAGCACGTCCCGTTCTCTGGTCACCGAATTTTGCAGTGCCTTGGCCGCGGTATTGCAGGCCGTGGGGGTTCTTAACGATTATCGCCCGCAAGGCCAGACGCGCTGGTCCAAGGCGCTGGTGCGGCACGGTGCGGATGCGCGCTCGGCGATCGCGGCGGTGCTGGGGCTGTCCGCCGCAGATATTCGGGTGAGGCACCACCGCGGATAGGCCGGTCGCGGCCCTCGCTCCCGGAGGGCTTCCTATCCGCGGTTGATCGACGACGAATTCCGCGCTCGTCAACCCTGCCATCCGGCCTTGCGCAGACCTTCGATCATCTGGTCGAGGTCCTCTGCCCGGTGCCACGGCGCGCGGCTGCGGACATATAGGCCGAATGCGCCATCCGCAATCAGGGTGGCCTTTTGAAATACGTGCTTCGCTTCATCGGTTCGGCCAGTATGACCGAGCGCCGCGACGAGCCAGGGATAGGTCATCGGATAATCCGGGTAAGCACGAATGACCCGTCTCGCCGCCTCGATCGCGGCATCGTATTCACCCGACAAGAAATAGCTGATCGCCACGTTCAACACGTTGAGCTGCGCCATCGGATCGCGTGGATCAAGCCTGAGGCTCCTCTCAAGAGCCACGCGCCCCTCCTTTGGATGGCCCGAGCACAGCAAGGTCTGACCAAGGACCGCATGAGCGCTAGCTAAATTCGGGCTTATCGCCAGTGCGGTCTCGACTTCAGCGAGGGCGCCCTCGTAGTCTCCTTGTCCCAGCAACATGAACCCGAGACGTGCTCGTGCTTCCGCGTCATTGGGGTCAAGCAAGACCGCTTGGTGAGCTAACTCCACGACATCGTCTTGTTCTAGCAAACCCCGTCGCTGCACCCTGCCTCGTTTCGCGATGGCAAGTCCGGCATAACCTCCAGCGAAATTCGGGTCCAGATCGATGGCCCTCTGAAAGAACCCCTGCGCGAGGGCGTTGTCTTCCGTGCCGAATTTCCCCAAATGCCACAGTCCACGTTGATATGCGCCCCAGGCGTCGAGGCTAGATGGCGGCTTCCTCACGGTGCGGCGCTGCTCGGCGCCAGCGATTGCCGGCGCGACCGCGATCGCCACCGCCTCGGTGATCTCATCCTGCAACGCAAAAATGTCATCGAGATTGCGATCGTAACGGCTGGCCCAGACGTGGTTCCCCGTCTCGGCCTCGACGAGCTGCGCGGTGACGCGGACGCGGTTGGCGGCTTTGCGGACGCTACCTTCAAGCGCGTACCTCACTCCCAGCTCGCGCCCGACCTGCTTCACGTCAACGGCACGGCCCTTGTAGGTGAACGATGAATTCCGCGCGATGACGAACAGCGAAGGGTAGCGGGACAGCGCAGTGATGATGTCCTCGGCGATGCCATCGGCGAAGTACTCTTGCTCGGGGTCTCCGCTCATATTGGCGAAGGACAGCACCGCTATCGATGGCTTGTCGGGGAGCGGCAATGCGGTCGGCGGATCTGTCGGCTGCTCTAACGCTGGTGACGAGCCGATGCGATAGACGCGCAGCGGGCGGGCGATGTTTTTGAGGCTCTGCTCGCCGATGTCGGTGAACTCGGCCTCGATCTTGCCGCGCACTTGGCGAAAAGCGTCTTCGGAAATGCAGATGCCGCCGGGTTCGGCGATGCCCTCCAGCCGCGCGGCGATGTTGACGCCATCGCCGAGGATGTCCTCCCCTTCGACCAACACGTCCCCGAGATGGATGCCGATGCGCCATTCCATTCGGCGGTCAGAGGGGCTCCCCGCGTTGCGTTCCGCCGTCAGCTTCTGCAGCCCGACCGCGCATTGGACAGCGCCGACCACCGAGCCGAACTCGATCAGCACCCCGTCGCCCGTGGTCTTGACGATGCGTCCGCCATGATGGGCGATGAGCGGATCGGCGGCGGCGCGATGCTCGCGCAATGCCCTCCTCATCCGCCCCCATCAGCCGCGAATAGCCCGCCACATCAGCGGCAAGGATGGCGGCAAGGCGGCGTTCGATGGGCTGCTTCATGGCCTCCCTCAGCGACGCCGATCATAGCAGGACCGCAGCGCAAGCACCGAGAAATGAGCGGTCGCCCCGCCCAGCTCCCGTGATATGCGGACACCGGCCCGGCCTCGGTCCCGAATGGTTGGGGAACAGTGGGCCTTCCGCTATGCTATGTGCCGGTGCAGCCCGGTATTTCGAAAGAGGATGCACCTTGGGGAGTGTGGGTGAGGCGACCAACCGGGACAGCGCCACCTCCAGCGGACGCCGACGAGGTCATCGAATGATAAAGCGGCGCGAGTTGCTGCTCCTCCTCGGCAGCGCGATGACGGCGGCGCCTGGGCTACGTGCGCAGCAGAAGGCGATGCCGGTCATCGGCTACCTCGCCAGCGGCTCGCCCGGCCCGTTTGCACCGTTTGCGGCCCGCGTTCCGCCAGGGTCTGAGCGAAATCGGCTACGTCGAGGGACAAAACGTGGCGATCGAATTCCGTTGCGCAGAGGGTCAGTATGATCGGCTGCCCGCATTGGTCGCCGATTTCGTCGGTCGCAAGGTCGACGTGATCGCGACCAACGGCATGGCGGGGATACAAGCGGCGAAAAGCGCGACTTCGACGATCCCCATCGTCTTCACTGGCGCCGGCGACCCAGTCGCAGATGGCCTCGTCGCCAGTTTCGCCCGGCCGGACGGCAACCTCACGGGCTTCAGCTTCATGTCAACCGAGCTGGCACTGAAGCGGTTCGAGCTACTTTCGGAGCTGGTTCCCCAGGCTAGAGTAATCGCCCTTCTCGTGAACCGCAGCTATCCGTATGAGGAGCGGATCATGCGAGATGCAGGAAGCGGCGCGGGCGAGGGGGGTGCAGCTCCCTATCCTGAAGAGCACCGATAGCGAGATCGACGCCGCTTTCGGGACACTCGACCAATTGCAAGCCGGCGCGCTCCTCGTCGTCGGCGACCCGGTCTTCTTCACCCGGCGCGAGCAGCTCGTGGCGCTGGCATCACGCCATGCCGTTCCGGCGATGTACGAGCAGCGCGAATTCGTCACGGCCGGCGGCCTGATCAGCTATGGAACGGCCCTCACCGATACGTGGCGCCAGCTCGGCATTTACGTCGGCAAGATCCTCAAGGCGCTAAGCCGGCCGATCTACCGGTCCAGCAACCGACCACCTTCGAGCTGGTCATCAACATAAAGACCGCCAATGCCCCTCGGCCTCACCGTCCCGCCCTCGATCCTCGGCCGCGCCGACGAGGTGATCGAGTGAACCGCATCGTCGCCCAACGCTAATTTCGCGGGTGCCGGGCGAAATGCGCAAGACCGCACCGGACCGTGACCGCAATTAGCGATTGCGCGCTGTTCCGAGTGTCCGACGGGCCTAGCGCTTCCCGAGTTCCGTAACGTTTGGTCAACCATCCTCTGGCATACCGGGCGGATGGACGAAGACCAGCTATTTCTGCGGCAAGCCGACCAGATCCGCGGCGATCTCTACGCGCTTCAGGATGATCTCGACTTCATCAAGGTGCAGCTCGCCCGGCTGCCCACGCGGAACGAGGTCTGGCGCGCCGCGATGCTTGGCATGCTCGGCGGGGCTGTCGCCGCGGTCATTTTGATCGAGGGTGTTCGCGCCGCCTGCCCGTGAGGCTCGCAGGGCTAACCCCCCGCTTCTCTATTTGAAGCTAGGACTATAGCGGTCGCGCTCCCCAGGCAGACCATCGCATGCATCGCGACCGGCGCGCCCATACAGCTAAAGTACAGGCAAAAGACCCCAAAGGAGCCGAGAGCGAGGGCAGTCCCGTGCAATCCCACACGCAATAGCCGAAACAAAATCTGGCCGTCCATGGCTTCTCGTCCGCTTGCGTCGCCGCTGTCGCCAGCGCATGCTTGATCAATCGGCCATTCCCTGGAACGTCTCGGATTATTTTTCCGTGAGTTGCATAGCGATCCCCGATCTCCGAAAAGGCCCAGCCCGCCAGGCTGCCGAGGCGGAATGAGATCCGGCGAGCGGCGATGCTCGGGAATACCGGCGGTGCGGGCGCTGCCGAGACCCTGATCGAGGCGTTCTCGCGATCCTGTCTCTAAGCGCGTGGAGCCGGGGAAATCACAATCTCCCGCGTCCGACTAACAAATAGACGATGAGTACGATCAGCAAAATACCGCCGATGCCGATGCCGCCGCCATACCCCCACCGGTGATAGCCGAAACCGCCCCCGAAGAGTAGGACCAGTATTATAATAATCAGGATCAGGTCCATTCGTTCCTCCGCTTGCGGTTTCCCCTAAGCCGTTTTGGCACGGCTTCCGGGCGTCCATCAAACCGTATCGGATAGTGCCGAGCCAGTCGATCGCTTAATCGCATAGCTCTCCGATGCCGGCCTAAGTGTGTCGGCTACATAATTCCAGGTTGCTGGTCCCGATTTGCGCCCAAATGCCGCTAAACCCAGCCAGCGCGCTCCCGGTGGCGGCGCGGACGTTGCTGTGACGCTCATTAGCGCGTTCTCGCGGTCGTGCCGTTGAGCCGTTCTGGAGGAGGCGGCGCGGCGTTCGGCTAGTCCGCCCAATTCCCGGATGGACAATGCTTAAAGGGAATTTCGGCAAGGAGGCCGCCTTCCACCTGTAGGTATTGGCAAAATTTACTATAATGTGTCTGCTCTATCGTTGTATAAGAAAAGCATCCGTTTACGTATAAAATCTTCTTATATTCGGTAAGCTGTGTCGTTATTTCATAAATTGTGCTCCACGAGGCCGGGAAAATACTACTGCTTATCTGATATTGTGCAGCCGTGCTTGGATAAGCGGTTGCCCCAGTCACTAGAGAAAGTAAATTGTCACATGAATTATTTTCATCGAGAAGTGTTATATCAGCGGGTCACCGGCCGCAGCGTCACCGATCTCGAGATCGACTTCGGTGTGTTCCGCGACCCCGAACAGCGCCGCCGCAGCCTGTTCTTTCTGCGCGATCCGCTGCCCTACGACACGATGGGCGCGAATGCTGTCCGTTACGCCGACACATATGCCCCTGCCGCCGATGAGGGCGCCCGCGCCCGCGTCGACAGGCTCGACAAGCTGAAAGACCGCATCCGCCGCGAATTCCCCGGACACGTGCGCACCTATCCCGCCACCTGGGACGAGGTTGCCGGCCGCGTCACGGGGCTGGGCTCTATGTTGTTCGGAAGCGCCACGCAACACGCGCGACCAGGATTAATTCCTTGCCGTAGGCCGGCGCAGATCCGAAGAAATCGCTATACTCCGCCTCGACCGCTAAACCACAGAGGTTGAGCAGGTGATGCAGCTCCCAGCGATAGGTCCAGCGCAGGGCCATCTCGCGAGTGTCCGCAGCAAGCACCTCGCCGTTGGGCCCGATTTCGGCGTATCGCCAAAGATCACGGCGGACTTGGTTGAGGTGGTCGAGATTGGTTCGGAGAATCTCACCGACATAGCGACGCCGGGTCTCAGGATGGGTACCGGAGAGACCTGGCAGTCGAATGCTCGCGTCGATCAGCAAGTCGAGACGAGGATCGAACAAGTGAAGGGCCAACCGGCCGGTCGGCTCCAGATGGCGGCGAATGGCCTCCAGCGATTTTCTTTGTAGATCGATCGTCAACAGAGCCTGGAAGGAACGAAAGGGCACGAAGACGAAGCCAAAGCGCCGACCCAAATTCAGCGCGCTCATGTCCTGATTAACTAAGGTTACACATGCCTGCACCGAGGCAGGAAGCGCAGCGAGCTTACGTCGCGCTATCATCAGCATCGCTTCCGATCGGTCGACGCCCGTAACGTGCAATCCCGTTTTGCCGAGGGGCAAGGCAATGCGCCCAGTGCCACAGGCGAGCTCAAGGACAGGCCCGCCGACCTCGCGGGCAATGCGCTGATAAAAGGCCAGATCGCCCGCGATCTGCAGCCCTGAGCTGCTATAGAATGCGTCATAGGCCTCGACGAAAAGCGAGTCCGGTTTCTCGTAAAACTGGTCCACAGCGCGGCCTCCAAGCCGAGCCAACTCTAATAACACAACTCAGCACGTGAACTCTTGATCCTTACGGCCTCGTAGTTATAACTCAACCGAGCGCACAATGTCGGCTGCCGAGCACTTGCGGATTGAATGGTATCCGATGCGACCCATTCAAAACCGTGGAGGGCAGCTTCGGGTCAACGGTGGATCCTGCTATTCTCAGGGAACGGCAGCTTAACCCCGGCCAGCTGACGGTCCGGCGCTATATCACCCGTTTGCTGAGTGCCGCAGCCCGACACCGGGATTGGCGGCGTCATCACAGAATCAGAATGACGTTCAGTCGTCTCATTCGATCACCTCGTCGGCACTGGCGACGATTGTGGGCGGTATCATCATGCCGAGCGTCTTCGCCGTCTTAAGATTGACGGTCAGATTGAACTTGCGCGGCGGCTCGACCGGCAGACCGGCGGGACTGGCGCCCTTGAGGATCTTGTCGACGAAACCCGCGGCACGGCGGAACAGGTCGCCGTAATCGGCGGCGAACGACATCAATCCTCCCTCGGCGGGAAAGATGCGGAAGGAATAGATCACGGGCAGTCGAGCTTCCTCGGCAAGCGCGATGATCCGGGCCCGCTTGGCTGGACCAAGCGGGCCGGAGGCCACATAAATGGCCTCGCAGAGATCGCCGCGCAGCCGCGCGAAAGCGAGTTCCAGCGCCTTTCCTGTCGTCGCCTCGAGCATCAATGGCTCGATCCGCTTCCGCCGAGCCTCGCTGCGGATGTCCTGCAACTTTTGATCGAGGCCGGGATCATTCCTGACGATGACGGCCAGGCGATGCAGACCCGGGACGAGCTCCCGAAGCAGCTCCAACCGTTCGGTGATCACCTCGGACGAGGTCAGACATAGTCCCGTGGCATTGCCGCCGGGCCGCCCCAGGCTCTCGACAACACCAAGGGAGACAGGATCGTCGACGGCAACCAGGATGATCGGAAGCGTTGCGCTCGCGCGCTTCGCGGCGAGCGTGGCCGGTGTTCCGGCGGTGACCAGGACAGCGACGCCGGAACCGATCAATTCCTTAATCATGGCGGGCAGCGCCTCGGTCTGCTCCTCGACCCAGCGGTCGAGAACCACAATGTTCTTGCCGGGTGTCCAGCCAAGCGCGGAGAGGTTCTCGCCGAACGCATCGAGAAGGCTCTGGTTCTCCTGCCGCGACCCCGCCGGGATAAAGCCGATGCGCGGGACACCGACCTGGGCCGTGGCTGGCTTCCACGCCATTGCCATGACGCCAGCGACCAGCAGGAAATCCCGGCGTTTCATTCGATCATCTCGTAGGCACGAGAGAGGAGAAATAGCGAAGTTGGAATCTCGTTGGCTGCTGGATTCGGCCTCTCGGGTAACGCCACCGGTTCGCCGCCAAGCTCAAGGTTGTTGCCCGTAGGGGCGCCGCTGTCGCCCATGTACTGGGCGACGAGGCCTCAAGCTGCTGGCGTTCAATCGTCGACGTGACCAGTGGCGTGTCACGTACTGGACCAAGTCGCCGCGCACCGCTGCGATCGCGGCAAACAGCTCGCGCCGATCCCCGA
>Ga0210402_10005780_pt1 | contig 11025 bp, 19 predicted proteins | sample IncBWC7MmetaG_FD_161055 | JGI IMG/M metagenome (GOLD analysis project Ga0210402, IMG submission 161055) | Forest soil microbial communities from Barre Woods Harvard Forest LTER site, Petersham, Massachusetts, United States - Inc-BW-C-7-M | ecosystem: Environmental > Terrestrial > Soil >... | reverse complement strand
ATTCGGCCCGCCCAGCGCGGCCCCTACGGGGTCTGCACGCCGGTATATATTTATCCATCGGAAGTGATTGATTTGATTTTCAAGGTCGCTGAGGATTTCGTCGGGCGACCGGTAGAAACCATAGAAGAAACGCGCAAAGTATCGCCGTAGGGGCGAACCCATTGTGACCAGTACCACGCTTCGGGCCACCTTTACATCAGGGGCATTCCTCAACAAATAGTCCACTGCGATCACTGAGCCTAAGCTGTGCGTAAGCAACAGAAGATCACTTTCGGGTGACAGATTCATGTTCTTGATTTCTTGTGCAAGCCTCTCGATAAGCTCCATGCGGTACTCATGAAGGCCGATGTATCTAAGGATGTCGGCCAGAAGCTTTGCCATGACGCCAATGGGCAGTACGGACAGAAAGTTCATCACCGCGATAATTACCAACATCGGAGCGCCAACCGTAGTAGCAAATGCGAAGACAATCTGAACCATTGCGAGAGCACCGGCAGGAACGACTGTGGAAGTAGCTAGGCCCCACGGCGAAAAGAAAAAGAACACGAAGAACAGCAAAAAGAGAATCCCTGGAACGAAGAAAACCCCTGTCACAACATAAGTGAGCGGCCAAAAACATACCAGAACCACGCGCCGAATCGTGGCGTATGCAAATGGAAGAGACCCCGTCACGAAACCACAAGCCATAGACAGGATAGCGAGAGCTGCGACTGCGCCAAGAAAAAGCATTAGCCGATCAACATCAAGGAGTAGCAAAAGCCATAGAGGAAACAACAGGACGGTTACTTGGAGAACGAATGTAATGAGATTATTAATGAGCAAAAGGATCGTCGGTCTGTTCAGAAAATGTTTCGTGAAGAACCCCAAGTGCGCAGATTCTAGGAGCGCTGCGCCAATCTCCACTAAGAACCGCAGGTCGAACGGTCCGTCAGCAGAAATTTCCGGATGTCCGACGGTCAAATCCCAATTGAATGCCCGGACCGCGGATGGCTCATATCCGCAACCTCGTAGCATCAGTCTCGCTGGTCGAAGCGCCTGACGCTCATTAAAGTAACTGATGCCGTGGATTAGTAGCGCCTGCTTTTTCACGCGCTCACCGCCTGTTGTCTGCTTCCGAAATCTTGGCCTTCGCTGCGGCTGACATCACACGCTTCCTCGCCTTAACGACCTAACCGGACAAGTGGAATTCACAAGCTCTCTCGCCGCAACTGCCCCAGCGCCCAACACATTCCGTTTTGGCAGTGACTCGGTCCAGTTGTCCGAGTCAGAGGTCGAAGATTGCGAAGCTGCTACACGACATGGCAGAGACGGAGGACTGCAACTCCACCTGTTGAAAGGATTAAAAGCACCCAAAACAACAATCCGCCCTTCGACGAGTCTGTCCCTTTCTTGATGAAGTGCTCCCAGCCCGCCGGAGCACCAGGTTTCGAGAAGGCCGCTTCAATTTGGTGCAGATAGTCTCCGAACGTCGTGTATGTATTGCTGATGCCTTTTGCCCGCAGCGCCCCGAGTATCGCGAAGAGGCAGGGTATACAGTACGTCCAGCCTGGCGTATGTTCCTTGATCAGAAACCCCCAGGTAATCCCTACAGCGACGACAGCATTCCTTTCGAGCGCACGGTGGTCCTGGAGAAGAGTTTCCAACTCGTGCCGCAGCGACTCATATTCCTTCAGATGAAAGTCTTCCGATCTCTCGTTGAAGACTCCAGCCTTTGCATCCATCTCATGGGACACGATTCCCTCCCATCAAATCCTCAAAACGCCGCAATCGCGCCAGAGCATACAGCCGCCAGGGGTATTTAGCAATGCACCTACACCGTGCTACACTCCCGCCCGTCATGGCATCCTCGGCACCACAACCAGTCCACTGGTCGAAGGATTTTGTCGAGCATCTCCGCACGGTCCACTTCGCACTGATCGCTGTTTCGGCTGGTTTGATTGCTCTGATTCTGTCCGCTCGCACCTACAATCCAGCGGTTGCAGCACGCGAGCTTGCGGAGATTCGGCAGTTACAGGACCAGTGGAGCAGACGGTGGGTTGGCAGCAACACCTTATTCGACGTGATGAGCTCTATCAAAGTAAATATACGTTGTCGCTCGGCTCTACGTATCAGTATTCCTCGCGAACCTAACACACGAGCTTTATTAGGCACCGTAGTCGATCGTGGCAAGAAGACTCGGACAGTTATAGCGGTTACTCTTCCGACTGCAACGTGGTTCACGTCCGGCAACCTGCGTGATTCGGTTGCCTACTCGCCCATCTCAGGACCTGAATTAACCTTGTTTCCGAAGCATTTGTCGAGTTTTCGTGAATGGTGGGACTCGTTGAACGGTAACAACCGAAGCGTGTTAATTCCATTCACCATGGAAGCCGAAGGGATGGGACCGCCGGGTGGCACTAGAACGCTTCTTCTGGAAGAAGAGCCAAACATGGTTCTGCCTAATTCTCAGCCATTCGCGCTAACTCTTGCTGAGTACTCCGACTCTGACATTCAAGCCATTCTGTCCGCAAGGGTCGCTGGGATATTCTCCTTTAAGGTTTGCTCACTTGGGAAGCTTCCGATCAAGCAGGACGACTTTACAAAAATCTTCCCAGATTGGCGAACGGGAAACTATCGAGCCGCGTTTTACGACTTGGATGAGGCCGCTCGGGAGTATGGAAGCCTAAGTTTTGACCAAGTAAGCACACTCCTTGCGGCGGACTCCTCAAAAACTCAGGATGTGCTCGAAGTATTCGGAATGAAATTTCCGGCGGGGCAAATCACGTTCTGGGGAGACATTCTCATACTCAACGTTCAGCTATATTTTCTGGTGTACTTACGGCGGCTGTCCGGAAAGCTGAACCGCGACGATAGCGGGTGGGATGTTCCATGGATTGGCATGGATTCATCAATGCCGTCAAGAATGATGTCGTACGCCAGCTTCGTGATTCTCCCGGTCGTCGCAGCCGTGTTTGTTGGCTGGCAAGGCGCGATTAGAGCAGCAAGCGACGGACTAGAGCGAACCGACCGTTGGTATTGGTTTCATCTGCGGCAAGGTTGGTCATGGTCCTATGCCGTGCGGCTTGAAGTTGCAGTACTTGTTCTAGCTATCTTTGCGTCGGCGTACCTTGCCCTTCAATCCTGGAAGTATCGCCCCCGGGTTGCTCCCGAATCGCCCACGCCGCCTTCGGCTCCCACCCAGGTCATGGAATGAAGAAGTTCAAGACCAACAAGAACGCCGTTTCTCTTGCGGGTGAATTTGCGGTGTTGTCACAGCTAGCTCTACGGAACTATGACGCCAACATGACTCTTGGCCATACCAAGGGCGTGGATATTTTAGTTTCAAAGCCGGGTACCAAGAAAATGTTCAGGCTCGAAGTCAAAACAAAACTGCGCCTTAACGATCAGGACGTGGCGAAGTCAGAGATTTTTGGAACGGTCGTAGGCGGATGGATAATGAACGCAAAACACGAACGACCGTATCATGACCCATCGCTGTTCTATTGCTTCGTAATTATCTGGAAAAGGACAAGTAAGGTCCGATTCTTCATAGTCCCCAGTAAAGTCGTCTCCAAGTATGTCAAGGATGAACACACACACTGGCGCAACGAGAAAAAGAAGCAGGGTCAAAGAGTCAGCCATACTGACATGCGAACATTTCGTGTCGGATTCCAGAATGAGAAATACTCGTTAGAAACTCCGACGGCTGAACAGTATGAGAACAACTGGAGGTTTGACAAATGACTGTGAGCCGCTTACACAGGCGAGGACTAAGAATGAAAGTATTTGGCGTTCTGGCATTACTAGCTGGCCCCGTTCTGCCGCAATCCGTTCCACCACTAAAACTTCAGACAGTCGCACCATTTGCAGTTTGTCCTGGCTGGCGACGTTTACGATTATAGGACTGTATTCAACACAGGCCAGAAACCCGTGAGTACGGTCTATGGCGACATCAACGCTAGCATGGCATCAACGGCTGTTTTTGATTCCAATGGCACTGAACTGTTCGAGTTCGAGCGTCACGGCAGGGCAACCGACAACGGGGCAACCAACGCCGTCGCTAAGGAAATTATCAAGCGCCTGATCAAGCTCCGAAATATGCGCTAGGGTGCAATACTTTAGAGATCGAAGGGCTACACATGGCACTACTCAAGCTTCGCAAAGCAAATGAGAACGGAGACGAGGTAGGCAGCGTCTTCATCAATACCGATCAGATCGTCGCAGTTAGCGCTGGCGAGAAAGCGACAGAGGTGCAGATGGCTGATGGCCGGACTCGCTGGGTGAAAGAAACCCCGGAGGAAGTTGTTTCGAAGACAAAGGCTACTAGCTAACTGCCCGATGATTCAAACTAGTCCGCTCAAGAAAACCTGCAAGTGCGGCCACGGCAGAGCCGCGCACCATCCGGTCGCGCATACAAAACCGAAGCAACGGCTCGAATGCTGGTTCCCCGGCTGCAAATGCCAAGACTATGTTTTGGCAAGGACAAGAAACTAGATGCGTCTATTTTCAAACAAGCCCAAACGATGTCGCTGCGGCCATGTCAGTGGCCTGCATCGGTGGAGCCTTCAAGATCGGCGGACGGCGTGCAATGTTAAGGACTGCCGTTGCAAGAAGTTTGTTCAGGATAAGAAAGAGAAAGACTGAACGACGAGTAAATTACGCATCTTTGTCGGTTCTTGTGTAGGGCTGATGAGCTTTCTGTGCAGGGAAAAGCGGTTCGACAACTCCCCGTTGAAAATTCGCTGGCGCTTTCCCGCTATTTCTCTTCAACGTCACGCTCCTCCTGCACTTGGCATTACCCTTCTGCCGCCGCGCCACTCTGGATTCGGCGTCAATTTCAGCTTTATACTATGAACATTCTCCTTTTTGTACGAGCCTTTCGCTTCCGCCGCAAAGAAGAGGTAGTGACCACCACCTTTTGCTTCCGCCGTTTTTTCGATAACGAATTTCATTTCAATCTCGATATCACCGAGCACAAAGACCTTTTCGCTCGGGTACCTGTCCAGCTCCAATAGTTCTCTTCTCAATGAATCGATTACGTCGGCTAGCCCAATCTCCATGAGGTCCTCCTGCGATGCTATCCCGTGCTCTGAAGGCGCTCCTCGGGTCGTCCATAATTGCGGCAGTCTAGCATTGAACAACACCTTGGCGCTTGAGAGTAGTTGGCGCTAAGCTATCGTTCCCAAGTTCCTCTGCACAGGAGATCGCCGTGCAGAAATCCAAACTGCTTCTCGCATTGCAGCAAGAACTTCGCCGCCACTCTCAAGATTTCTTCTGCACCGAAGAAAAGTCAGTAGCGCAAGGCGGGAATGGCGTGATCGTAACTGGCTGTCCGGCGTGCAAGAAGCAGTTTCAAACCAATCCGCAATTCATGAACCATTTGATGGACGACGTGCTTCCGGCGCTGTTAGATCGGCTATCATCCAAGAAAGATGGCTGAGATCGAATACACAAGGGGGATGCACGTTAAGGTGCGACTTGGTTCCGGCCATGTCATCTATGCGGAAATCAAATCCGTCGATGACAGAGTCACCGGAAAGAAACTGAGAATCGTGTTCGGCAATCAGAGCCGGACAGTTGATGTCGAGCAGGTTATCGAAGTGATGGAATCTTCCTAGGAGTTCGCCCTGTCAACCCGAGCAACACGGCGTCTCACCGAGAATAGATAGTAGGCGATGGCGCCGTACCAAAAGCCAACCAGCATGATCAAAAACCATTTTTGCTTAGCGTCCGTGTCGGCTGAATCGTAGAACTTCCAGTATCGCCACATCGCAGACCATACGAGCATTGCCGCTAGCACATAGCACACTTCGATGAAAACGATTAGCTCTCGAATGCTGCCAGCGGTTGGCTGCGATTTCCAGACCCACTCCACAATCGTGACAGATAAAATCAATGCTGATGCCGCGTCGAGCAGGTGCTGAAACCCTGGAGATTCCAGTCTGTTTCTAGTCAGCCAGTCCCAGGACGTTCTATTCACTTCAATCATGTTCAGACCTTAACCGTAGGTCATTCAACCGTTTCGCGCAAGAAGATCGAGTGCCGCTGCGACATTCCGCCCGTTCTGGTCGTGTGCCTATTGACTAACACAGGATACGGATGTAACATCCTTATCATGCCGAACACCAAGGCGTTGAACCTCCGCGCCGTTCCCGCCGATCTTATGCGCCGCGCCAAATCCGCAGCCGCCTTGCAAGGGACAACGTTGCGGGAATGGGTATTGAAAGCCATCGAAGAGAAGCTGAGGAAAGGAGCTAAGTAAATGACCTCTGAGCCTAAAGCGCAACTGGACCCGGCCCAATACGAGCAGGCGTGCGGACTGGTGGATGAATTGGTCTCAGCGGCTGCCGCCGAAGAGAAACAGAATCAGAAACCTCGTTCGAGTGAACACTTTCAGTCGGTTCTCACCAAGATCGGGGAGATGGCTGCGAGAACGCCGCCCCCTTTGTCCGGGATGCTTTTGGGGTTCGTTGCATACGTCGAGGATTACATGGACGACTCAGGAATGGAGCTTTCGAAGTCTCTGACTGCCCGGAAGACATTGTTCCGTAGCGAATACGAGAGGGTGAAAAACGCAGTTGCCAGCCTCAAGGCGAAAAGTAATCCAAGGTAGGTACTACCAACTGGACCGCCCGGTGCTGAAACACCGAACGGCCCCAGCAGGAGGAAAATGACCACCGCGATCATCAAGCCAACCAGAACATTCGACGTGGATGCACATGTGCTCGCCATTGTTTCTGTTGTGGGCATCACGACCTAACACCGCCGAACCGGATGAAACAGGAGCGTACTTTATCGGAGACTGCGGCTCAGTTGGTGACAGGACATTTGAAAGATGGTGCCCGTACGCCCCGGCGACACCGAAATGAAAAAGTTTCCTGACGACGCGACTCCAGACGAAGTCAACGAATTCCTGTTCCATCGCGGACTACGACCGTGTCCGCACTCCCATCACAGTTCTGACGAAGATTTTGCTGAATGTCTGAAACCCAAGCAGATTGAGTTTATTCTCAGTCTCGATTGAACATAGCACGGTAAACCAAAGGGTTTGTTTCTGGTCGAGCCGGGCGGCAAGGTGCAGCATGTCTTCACGAGTCCGACGTGGATGACGGATAAGAAGCTGAAGTAATCCCAGCGCCGTCCCTAGTGCGCAGGAGCGTGGAAGCCAATTTCGCGGCTCTTTGTCGGTTGTGGTTCCGCCGCAGTAATTTGGGATTCCATTTGAGAAAGAAGTTCGCGACCTTCGGGCGTTAGCGTCACTCGAAAGTCACGACAGCCTACAAACGTGCGAACATCTGTGTTTTCGGAGAACTTTGTCCATCCTGATTCGTCGGACCATTTGTCGAGATTTACACAGGACTTCTTCCAGAGGAGAACGAGCGCGTCAATCATCAGATCGTCTGCAACCTCTATTTCTGTGCGAATACCAAATTCCTCCGCGTACTGGCGGACGAGGGTTCGATATGTTCCAAACGATCTTGAGCCGGGCGTGAGATTCGCAATTCTTAATGCGCAGAGTTTGAAGAAAGGGAAAAGATTTGTTGCAGACATCTGGCGCTCCTTACAAAAGTGTAGCAGATATCACCGGGAGATGTGGTTGAGTCGCTGGATTCCTGCAAAAGCGACTTGAATTGGGGTTGAAGAAGGCCCCTTAGCCTACCTCTATTCGCAGTCTGCCCACAGCCAAGCAGCTATGGCTTGCCTCTTGCTTCATGCATATTGCTTAGGCCACGAGCCACAACATATGTGGAGCCGACGAGTGCTATCACTTGCGCTAGACTCATTTGTGAAACGGGAATGGATGTGAAGTGAACTCTGCTCACGATAGTTATCGAGGAGCTTATTCCGAATAAAACTTCCAGTGCTCCGTACAGGAACTTATTGTTCAGTTTGAACTTATAAGCTCCAAATCCCAGCCCCAGCACCATTACCATCGCTATGGCTTGTGTTAGATGGAGTCCAAGAGTTCCAACAATGCGTGCGAACACATCGGGATAATCTGTGGAGACTAAAACCAGCACCATAGATATGGCAAACAGCGGAAAGACCGACATCGCAATCCACTCGAACCAATTTCTGTTGCCTCTCTTGTATTCCGCATACAGCATTCTTCCAGATGCCCAAACGATGAACGCTATGTTGAAGAGCGCGATTATCAGGAATGTGCGTTTGGCCTCCGGCGATGGTGGAGGTTGATTTTGCAGAACTGAACCCGGAAGTGGTGACCCACCCATAAGTGAGCCGAATTTAGCCAACTGATTGGTTTCGGTCAAGCATGACGCGCTCACCCCAACCGCTGCACAATTCCGCTCGGCAACTCCCGCCCATCTCGATCAACAACCAAGAACGCTGCGATCAACGAAACCAATTTTCCGCACACTGGGCACCCGACATCGACAACCCGATGCAGCGGGATGTGGAGCACCCAGCTAGGCCACAGCAGGCGAAAGTTGTCTTTGCATTCCGGGCAGACCGCAATCCACGCAGACAGAGTTTCGGACGAGCCGATCAATATTCGCGCACGAAAGCAGCTTTCCAACGCTGGTCTGGGTTGCATTTGAAATCCTCGGGTTGGGAACGGAGGATTCGGTGGAAGCGGGAACGGAATTGTACTACAAGCCGATGGGAAGCGCCGATGGCCCCAAGCTGTCGGAACTCTTCCTTATTTGTGGACGACCACGCGTTCGTGCGGTCGTTTGTCGTTATTGTCGGCTTCTATGAAAAACACAAATGAGCGCAGACGGATTCCGGCTCGGACGAAGCCTTTTCGGTATAGGGCGTAGCTAATGACCGCCAAGGAAAGAACGACACCAACGAGAACAGCGTAGGCGAGCGCGATCATTTTCGCCCCTTCGTAACGCTCGTCAATGTTTCTGGCGCGGTCGGTTCAACGGCCAGTGCGATATGCACAGGGTAGCCGAGAACTTTCTTCGCAGCATCTGCAACCTTCGAAACCGTATCACGCCCCTCAAGCAAACCGGCGAAAGTCTGATGCTCGGCAGAAAAGCTGAGACGAAGTGTGGCGCCATCAAGCTGCCAACGGTCAACGCGCTCAAGCAACTCGGCGACAAATTTCTGACGCTCCCGAACGCCTTCCATTATCGTCTTGATTTGTCGCGGCGAAATTCCGCTCTCCACCACTGGCTGAGCCTGTCTTGTCGATGTGTTATTCGGGATTTCCGCGATGGCGGTGGCGAGATCGCGAACCTGCCTTGCCTTCTCCTGAACTTTCTTCGTCGTATCCGCTGCTTCTTTGCCAAGTGCTTCGATCAGTTCCGGTATCTTGTCCACGCCCAGCAAGCGGAGTTCTCTGGGAGCGTCATTGAAAAGCCACGGTCCATCAGCGCCAAAAGTTTCTCGGTTGTGGTCGCCCCAAACTCGACGGAGGGCGATTCCCCATTTTCCATCAACCTTTGTGTATCCAATCTCATCGTCGTCGTATTCCCACTCTTCAACACCTCGGCTGCGAAAACTGACCCACGATGAAAGCCCGACGTTTAACCTCTTGATGGCTTCATCTAGGACAGTTACGGCTTTGGTGAGATCGTCAGATGCCGCGTTAAGTGCAGGTGCTGCTGAGGAGAGAGTCTGGAAATGCGTTTGTATCTTCGCTAGCTTCGCGTCACTCGAAGTCATCGTGCCTCCACGCCGTCAAGCGCATTAAATTAAAAACTCCTCCAGCGTCGGCCAGAAGAGTCACAAGACATCCACACCGTCAGGTGCGGCTCAGTTTTCTCTCCAGCTTCCGCCAGAAGTAAAGTCGGCTATCAACCGACGAAGGGAATCGTAGCAGCAGATTACGCTTTGTTCAAGCAAGGTCGTGGTGGGCGGGCTGGGTCGTCCTCGTCTTCGCAAATTGCTGCTCTGCTCTGGGTTACGCGAAACGTCGCCCCTTTACATCTACGGAATGTGAGGTTTGGTGGTGGCAGGCTGCTGCTTGATGGTCTTCTTCCTTTTCAGCGCCTCTTCATAGTCGTCTCGGTACGTGAAAGAGGATGCGCAGTAGCCCTTGTCTTCCGGTTCGGGTGAATCAGAGCAATAGGCGAGCTTTTCTTTCTGACCTTGCTGGTCTCCTGTCAGCGGTGGAGGGTCGGGAAGAGTGGGTAGTCGTTTGATTTCGACACAACGGCCTTCATATTCGAAGCCTTCTTTAGGGCTGTTTTGCACGCTGAATTGTTCAACAAACCTTTTGGTTGAACGTTGAACCGTCAATGAATAGGTGACCCGTTTCCCGCCTTGCGCTTCATAGGTCCTGCTGGTGGCAATTTGCGAGGAGTCTATCGTTAAACTTCCGGGCACTTCTTTGGCGGTTACCGAACGGAGGTTCGCTGCATAGTACAGCGAGCCAAGGGTGGCCATCCATTTGCCGTAGACAAACATGTTTGGCATTGTCGAATCACTTGCTACTCCGTTTTGGAAAGTTTGAATTTGCACCAAACCAGCCGTCTGTTGATCAAACTTTAGCTCATACTCCGCCAACTTCGGATTCCATTTGTACCAAAACCATGGATACAGCAGCGGGTCGTGAAGCTTCACCACAAAAAACTGATCTGACAACTCGCGGAAGCAGACATAGCGGACATCCGCGATGACTGCTTCATCGCCAGCCGTGACCAGTTCTTGGTATGACGCGCATGCTGTCGAACTTACAGGGCAAACGAAGTCCTGAGTGATGTGCTCTTGTGAAGCTAGATCAGCTCGACCAAACGAAGCGCACACGGACACACTGATCGTGATAACCGCTATGGTCCATAAGACTCGCGGACTTTTCATGCTTCATCCGGTCAGATCGAACCAGCTTGCTGGCTCGACCGCTTGCATACGCCGCAGGTCCCACCATCCTTCGCGCAGTGCTTGCAGTAATGGCAATTCTTGCAAGCATGGCACGGGTCCGAACCTGTGCACGTTGCTTCGAAATCGAATGGGAGCACGGCCAACAACAGAAGAAGCAGAACTACGTACGTGAAGAATGAGCCTGCGTTCGGTCGGAGCATGATTCCTCCTAGTTCGTTTTTGGTTGTGGCTTTGACCCTTGGTCCTTAGTGA
>Ga0210402_10005779_pt1 | contig 11027 bp, 12 predicted proteins | sample IncBWC7MmetaG_FD_161055 | JGI IMG/M metagenome (GOLD analysis project Ga0210402, IMG submission 161055) | Forest soil microbial communities from Barre Woods Harvard Forest LTER site, Petersham, Massachusetts, United States - Inc-BW-C-7-M | ecosystem: Environmental > Terrestrial > Soil >... | reverse complement strand
TTGCGGTGGAAGGGGCCGAGGGCGGAGTTCGAGCGTTACAGTAAATTTATTGAAACGCCCGGATTGAACGCACGGGCGAAGGCGGCGGTTAGGGAGAAATGATAGGCACCCTGTTCAATAAACGCCTCACTCCACCGAAAATTTCTGCCGTGCTTCGAACGTCTGGGCGCCGATATTGTCGCGCACCGTGAGCACGATGGTGTACTCGCCGTGTGCTTGATCCTTCGGAAAATTAAGATTGAGCACTCCCGGTTGATAGCGCTGCGGATAAAACGGCTGATCTTTCTGCGCCGCGGCGTGAGGTTCTGTGTACGCGACAGTTCCGTCGGACCGCAAAACCGTTAACCCATATTCAATGTCGAACTGATTCTTGTCGCCAATCTTGTAGCCGGTCATTATGAAACGCGCCCACAATGAATCCCCCGGACGATACGCCGCAACCTGCAACGGTTTGGTGTCATCCTCGCTGCGCAGGAACCGGAAATCGCGCGCGACTAGAGTATCGCTAGCCGGAACGTCGCGGCCTTTCACTTCAAAAGTTGCGTGCTCTTCCACGGTGGCTCGGTTGCGTTCGTCAACCACATTCACCAGCACCTGATACTGGCCGGAATCCGCCAGTGGAGGAATCACGATGGTCTCGCGCAGCTTCGGCTTCCAATCCTTATCTTCGGGCGCCAGCGTGGCTTCCACCTTGTCCTTCACGGCCGGCTGCAGCAGGATGCCGCGGGCGTCTTTCGCCTGAATTTGGTAAGTGATGAAAATCTCCTGCTTGTCCGACTTGCTGTAGCCATCCACCAGGCAACTAAAGAAAACGGATTCGCCCGCCAGGAACTGATAGGTGGATGCGAGCGCGGGTCCGTCCTCGGTCTGTGCGAAAACCATCCGGGTGAGGGCGAGTTTCTTCTCGGCCGCCGCGGCGTTGGATAAGACCGCGGCGCTCGTCAAGAAAATGGCCAGGAGCGACTTCATGGACCTTCACTTCTTATTCTAATCGTTGACTTCGACCGAGGATTGAAGCACATTGGAACGAGTGCCGTTGATCCTGATTCTCTTTTTGCTGGGCCAATTGCTATTCGCCCAGGCCACGCATCCGCTCACCGGACGCCAGATTGCCCCAGTGATGGGCGCGGGCGGCGCGGGTTGGCTGGATCGCCCCGAGCGAGAATCCGAGGAAGCGCCGGATTTAGCGCTGGATGCACTGGGGCTGCACGCCGGCATGACTGTGGCGGACGTGGGCGCGGGCACCGGCTACATGTCGCTGAGAATGGCGCGCCGCGTTGGACCCACTGGAAAAGTCTACGCGAACGATCTGCAGCCCGAAATGCTGCAGAAATTGCGCGCCAAAAGTCAGCGCGAAAAACTGACGAACGTTGAAACCGTGCAAGGCACCGAATCCGATCCCAAGCTGCCGCCGAACGCCATCGATCTGGTGCTGCTGGTGGACGTTTATCACGAGTTCTCGCAACCCCAAGCTATGCTGGATCGAATTCGCGAATCTCTGAAGCCGGATGGGCGGCTGGTGCTGTTGGAATACCGCAAGGAAGATCCCACGGTCCCGATTCGCATCGAGCACAAGATGAGCGTCGCCGAAGTGAAAACCGAAGTGGAGGCGCAAGGCTACAAACTGGATCAGGTGATCGAAAAACTCCCGCGCCAGCACATCATAATTTTCCGTAAAACAACAAAAGGCAGTTAATGGATAAGGGAATTCTGGCTGGCATTCGCGTGGTGGATTGCGGAACCTACATCGCCGGTCCCGCCGCGGCGGTGGTCCTGTCGGATTTCGGCGCTGACGTGATAAAGATCGAGCGGCCGCCCTACGGCGATCCGTACCGTTATCTTTCGCTGGTGCCCGGCATGCCGGTTTCGCCGCTGTACTATTGCTGGATCCTGGACGGGCGAAATAAGAGGAGCGTTGCGCTCAATCTCAGTGACGACGCCGCTCGCGATGCGCTACTGGCCATCGTTCGAACGGCTGACGTCTTCATCACGAATTATCAAGGGCCGCTGCTTGAAAAATTCCGCCTGCGCTATGAAGATTTGGAACAGCAGAACCCGCGCCTGATCTACGCGCATCTCACGGGTTACGGCGAAACGGGCGCGGATTCGGAACAGCCCGGTTACGATCTTACGGCCTACTGGGCCAGGTCCGGCCTGATGCAGTCCATGCACAACGCGGACGCGGAGCCCGCGCAATCGCCGGCCGGTTTCGGCGATCATCCCACAGCAATGGCTTTGTTCGGCGGAATCATGTTGGGGCTGTATCGCCGGCAGATCACCGGCCAAGGCATGAACCTGACCACGTCGCTGATGGCGAATGGCGCGTGGTCCAACGGGTGCGGCATTCAGGCGGCGTTGGTGGGCGCTGAGTTCGTGCCAAAATGGACGCGCGCCACCACGGTAAACCCCATCGTCAATCATTACGTGACCAGCGACAAACAGCGTTTCCTCACCTGTTGTCTCGATCCCAAGAAAGATTGGCCCAGCCTGTGCCACGCCCTGGATCATCCGGAATTGATCGACGATCCACGCTTCCGTACGCCCGAACTTCGCCGCGCCAACGGTCCGGAACTGGTGGCGATCATAGATGCCTCGGTCGGCGCGAAGACGATGGCCGAATGGAAAGAGATCCTGCGCATGAACGGCGTCATCTGGGGACCGGTGCCCAGCACCCAACAAGCCGCTCACGATCCGCAAATGGAAGCGAATGGCGTGTTCGCCGAAATCAAGCCGGGCTTGCGGACGGTTGCGAATCCGCTGACCATCGCGGGAGTAGAAAAGGTCAAGCCTAGACTGGCGCCCAAAGTGGGCGAGCACACGGTTGAGATCCTCAAGAGCGTGGGCCTCTCGGAAGAAGCCATTCGCAATTTAATCGAGCGCGGCGCGGCTATGTCCGAAAGTTAAGGCTGCACGTATATTTTCGATGGGCCCACCAGCGTAACGCGCGGAACTTCCGTTTTCAGTTTCAAGCGCGCCTGACCAGGCTTCGCTTGCGCCAGGAACGTAAGCAGGTGCTGATTGTTGAAGTGCTGATTCAGCTCTTTGAAGTAGGGAGCGAAAGAAACGGGAGTGGAATCTCCCAACCAGAAAAATTCTCCGCCGGTCTCTTCCGTGATCTGCGAGAGATAATTCTGGCCCCAGTTGATCTGCCAGCGGCTATGCCCGAAGTGGCCGGCGCTTGGAAAATAGATGGCGTTCACAACCACGCCGGCGCGCTGGGCCGCTGCAATGGCGCGGTCCAGATATAGATTCGAGGGACCCGGGCCGTTGTCTGGATCCACGCCGCTCGAAATCATCACAACTTCGCGCGCCTGGTCGCCGGCAGGCCATTTTTGAATCAGGTCGAGCAAAGACAAGTAAGGACTCGCGGATGCTCCGGGTTGGGCAATCGGCAAGCGAATCGCTTTGGCTGCCGCGGCATGATCCGCAGTGGGTTTCTGCAGCGCATCCACGGATCCGTTTCGCAAATAGCCGATGCCAATTTTTGTGGTGGTGGGCTGTTGCAGTACGAAAGTATGCAGCTCTTCGAATTCAGTGCCAAGCGCCGAATCGGCGCCGTCATCGATAAGGAGCCAAAGTTCCAGCCCCGCGGGGTCGTTTTGAATCGGCGTCCAATCGGTGACGCGCATGCGCTGGTTGTCCAGGTAAACCATGATGTCGTTCTTGGTGAGACTCGGCGGCGTTGCGTCCTTCGACGCCTCAACGGTAACCACAATGCGCGTAGGGTGGTCCTGGGCGAGCAGAGCGCCGGCAGCAATCAGAACGGCGCACAAGATGCGTTTCATCGGAATGCCCTCCATAGGTTGGACGCACGGCGTACGCCTGAAGATTCGCCATTCGGCGTTTAGTGTGTGGCGGCCCACCGGTTAGCAGGCGAAAGCGCCTGCTCCACCTGGACGAAACCGTGGGGCAGGCGCTTTCGCCTGCCAACTCTGCGGGTCTAAATTCCTGTAAACGCGCCCAAAACCCGCAGCCCGATTGCGACCCCTTCGCGTAACTTCGCAAACCGCGGCGGAGGTGGATCGCAGAACATGACTCCCTCCCCAGCGGGGCCTTCCACGGTCACCTGCAACTCCGGCACTAAGCCCCGATCGCCCGCCAAAATCGGAAGTAAGCGCTGTTCGAGCTGCGTCGCCGAATAAGCAACCATGGACGCTCTCCATCCGAGCTGCGGTGCGATGAAGAATCCGGATGTCCAACCTTCGCCAGGTGAGAATGGCCGAGCGATCGCCAGCACGGGTACGAGGCTTCGCCGTGGATCGGCCGCCAGCAACGGCAGAATCGGGTGGGCGAATGCGAACACGCTCACCGATACGGTATAAGTAGCCAGTTCGAAAACTCCCGAACCCCACGGCGGAAGCCGTGATCGTACCGACGCTTCCAGCGCACCTGCAAAACTCGGCGGACCCGCGGGACCTGAAATCCGCCACGACCCGCGCTTGAGTTCCTTTAGCTTCACGATCACATTCGCGACACCATTTCCAGCGGGGTTGATCAGCACCTGGCTGGCATCCGTGGGCTCGAACAACTTGGTTCGGTTCAAACGGTCGATGCTTTTGCGAAGTAGACGGCCATCCAGCAACTGGCCTTCCTCCAGCAGGAAATTGCGGCGTAACGTGGCATCGCGATAGTGATGATTGCCGGAGAACTCGATCCGTCCTACGCGGTAGACGGTCCCGCGTTGGATCGAAGTTGTGAGGTCGCTACTGTCCGGCGGCAGCGCGACGGTCGCCGAAAAATCGAGGATGCCCTAGCGCTCGGCCTCTCGCCGTTCTCGAAGAAGCGCAGCGCATAGATCGCACGGACGCGTTGTGCTGTGAGAGCGCGGTCCGGCATCGATACGAATTGCAATCGACACGTTTTTGCTTTGGATCTCCGTATTATCTAACCGGACCTTGGCTTCAAAATAACCTTGGGAAAGATAGAGAGACCGCAAGCGAGCGAGATCTGCATCCACGGCCTCGGCTGAATAAGCCGGCAACAATCGCCAGCCGAGAATATGCCGGATTCTCATCGCTCGCAATTCTTGCCGGAGCTGTGCCGGATCCAGCACCGGCACACCCACGAATTGAATTTCCGAGACGCGCGTCCGGTCGCCGGGAGTAATGGTGAGCCGCAGATCGGCCTTGCTGGTCGAAACGGGAACAAATTCCGGATAGACCTGAGCGTTTGCGTAGCCATCCGCTTCGAGCTGTTTACGAGCCTCCCGCGCAATCGCCTGCGCGCGCAACCGATCCAGCAGCGTGCCTTCAGGAACCGCCAGACGCACGCCCAAATTCGATGGTTCCATCAGCATTTTCTGCAGCAGGAATTGCCGGGTCTCGACAACGTAAAATGTAACCGCGCTTCCATCCGCTTTCACGCGAACATCTTCGAAGCGGCCCATGTTCCACAGCGTTCGAACATCCCGCGAAAGGAGGGCGGCGTTGTACGGCTGGCCCACCTGTGTCGCCAGAGTGACTGGCAGCCCGGTTCCAGTGACGGTCACGGATCGGACTACAACCTGTGTCGAAGCGGCGGATTCCACGGGTTGTTCCGCAAGAAGCAGCCGTGCGGCGAGGGACAGAAGCGCTAAACAAGCAGTCATGTTCGCAGAAGACATTGCAGGCTGTGTTCCACAGTGGACTTCGTGTAAACTAAGTCTCCGGCCATGCTACACGTCAGCTATTCGCGCGCCAAGATCCTGCTTCTCACCTTTATCGCGATCGGCGTCCCGTTTTTTGTAAACGAGTTCCTTGGTGAGTCCACACTCCACGAGTCGCGCTGGCTGCTTTGGCTGAACCCGAACTTTTGGTACCGGCAATTTGGACCGGCCGGTCCCAGGCAGACGCGCATCGATGAGTTCCGGATTATCACGATCGCGCGCAACGTGGAACCGGGCTCCGCCTTAGGCGAGTTTCGTTGTACGCATCGCGAATTCATGGCTGACTTGCTTACCAAGGTTGCGGCGCAAGATCCACGTTTAATCGTGCTGGACAAATGGTACGGCCGAATTCCTGACGGAGTGTGTACTTCCGGGCCCGACGGCAACGACGGAACGCCCAAGCTCAGGGAAGCCATCCGAAGCATCTTCGACAAGGTTCCGCTGGTCATCGCCGTGGGTGCATACAACCATGACGACATCCAACAATTCTGCCCCGATTTGCGCTCGGAGGAGTTGAAACCGGAGGAAGTGGTGCTCGGCGAATATGCGCCGCTCAATGAAGGCATTCCATCGGATCGTGTAAAGCTCGCTCTGGCCTGGATCGGTATCGACCTTCGGCAAATTCCGCTGGGCTGGATGGCATTTGGAAAATGCGCGGAGGTGGGCCGCGACGCTCCTAAAATGTGGCCGACCATAGCCACGGCAGCCTCGGAATTGCTGGATCCCAACATCATGCTGACGAATAAACTGATTCAACAGCAGCTTGAGATCGAGCCTCCTTATACCAAACTCCTTCCCGAAGGAAGGTTCGAGTCGGTTTCAGCGATTAGCCTGCTCTGCGACAAGCCCAGCAAGTTTTCCGATTGGAAGAAATGCTTCAAAGACAACGAGGCGGGCGACAAAAGCGCGCTATCGGGCCTGCAGCACAAGATCGTGATCATCGGCGAGAAGTGGATCGATCTGCACAAGATGGATGAGACAGTTTTCACCGGGCCCCATCTGCAGGCGAATTACATAGCTGCTCTCTTGGACGGGAGTATTCTACGGCCTGCTTCGCCCTCGACAAAATACGTGACCAGCGCCTTTTGGCTGATTTTCACGTTTTGGATTTTCTATGGATGGAAGCCCGCATCGCCTGAACTCGCCGTACTGGTGAGCGTGGCCGCAATATTCGGAATGGGCATGCTGTTAAGTGCCGTGACCACCAAGCAGTTGGGCATTTTCACCGAACTCGTGCCCCCTACCATTCTTGAGATAATAGGTTTATACTTCGCTCGAAAAATAGAGCTGCTCCTGGAACAGCACAAGAAAGCTGAAGGAGCGGCAGGAGAATGAATTTATGAACCTCGCGGCATCCAGCAGAAGAATCGCGTTGAATTCTGCGCTCGCGACCTGTATTTTCCTGGCAAGCGGTGAGCTGGCCCGGAGCGCTCAAAGCCCTCCGCCGGAAAAAGGCCAAACCGGTTCGCAGGCTGGAAGTTCCGGTAAGACGACGGAGCAAATGGGAGCTCAGGGAAGCACGGAATCGCCGCTGCGCAAATGTGATTCTCCAGAGCCGGCCAAGACAGAGACAACCAAAACAACCAAGAAGAAAAAAGCGAAGAAGCCAGCGCCCACGAAGTAACACGACTCCCTCAGCGCGTGGAGTTGGCAGACGAAAGCGTCTGCGCCACGGTGGCGCAGGGCGCTTCCGCCTGCGAACCGATTCCTAACTCCCGCTGGCAAACCGCTGGAAGAAACTGTCCTGCTTCCACTGCGGCCGCTCACCCGCATTCGCCACGCGCTCCGCCAGCTTCAGGATGATCGCATTGAACTCCGCCGCCGCGGTCTTATCCACCGGCTGATTCAAATCGTCCGACGGCGCGTGATACCGGTTTTTCAGCCACTCCTTGTGCAGCGTCTCCTCGGGCGAACCCGGCAGATATCCGAACTTGAACGCCAGCGACGGCACGCCCTTCTTGATAAAGCTGTACTGATCGCTGCGAATGAAAAGATTGCGCTGCGGCTCTTTGTCGGCCTGGATCTCCACGCCGGATTCTTTGGCGATGGCGCGGATATCATCCCCCAACGTGGATTCCGCCAGCCCTTGCACCTCGATGTAATGCAGTGCATGCAGCGGCAGGAACATATCCAGATTAATGTCCGCCACGATCTTCTTTTCGTTCACCGTCGGATGTCCCGCGAAGTAGCGCGATCCTTGCAGCCCTTTCTCTTCGCCCGTCACGGCGAGAAAGACCAGCGATCGGTGCAGCTTCACTTTCGATTCGTGGATCAAGCGGGCAATCTCCAAAATGGATGCGATGCCGGAAGCGTCGTCCATGGCGCCGTTGTAGATGGTATCGCCGTTGATCGCCGGACCTACGCCCACGTGATCGAGATGCGCGGTAAGGAAGACATATTCATCCTTCAATTTCGGATCGGAACCCGTCAGCATCCCAGCGACGTTTTGCGATTCCACCTGCGATTTCTTCAACTGAACGTGCGCGCGAATGGTTACCGCTAACGGGAATTTCGGCAAAGCTTCGTCGTTGTCCGCGGCTTTCAGAATTTCGGCGATAGTATGCCCAGTGCCTTCGAAGAACTTGTCGGCGCGTTCCGGATTGATCACAACCGCCAGACGCAGCCCGCTACTCTCGTCGAGCGAAGGATCGGCCAAACCCATGGAAGGCATGAAGCGCGCCAGCGCCATGCGAGACCAGGGAATGTCCATCGATTTCGGATTCGGAATGTTCGCGGTTCCAACAGCACCCGCAGCTTTCAAATACTTCCAGCGCTCGGCGGCGGATTGATAGTGCGATTTCAGAGGGCCTGGAATCGACTTGGGACCACCGGCTAGAAAGACTACGATTTTGCCTTTGACATCCAGACCCGCCAGGTCGTCATAGTCTTTCTCCGGAACTCCGAAGCCATATCCGGCGAACACCGCGGGAGCATCCGTCGAGTCCTGGATATCGCCGCGCATGCTGAGGTTGGCATCTTCGCCCAGCATCAGCCGCTGTGCTTTGCCGTCGCGAACCAACTCTAGGCTCGACTTCTCATCCACAATCTGCTTCACTTCGAATTTCACGGGCTGAAAATAACCGGACGTCCCGGCCGGCTTCAAACCAGACCGTTCAAATTCGCCGGCCACATAGCGCGCGGCCTTGAGATGGCCTTCGCTTCCCGTGTCGCGGCCTTTGAGATCATCGCTCGCCAAATATTCGATGTGCGACCACCAGCGTTTTCCTTCGGCGGTGAAATCCGTAGCCGCGATGAGAAGGCACGCGGCGCTCGGAAGCAGGAACAGCAAAGGTTTTTTCATTTCGTGGCGGCCTTTTGTGCTTTGAATTCGGCGCGGCGGGTCCGGATCTGCGCAGCATGGTTCTCGGCGTGTTCCGCAATAATCTGAAGCAACAGCTTCAACGACATTGGACCCCGCTCGCTGTGCTGCCCCTCGCGATCGAATACCGGCATCGGCAAATCCTTCAGCAATTCGTAATTCTCGGCCCGAGTGCGGCGGAATGTTTCGAGAGCCGGGGAAGTTTTTCTCCTGGTGTAATCCAGATTCGTGGCCCAGGCGTTCTGATCGTAAGCTTCGATCTTCGGATTGTCTTCGGCGATGATGCGCCGCAATCTCATTCCGGCCACCATTTCGGAATCCGCAAGATGCGCGACGATCTGCCGGATGCTCCACTTGGAGGGCTCGGGTACGTAATCGAGTTCGGAACCGGCGGCTCCAGTGATGGAGACCGCAACCATTTCCGCGCCGCGGCGGAGACGCTCCAGTAGTTCGGGAACTTCACTCATAATTGGCCTGTCGAGTTAACATTATAGTCTTTGGAGTTACTCCGCATGCCTGAAGAGATTAAGCCGCAGCAATTCCGTTGTCCCGGATGCGCGGCCAATATGGAGTTCGATCCCGCGAGCGGGTTGATGAAGTGCCGGTTTTGCGGCCAGACCGCTCCCGTTCCACCTGTTTCTACAGGCGTGGCTCCGCCGCATTCACTCGCGGAGTTCCTGGCGAGGACGGATGACGAGCATCTCCGTCCCATCACTGCGCAAGCGCTCCAGGTGAGTTGCTCAGGTTGCGGCAGTCAAATTTCCTTCGAGCCTCCTGAAGTTGCCGGAACCTGCCCGTTTTGCGGCGCCGACATCGTGGTGCAGCCCAAGGCCGCGGACCCGATGATCGCTCCCGACGGCCTGTTGCCGGCCAAAGTTCCGAAGAACAACGCGCAGACGCAGGTCCGGGAATGGCTGCAGACGCGCTGGTTCGCTCCCAACGCGTTGAAGCGGATGGCGCGCCAGGAAGCCATCTCCGGCGTCTATCTTCCTTTTTGGGATTACGCCGCGGATACCCAAAGTCAGTATCGCGGCGAGCGCGGCGATCATTATTGGGACACCGAAGTCTACGAAGAGAGCGACGGCCAGGGCCGCACCGTGCAACGCACGCGACAGGTGCAGAGAACGCGCTGGACTCCGGTGGCCGGCGAAGTGTCGCGCAAGTTTGACAACGTGCTGGTTGTCGCGACTAAATCCATTTCCGAACATAGACTAAATGCGTTGGAGCCGTGGGATCTGGAATCGCTCTGCGCCTACGAGCCCGCGTATCTTTCCGGTTTCAAGGCACAGCGCTATCAGGTGGAACTTCCCGCTGGTTTCGATCGCGCGAAGACTTTCATGCAAGCGGCGATCGAACGCGATGCGGCCCGCGACATCGGCGGCGACGAACAGCGCGTGGAAAATATCGACACGGAATATTCGAATACCACATTCCGCCATCTGTTGCTGCCGGTGTGGATCGGCGCGTACAAGTTCCAAGCCAAGGTCTACCAGGTAGTAGTGAACGCCCGCACCGGTGAAGTGCAAGGCGAGCGCCCGTACAGCGCGTGGAAGATTGCAGCGCTGGTGGGAGTGATCCTGTTCGTGCTGGTGATTTTGCTGCTCCTGCGGTCGCAGAACTGAGCGTCCCACCTATTCAGCGTGCAAAATTGGGTGGGGCTTGTCCGCAATTCGCAACACGAACGACGCTGAGTGGAAGCTTTGGAAGATAATCGGTTCCACATGGAGCACTTCTTCTCCTCTAAGTACAGTCAACACGCATAGGCCACTCAGTCCTTCATATATGCGGAATTCGCCGGAAGGGTCGACTTTGACATCGACATTGGACCACGGATTTATAGGGTGAATGTGAATCCGAACGGGATCGAAGTTGCCGGCAAAAGTCGGCATGGGCTCGATCTTCCCGTGGAGGGTTGGAGTCCAGTTTGCCCTCACGAAGGGCACCGTACGAGTCAGCACGTATTGATAGAAGCCGCGGGGGATCTGTGTGCCCGTCAGTCCTGAAAACTGCGCCGCGACTTCGTTGTCATGGTCCTTTCAGCTGATCACCTCCCACCCGGTGCGC
>Ga0210402_10005778_pt1 | contig 11027 bp, 11 predicted proteins | sample IncBWC7MmetaG_FD_161055 | JGI IMG/M metagenome (GOLD analysis project Ga0210402, IMG submission 161055) | Forest soil microbial communities from Barre Woods Harvard Forest LTER site, Petersham, Massachusetts, United States - Inc-BW-C-7-M | ecosystem: Environmental > Terrestrial > Soil >... | reverse complement strand
GAGCTCATCGCTCAGTATTCATTGTAGCCATAACCGGCATCATTCGGAATAACCCGCATTCCAGTTGTAGCCATACGGTGCGAAACTATCCCCGTAATAATAGGGCGGACGCCCGACCGCTCTGGGAAAAAACCGGCGCTCCTCGCAGCAAAAGTCCGCTCTGGGGAAAAACCGGCGCTCGTCACAGCAAAAGTCCCGGCGCTCGTCAAAGACCCGTCTGGGGAAAAACCGCCGCTCCTCGCAGCAAAAGTCCCGTCTGGGGAAAAACCGGCGCTCCTCGCAGCAAAAGTCCGCTCTCCGCTGCGGAAATGGGAAACCCACGTTCACAGTAATCCCGCAACAGCCACCCCAACCTTGCGCAACAGCGTTCGATGGTTTCACGATTGTCAGCGCGGCCATCGCTCCGAGAAGTACGATGCGCTTCAACATGAGAGCCTCCTCTACCGCAACGCCCAGCCTCATCTCACGCCTTACAGGCCCACACTCGTAACCGCAAGTGTTTCATCGGAGGTTGGTAAATGCAGCCTGTAACACGAGCGCCGGTGCCGTGGCCGCCCCTCGGGCTTTCCGGTTTTCAAAAACAGTGAGCCAATGCACTATGGAGACGATCAACAATTCCAACATTTATGCACACACACACTAACCGCGGTGCTCATTCCCATACTGTGCCAGGAGTGTTCGGCGCGCATAAACCTCCCCTGAAATCCAAACAGAAATCCTAACGGCCCTCTGCGGCCTTTAAACATAACTACCCTCCTAACTTTCATGACGGGACGAATAGACGGACCTTAACAAAGACCGTCTTCTGACGGCCTACAATAAAGCTGTGACTAAAATCGGTGCGACGCGTAATGGGCTGCTGGACGGCCCGCTCTATAAACGGATGCAAGGCTTGGTGTTTGATACGGCGTACGGTGCCCTTGTGGACACCGCCTTGCACTGCCTGCACAGCCAAGGATGCAGGAGACATCGCCCGCCCAATCCTCCGAAAATATTTTCGCCCGCACGTCGCGGTGGAAAGACGAATGCGGCCAATCGCGGACGCGGGTGACCAACCATGCTTGACCGGATGATGTAACAATACTCGACGTGACGGCGAAGGGGCGGCGGCGTCGGCGTCACGCGGTTTTCATACCGCTGCTGCGCAATGCGCTACGCTTATTGCGCCCTACGGGCTACGGGCTGCGTTCGTGTCGGTGATCCGAGCATAGCCTTAGATCTTCATGGCCGATCACTCGTAAGGTGCCAGCTCGACATTGATAATGGCACGCAACGGAGGCAGAGCGTCGTGAACAGTCGCCCAAACGACCTGCTGTGCTATATCTTCATATTCGTGCCGATACTTGTTACCGGCGGCGGCCATCTGCCGCCACTGGATCGCGGGATACCGTGCCTTGATGTCCTCGGGCACGCGCCTTGACGCTTCGGATATGATCTCAAGGCAACGTGTGATCGCGTGGAAAGTGCGCAAGTCGCCGGCGAAACGCCGATAATCGTAGCCTTCCAAAAAGCTCCCTATCAGATCAATAAAATAGCGGATGTCGCCAAGAACGGCTTTCTCAGTGTCAGAAAGCATAGATCGCGTCGGCGGTCGCTTTCGGCCGCACAAGGGGTTTCAGGCCGTCGCGGTTCACGACGTCCACCGGCTCACTAAACAAGCCCTCGATATATTCCTTGATCTCGACGTAATCGAACATCGTCACCCGCGCTGCCGGGTCGAGTTCGATCATGATGTCGATATCGCTGTCCGGGCGGTCGTCACCGCGTGCGATGGAGCCAAACAACGCGGCATGGGCGACCCCCTGCGCCCGCAAGTCGGCCTCGCGCTCCTTCAGCTTCCGTATGATCTCGTCGCGTTTCATGGGCACAATCATAGGGCAAAGAGGGTCAAAAAACAGCTCTCTTTTGCCGACCAATTTTGCGAAGGATAAAGAACAATCAATTCACCAAGCCAAGTCGGTTGGACAATTCTTGATTTCTGCACCACTCCGCATGCGACGATCGCTGCACGCTGCGGCCGTGTCGTACTTCATACGTCTTCCTCAGCCGGCACCAAAATGCGCCCCATTCCAGCGTCGAGGTCCGCGGCGTGCTGCGATATTGCGGACTGCGTTGGAACACGCGCCGCGCAAACATGAAGTCCTTGCGGTTGGAATAGACCGCACCCTCCCCGAAGGCGGGGAAGGATCAAGCGCTACCGCACCTTCACCCTCACCGCATGAATCCCCTTGGTGGTGAACTTCTGCGCCCCGTGCTTGCGCCCCACCCGCCGCCCCTCGCCGCCACCGCCCCCCGTCCCGGCCGGCTGCCAGTTCGGCACCAGCTGGTGCTTGCCGGGGCCGATCAGTTCGGCGCGGCCCATGCGCTTTAAATTCTCGCGCAGCAGCGGCCAGTTCTCGGGGTCATGGTAGCGCAGGAACGCCTTGTGGAGGCGGCGCTGGCGCAGGCCCTTGACGGTTTCGACCGCCTCGGACCCGCCGTGGCGCACGCCGCGCAGCGGGTTGACGCCGGAGTGATACATGGCGGTCGCGACCGCCATCGGGGAGGGCAGGAAGGTCTGCACCTGATCGGCCCGGTAGCGGTTCTTCTTGAGCCAAAGTGCGAGGTTGAGCATGTCTTCGTCGGACGTGCCCGGATGGGCGGCGATGAAATACGGGATCAGGAAATACTGTTTGCCGGCTTTCTTGGCCGCCTGATCGAACAATTGCTTGAAGCGGTCATAAGTGCCGATGCCGGGCTTCATCATCTTGGCGAGCGGCCCGTCCTCGGTGTGCTCCGGCGCGATCTTGAGATAGCCGCCCACGTGGTGGGTGACGAGTTCCTTCACATAGGCCGGGCTTTCGACCGCGAGATCGTAGCGCACGCCCGACGCCACCATGACCTTCTTGACGCCCTTGACCTCGCGCGCCTTGCGGTAGAGGCCGATCAGCGCATCGTGGGAGGTGTCGAGGTTCGGGCAGATGCCCGGATGGACGCAGGACGGCCGGCGGCAGGCCGCCTCGATCTTCGGGTCCTTGCACGCCATGCGGTACATGTTGGCGGTGGGGCCGCCGATGTCCGAGATGATGCCGGTGAAGCCCGGCGTCTTGTCCCGGATGGTCTCGATTTCGCGCACCACGGATTCTTCGGAGCGGTTCTGGATGATGCGGCCCTCATGCTCGGTGATCGAGCAGAAGGTGCAGCCGCCGAAGCAGCCGCGCATGATCGTCACCGAAAACTTGATCATGTCCCAGGCGGGGATCTTGGCGTCGCCGTAGGACGGGTGCGGTGCGCGCGCATAGGGCAGGTCGTAGACCGCGTCCATCTCCGGCGTCGTCAGCGGGATCGGCGGCGGCGTCAGCCACAGATCGCGGTCGCCGTGACGCTGCACCAGGGCGCGGGCATTGCCGGGATTGCTCTCGCGATGGAGCACGCGCGACGCCCGCGCGTACGCCTCGCGATCCTGCTCCACCTGCTCGAAGCCGGGCAGGCGGATGACGGTCTTGCTGGTGCCGATGCGGGCGCCTTCGTCGGCCGCGTCGAGATCGTCGGCGTGCGCCTCGGTCCAGCCCTCCGGCATCTTGCTCTTGAACAGGGCGACGCCGCGAATATCGTCGAGGCTCGCAATCGCGGCGCCGGTTGCCCCCGCCTTGGCCCCCTTCCTGGCAAGCCGGTGCGCGACCTCGACGACCGCCCGCTCGGCATTGCCGTAGAGCAGGACATCGGCCTTGGCATCGGCGAGAATCGAGCGGCGCACCTTGTCGGACCAGTAGTCGTAGTGGGCGATGCGCCGCAGCGAGCTTTCGATGCCGCCGAGCACGATCGGCACATCGCGAAACGCCTCGCGGCAGCGCTGCGCATAGACGATCACCGCACGGTCGGGCCGCTTGCCGCCCTCGCCGCCGGGCGTGTAGCTGTCGTTGTGGCGCAGGCGCCGGTCGGCGGTGTAGCGGTTCACCATGGAATCCATGTTGCCGCCGGTGACGCCGAAGAACAGCATCGGCGCGCCCAGCGCCGCAAAAGGTTCGGCGCTCTGCCAGTCCGGCTGCGCGATGATGCCGACCCGGAACCCCTGCGCTTCCAGCAGGCGGCCGACGATGGCCATGCCGAAACTCGGGTGATCCACATAGGCATCGCCCGTTACCAGCACGATATCGCAGGCGTCCCAGCCGAGTTCGTCCATTTCGGCGCGCGACATCGGCAGGAACGGCGCGGTGCCGAACCGGTGCGCCCAATACGGGCGATACGAGAAGAGCGGCTTTGCCGCATCCGTGGCAATTGCCTGAGGCGTACCCATGCCGCACATTTACGGGGCCGGGCGGATCAGTCAATGGCTGTACTATGAAGGCGCTCCTCCATCGTGATGTCCGGCAGCACCTCCCACCGGACGGCATTGATTTCGTTGGGAATTCCAAAATTAGTTCGTTTTGTCAAAATCCACCACCAACCGCTCCTGATACCTTATAAACAGGGGCAAAAGTCGTGGCAATTCCTAGCTAAACCGTAGCCCGGATGGAGCACAACGACATCCGGGCTACCAAGCTGCCACGAGTTTTGCCCCTGTTACCTGCAATCTTCAGATGTGACCCTGAATAGCGCGTGAAAAACTGTCGCGTGTATTGAAGCCACTGTCGCGTGTATCTGGAGCCATCGAGTATTGACAAGTAATGTCGTAAAAGTTGTCAAGTAGTGGCGCGCGGCAGCAAAAATTGTTTCCACACCGCCTGAATGCCGCCGTTTTGTGTCCAATTCTCGGCGAAGTATGGCCCAAATTTGCCCAGTTTGGTGACATCTATCTTGGCTGGTATTGTTTATCTTGGCTGGTACTCTCTATCCTGGCTGGTAGAGCGAAGGGATTGGAGCGGGGGGCGCGGGGGGCGATGTGCGAAGACAGGTTATCGCCGCCAGCGTGCGGTGACGTATCGCCTGCTCGGGGCAGTCGCGCTATTGCGGCCGACGACAGGCGCACCGTTACGATTCTGCTTTGCACCCTCAACGGCGAGCGTTTTCTGGCCGAGCAATTGGCTTCGCTCGAACGGCAAACCTTCGAGAATTGGAAACTGATAGCATCGGACGACGGCTCGACCGATCGCACCAAATCCATTCTGCGTGCTTTCCGGAAATCTTGCGCGCCCGGCAAGGTTGAGATCATCGACGGCCCGCGGCGGGGGGCGGCGGCAAATTTCCTTTTCCAGGCCTGCGCGGAAAATCTCGCCAGCGAATACTACGCTTTTTGCGACCAGGACGACGTATGGGAGGCCGAGAAATTAAGGCGCGCGATAGATGTGCTGGAAGAGACAGATCCTCGCACTCCCGCGCTCTACGGATCGCGCACACGGCTGATCGACGAACGCGGCAACGAGATCGGCTTTTCCCCGCTGTTCCATAAAAAGCCGGAGTTCCGCAGCGCGCTGGTGCAAAGCATCGCCGGCGGAAACACCATGGTATTCAATCAAAAAGCGCGCGAGCTGCTGGTGTTCTGCGGCGCCGACATGGACGTGCCCTGCCATGACTGGTGGCTCTACCAGGTGATTTCCGCCTGCCGCGGGAAAGTGCATTATGATGCCTGGCCTTCGGTGCGCTATCGGCAGCATGCGCAAAACGTCATCGGCTCGAACATGGGCTGGAGCGCTCGCATGCGCCGCCTTCAGATGCTCCAAAGAGGGCGTTTTCGCCATTGGGGGGACCTTAACGAGACGGCGCTTGCGCGCCTTCTGCCGCGCATGAGCGCGGAAAACCGGCGAATCTTCGGCTTGTTCTGCAAGGCGCGCCACGAGCCGCTGTTGCGGCGCGCCGCAATGTTCGCGCAGACCGGCGTGCATCGGCAAACCTTGCTCGGCAACCTCGGTCTGGTCACGGCCGTGATGCTCAACAAGATTTGAGCCGGAATTCTTCGGGCAAACTCATGGGAAGCATTCTGCTCAGGGCGGATCGACCATGGTGCTGATCACCGGGGGCGCCGGATTCATAGGGTCCAATCTCGTGGGTTACTGGCTGGATATGACAGCCGACGTCGTCGTCAACGTCGACGATCTGACCTATGCGGGTAATCTCGGGAATTTCGCGCGATCTGCCGGCAATCCGAGGCACATCTTCCTCCGCGCGAACATCGGAGACACCTCCGCAATATCGCAGATCCTGGCGAAGTACCGGCCACAGGCGATCGTCAACCTGGCGGCCGAGAGCCACGTGGACCGGTCGATTCGCGACCCCGATCAATTCATCCAGACCAATGTTGCCGCGACGCTGCGCCTCCTCAAAGCGGTTTGTGCCTATTGGAGCGCGCTGGCCGAGACCGAAAAGGCCAAATTTCGTTTTCTCCACGTCTCGACCGATGAGGTCTACGGCTCCCTTGAGGCCGACGCTCTCCCGTTCCGGGAGACCACGGCCTATGCGCCTAACAGCCCCTACGCGGCGAGCAAGGCTGCATCGGACCATCTGGTGCGCTCCTTTCACCACACCTACGGACTGCCTACGCTCACCACCAATTGCTCCAACAATTACGGCCCGCATCAATTTCCGGAGAAATTGATCCCTCTTGTCATTCACCGCGCGCTCGCCGGTGAGCCGCTGCCGGTCTACGGCGACGGCCGCCAGATTCGTGACTGGCTTTATGTTTCGGACCACTGCGCGGCGCTCCGGTGCGTGCTGAGGGGTGGCCGGCCGGGCGGGGTCTACAATATCGGCGCGTCGAACGAGAGAACGAACCTCGAGGTGCTGCATCGCCTCTGCGGCATCCTGGACGGCAGCAAACCGCGGTGCGACGGCAGATCGTACCGCGAGCAAATCGCTTTCGTGAAAGACCGGCCGGGACACGACCGGCGCTACGCGGTCGATACGAGCAAGATCGAACGCGAGCTTGGCTGGAGGCCCAAGGAAACGTTCGAAAGTGGTCTGCGCAAAACGGCCCGGTGGTATCTTGAAAACGAGGAATGGGTTGCGAATGTCGTCAGCGGTGCATATCGCGACTGGATCGCACTCCACTACGGTGAGCGCGCCAGTTCGGCGTAAGGGCATCATACTTGCTGGGGGCGCCGGAACGCGGCTTTATCCGGTCACCCAGGCAGTTTCGAAACAACTGCTGCCCGTCTACGACAAGCCGATGATCTATTACCCGCTCTGCACCCTCATGCTGGCCGGGATACGGGAGATTTTGATCATCTCGACTCCGGAGGATACGCCGCGCTTCGAGCAGCTCCTCGGCGACGGTCATCAGTGGGGACTGGACATCCGCTATGCGGTGCAGCCGAGTCCTGACGGCCTGGCGCAAGCTTTCATCATCGGGAGCGAGTTCCTGGCCGGGAACCATTCGGCCTTGGTTTTGGGCGACAACATCTTCTACGGTCACGACCTTGTGGCGTGTTTGCGACGGGCTTGCGGGCGCTCCGAAGGCGCGACCGTGTTCGCCTATCATGTCGGCGACCCGGAACGTTACGGCGTGGTCGGGTTCGGCGCGAATGGACAAGCCACGTCGCTCGAAGAAAAGCCCGCCAGGGCGAAGTCCAATTATGCGGTGACCGGCCTGTATTTCTACGATGCCGAAGTCGTGGAACTGGCCGCCGGCCTCAAGCCTTCCGCCCGCGGCGAGCTTGAGATCACCGACCTCAACCGGGCGTATCTCGAATGCGGCAAGCTTGCGGTCGAGACCCTCGGACGCGGCTTCGCCTGGCTTGACACCGGAACGCACGACTCCCTTCTCCAGGCGTCGCTGTTCATCGAAACCATCGAGCATCGGCAGGGCCTCAAGATCTGCTGCCCCGAAGAGATTGCCTATCGGATGGGCTTCATCGACTCCGAGCAACTCCGGAGGCTGGCAGAACCTCTGGCCACGAGCGGCTACGGCCAATACCTGCTTCGCCTCCTCGCAGAGCGGGGCCAGTGGAACTGATGCAGGTGAGTCGAGCCTCAATTCCCGATGTCTTGATCTTCGAGCCGCAGGTGTTCGGAGACGAGCGGGGTTTCGTGCTGGAGAGCTGGAACGCCGAAAGGTACCGCCAAGCGATGGGGTTCGATGTCGAGTTCGTCCAGGACAATCACTCGCGCTCGCGGCGCGGCGTGCTGCGCGGCCTGCACTATCAGATCGAGCAGCCCCAGGGGAAACTGGTTCGCGCCGCCACCGGGCGCGTGTTCGATGCCGCCGTCGATCTGCGAAAGTCGTCGCCGACGTTCGGCTGCTGGACCGGCGCCGAGCTGAGCGGGGACAATCATCGCCAGCTATGGATCCCGGCCGGATTTGCCCACGGCTTCCTGGTGCTCTCGGACAGCGCCGACTTTCTCTACAAGACGACGGACTATTACGCACCGGAGCATGAGCGCACCGTCGCTTGGAACGACCCCGCAATCGGCATCGACTGGCCGATCGAGATGGAGCCCACGCTCTCCGCCAAAGATAAGGCGGGCGTGCCGCTTCGCGACGCGGAGGTGTTTCCATGAGGCTGCTGGTCACCGGGGCGAACGGCCAGGTCGGGTGGGAACTCGGCCGCAGCCTCGCGGCGCTCGGGAACGTGGCGGCGCTCGATCGCCGGCAGTGCGATCTTTCGCGGCCGGAGCGGCTGGCGGGCCTCATCCGCGGCCTGAAGCCCGATATCATCGTCAACGCTGCCGCCTATACGGCGGTCGACGACGCGGAACGCGAGGAAGCGCTGGCGACGACGGTCAACGGCACCGCGGTCGGCGTCATGGCGGAAGAGTCCCGCAGGGCCGGCGCGCTCCTGGTCCACTACTCGACCGACTACGTGTTCGACGGGCGCAAGGACGCGCCCTATGCGGAGGACGATCCCCCGCATCCGCTCAACGCCTATGGACGCAGTAAGCTCGCAGGCGAGATCGCGGTTCGCGACGCGGCCGCGGCCCACCTGGTCCTGCGCACCAGCTGGGTCTATGGCCCGCGCGGCCGCAACTTCCTGCGCACCATCCTGCGGCTGGCGCGCGAGCGCGACGAACTGCGGATCGTCGCCGACCAGACCGGTGCCCCCACCTCGGCCGCCCAGATCGCGCAGGCGACCGCGGCCATCGTCGCGACCGCCGTTCGCGAGCGGGCGGACGGGCGATTTGCCCCGGGGCTGTTCCACCTGACGGCATCGGGGGCGACCAGCTGGCATGGCTTTGCCGCGGCGATCCTGGAGGGCACAACGCACGAGCCGATGCCCGCCGCCGGCCGTGTGCCCCGCCTGTTGCCCATTGCGAGCGAAGACTATCCGCTGCCGGCCGCGCGGCCGAAAAATTCGCGGCTCGCCGGCGACCGGCTGCGCCGGCGCTTCGGCATCGCGCTGCCGGGCTGGAGAGAGGGGCTGTCGGCCTGCCTTGAGGAGATGCGCACGTGCGAGCCGGCGTGAATGAGCGGTATCCGGCGTCGCCGCGGTGTCGAGGATACAAAAAGGGATGCGGCGATGCGTAGCCTTGCACGGTGGCTCTATCTGAATTCGAAGTACATGAGCGTTCGGCTCGCGCGCTACGCGGTCCGCCGGATCGTGCGCTGGGCCGATCGGGAGTCTTTGCTCAAGGACGCGGATCGGCGGATCGTCGAGAGCCTGATTCCGGGGTTTAAGTCAGTCGCGCATCTGGCGAAGTATGACTTTGCGGTCGAGGCTTTGATCAACAGCCGTTTCGAAGGGCTGCCGATCATCCGAATGGTTGGGTCGCGTCGAGATCGAGGTGCGGCTAGTCAGTTCGAACGCCACAAGGCTCTTTTCCGCTATCCATATCGCGTCCTGATCTGCGTTCCTTGGCTGCGAACGGGAGGCGCCGAGAAGGTCGCTGCCAATCTGGCGCACGCGCTGTCCGATCTGTACGGGCCGAAGAGCGTCGCAGTCCTGGTTCTGGATTACACGCCCGCTTTCGTGAAAAAGCACTATCCCGATGATATGTCGAGCCGATCCTGGTTTCCCAAGGAGGTGCCCGTCTTTGACTTGAGCGACACAAACAAAATCGATTTGCAACATCGGATCGAAATGCTGGCGAACCTCTTTCTGGCCGTTGCGCCGGAGTTGATCGTCAACGTCAACTCGGAGACCGCTTGGGAATGCTATTTGCGCTACGGCAAGCAGCTCAGTCAGCACGTCCGGCTTGCCGCGTGCCTTTTCTGCAACGATTACCTCCCTTACGGCGTCCCAGCCGGATATGCCGTGACCTATTTCCGGGAAACAATATCGTCGCTCGACGTGATATTGAGCGATCAACAACACTTTCTCGACAAACTCAGTCAACGCTATCGTTTGGTGTCGCAGGAGGCGGCAAAACTTCGGTGCATCTATCAGCCGGTTGCCTTAGCCTTGGGCGCCGCAGGCGATCCGGTCAGGTACGGACGGCTGTCGGGTCCTTCCGCACATCGTCGGCAGATTCTATGGGCCGGCAGGATCACCGCTCAAAAAAATCCGGATTTGCTGATCGAACTCATACGGCGCAATCCTTCATATGATTTTCATGTCTACGGGTCGCTTGAGAAAGAATATCGGCTCTCTGGAATGTCGAATCTATTCCTCCATGGTCCGTTCTCGAAGTTCGATGACATCCCGCACGAAAGGTTTGATGCCCTCTTGTATACCAGCCTTTGGGATGGACTGCCGAACATCTTGCTTGAGGCCGCCAGTCGCGGGTTGCCGATCGTCGCGCCGATGGTCGGCGGCATCGGCGAACTCGTGACATCGCAAACCGGGTGGCCCGTCGACGGACCGGACGACATAGCGGCGTTTTCCGATTCTCTGCGGCAGGTCGCCTATGAATTCGATGTATGCAAAGGCCAACGCCGGATAGCCGCCATGCGTCACCTGATCGAGTCGCGCCACTCAATGACCGCATTTACGAATTCGATTTCACTCTTGATGGAACGACAGCGCTCTCAATGCCGACAATTACAAGCGTCATAAACGTGCATGCCGAAGGGTCGATGGCTCGCGGAGCAATCGAAAGCATGCTTGACGCTGTGGATTTCGCCGCCGCTCACGGCGTCGATGTGCAGATACTCATCGTCGCCGACCGCGTGACGCGGGACACCACCGAGGCCATCAGACCGTACCAGGATCGGGTTCAGATCGAGCACACCAACGTTC
>Ga0210402_10005774_pt1 | contig 11032 bp, 11 predicted proteins | sample IncBWC7MmetaG_FD_161055 | JGI IMG/M metagenome (GOLD analysis project Ga0210402, IMG submission 161055) | Forest soil microbial communities from Barre Woods Harvard Forest LTER site, Petersham, Massachusetts, United States - Inc-BW-C-7-M | ecosystem: Environmental > Terrestrial > Soil >... | reverse complement strand
ATGTGGCGCAGCGAACAATCCGTGAGAGAGGGAAGGTCTCCGCCACCCGAAAGGACAACCTAGCTAGCTCACACCATTATTCAAAGGCAATGCTCGGAACCTTGCCACTAGGGAAAGCCCTAGTAGGAAAAAGCCGACATCGTCCTATCAATAATTGCGGATGCCAGATGCTAACGCAACAGAACCGACTGCCACACCCGTATTTGCCACAATCTGACCGTGGATAAAACGACTGGAGTGAACGTGAGGGCTGCGAGCGCCAGTCTGCGGGAACCACTATGGTCCATCATCGGATTCAATAGGATGACCAGCAGTAAAGACAGGAGGAGCAATAAGTTAGGTCGTGAGTCAAGTTTCGCTTGCATGAGCAGACCTCAACAACACGTATCCTCTCGAGCAAAAAAAGACAGATTTATCGGGTGATGGTGTGTATCGTTTTGACCGTGACGATTCGTGGATCGCGAAACTTTCACCTTCCTCCCGTAACCTGTTGGACGCAGTGAGCGAGCATGTCAGCGACAAAAGAATCACCCGTGTCTGTATTAAACATTGCGTCATAAAGATGGCGCTCTGGCCACTTCAGCTTAAGGTATCTTTTGACGAAGGCAGCGCGATCGCTGTCAATCGTGTCAACGTCCGTGATTGCCTGTTCTTGAGGTATTCCACCAGTGATCAGTCTGTGGATTTTAAAGTTGCGCGGGGCATAGAGGAACACACGGAAAACATCTTTGCGTTCACGAAGAAAATACTGCGAGCCCCGGCCAACGATGACGCATGGGCCGCCGGATAGTGCGTGATTGACCGCCTGCTCGGAAACGGCGGCGATTCGGCGCGCATCAAGCAGTTCCAGCCGATTGGTTGGCGGTAGGGCCCCCTCGAATGCTCCTCTGAGAAAAGACTTAAACACGCGATAAACCGCGGGATCATTTTTCCACTCTCGCTTCTCGACTGCTTGCGGCGTGCTGTTGGTCAGCCGCGCGATTTCCTTAGTCAGTTCGTGGTCCCACAGCTTCCAACCCAGGAGTTGGGCCAGCTTTGCAGCGATCTCCGAACCGCCACAGCCAAATTCACGTTCGATAGCCACGGTTCGAATCATCATGACAATCCCTAACCGGCCGCAACCTCGCCGCCCGCTCCTGGATCATTTTTCTTCAAGAAAAACGCAAGAACGAACATGATGGAGCAGAGCGCGCCCAAAACCCAAAAGATGTCCATATAGGACAGTGCGCCGGCTTGCCGATGCACCAATTGGTAGAACCTCGCAATGGCCTGGTCGTGGGCGTCCGTAGCCCGAAGCCCAGAATGTGCGACTTTTGAACTCAGTGCGTGGAGTGCGGAACGAAATGCAGGGGAATCGGGAGTGATGTGGCCCACGAGAATTTGCTGGTGGTATTGACCCCGCCGGATAATCATGGTGGTCACGACCGAAGTTCCGATACTGCCGCCGATGTTGCGCATGAAGTTGATTATGCCGGAGACGCTATCACCTTTCTCCGGAGGCACTCCGATGTAGCCTGCCGCCGTGATGGGGACAAATAGAAATCCGATTCCGACGACTTGGGCGACGCGCAGCCACATCGCAAACTTGAAGCTGACGAACAAATCAATCTCGTGCGCCGAGTAGAATAGTCCAATTGCAAGGCACAGCCATCCCGTCGCGATAAGCCATCTGGCTTGAATCTTTGTCGTAAGCCGGCCGACGATGGGCATCATCACCAGCAAGACGACTCCGGCGCCGGACAGAACGAGACCGGCAAGCTCCGCTGTATAACCCATGAGCGTCTGCAGAAATTCTGGAATCAAGACCAGGGTGCTGAAGAGCATGAAGCCCATCATGAACATCATCAAGTTCGCTGCCGCGAAGTTGAAGCTCTTGAACATGCGGACATCGATGATCGGCTCTTTGCGGAACCATTCCCAGATGACCAGCGAGATCAGGCAAACCGTTGCGGTTATGACCAGGGTCGTGATGAAATGCGAGCCGAACCAATCGTCTTCCTGGCCTTTGTCCAGAAGGATCTGAAGCGAAGCCACACCCAGCGTCAAAAACGCGATTCCAATGTAGTCCACCCGGACGCCCCCCCTCTTTATGCGATGGAGGAACGGGGGATCTTCGACCAGGACGTGAGTCAAATACAGAGCGAGAAGAACCGCAGGCAGCGTGATGAAAAATATCCAGCGCCAGGAGTAGCTGTCCGTAATCCAACCGCCCAGCATCGGCCCGACCGTAGGGGCGAGAACGGCAGTAACGCCATAGACAGCAAACGCCTGGCCGCGCTGCTCTGGAGGAAACGTATCGTTGAGAATCGCTTGTGCCATCGGTTGAAGTCCACCGCCACCGATGCCTTGCACGGCTCGGAACAATAGCAATAGCGGCAGACTAGGCGCTAGGCCGCAAAGCAACGAACTCACCGTAAAAATCGTAAGCGATGTCATGAAATACCGTTTGCGGCCGATTATTCCCGCCAGCCATCCGCTGATGGGTAAGACGATCGCGTTGGCAGCGAGGTACGAGGTGAGCACCCAGGTGCTATCGTCGTAGCTCGCTCCCAGGCCTCCGGCGATGTAAGGCAATGCAACGTTAGCAACACTGGTGTCCAGAACCTCGACAAACGCCGCGATCGACACGGTGGCGGCGATCGCCCAGGGATTTACCCTTGGGCGCCAGATCGCCTGCCCCGTGGGGAAAGTTAAGGCTGCAGCGCTCATCGCAAGTACACCTTCGCTTCGACATTCATGCCGGGCCGCAGTTGGTGGTCCTGATTTTCACCTGGTTCTAGAACAATCTTTACCGGTACCCGCTGAACGATTTTCACGTAGTTGCCGGTTGCGTTTTCCGGAGGCAGCAGGCTGAAGAGAGGTCCCGTTGCTCCCGCGATGCTATCGACATGACCGTTGTATGTGCGGCCGTTTGAGTCGAGGTCAATCTTTGCTTTCTGGCCCACCCGCATGTGTTTGAGTTGGGTCTCTTTGAAATTCGCAGTGATCCACACCTGATCCAGCGGCACTACCGTGAGCATTTGTTCGCCAGGGTCGACATTCAATCCCACTACGACTTTCTTGGTCACCTCACCGGTTACCGGCGCGAATATCCTGGTGTATCCCAGGTTGAGCTCGGCCTGGTCCAGCTCGGCCCTCTTCTGGGTTACGTCGGCAGCGGCTGAGAGCGCTCGAGCCCGCGTGGACGCTACCCGTTGCGGTCCGGCCCGGGCGGATTCATCCCGCGCAATCGCTTCGATGAGCCGGCTTCGCGCCTCCGCGACATTTTGTTCAGCGGCCGCCTCTTCCGCTTTGGCGGCTGTGACCCCCGCGTTGTCCGTTTGTGCCGCAGCTACCGCGTGGTCGTAAGTCTGCGCAGGTACTTCATCCTTGGCCAGCAAAAGGTGGTAACGCTTAACGTCGTCCTGGGCCTTGACGTTTTCCGCCTCGGCTTCCAGAATACGTGCCTGTGCGGCGGCCACTTGTTTTTCACCCGCGGCGATTGCGGCTTTGGCGTTTTCGATATCCGAAGATGTGAACTTCAGTTGGCTGGCGGTGTCCACCGAACTGATGGGCACATCGATGTTGAGAGCGCGAGCGGCCGCCTCTGCGGTTTCGAGGTTCGCCTGCGCTTTCGATACAGCGACTTGATAGTCTTCCGGGTCAATCTCCACGAGTGTGGCACCTTCCTGCACATACTGGTTGTCTCCGACGTGCACCGCTTGCACGTACCCGGAGATCCGCGCGCTTACCGGGTAGAGGTGAACGTCGACTTGCGCGTCGTCGGTGCTTTCGAAACCTGAAAAGTAGTGCCATAGAAAGATGCCACCGACAAAAACTACCACCACGGCAGCAACAATGATCCAGCGCTTGCGGGAACGTCGGCTCGGATACACGGGGGGCGGCGGCGGGGTGGGGCTTTCCGTTGCGATATTGGGTTTTGGGGACGATGAACTTTCCGGACTCTGAGCGGTCTCTTCGTCGGGCATCTTATTGTCCTTTCAAATACAGCGCGTAGTTCGATTCCGCGAAACCGATGGCTCGTGCCAGTGAGATTTTTGCGACGTTATAGCTGTAAAGGCTGGCGATATAAGCGTCGTTGGCATCGGCGAGGGATTGCTGCGCCTGAACCACTTCGATGTTGTCGGTCACTCCCGAGGAGAAGCGATCACGTGATTGCTGCAGGGTCTCAGCAGCGAGCCGGACGGCATTCTTCTCAACCGAGACTTCTTGGGCGTTAGCTTGCAAGTCAAGGAAAGCGTCACGAACGTCCTGATCGATCCTGGCGTGCAGATCTTCAAGCTGTTGTCTGGCCCTTGCCAGAAGCGAATCTGCCACGAGGTTATCTCCGTGAATCCTGCCTCCCTGGAAAATGGGAAGCCGGAGCACGGCAGCTGCGTCCACTGTGCCGTGATTCGACGCAAAGTTGTCGCCAATGGATCCGTAATCCGCGATAGCCGATAGCGTCGGATAACGCTCGGCTGAAGCGGCCTTCTTTTGCAACTCAGCGGAGCGTACTTGCTCGGTTAGGCTTTTATAGTCGGCGCGAGAGGCGTATGCCTGCTGCAATGCTTCATCGAGGGTTGAAGTCGCAAGCGGCTGATAGGCAACTTCGGTGGTTATATCGAAACTCTGACCCTCCGGAAGTCCAATCGCCCGCGCCAGAACCAACTTCTGCTTAGCCAGATTATTCCGCGCGACGATCAACCTTTGTTCGCGTGCCTGAAGCTCGACGTCGGACCTCAGTACGTCAACCGCAGCCGCAAGCCCTGCCTTCTTCTGGTCGGTCGTCTGATCGAAGAGCGCTTTCGCAGTGTCGCGCTGAGCTAAAGCGGACTCGACTTGCGACTGGTCGGCGATAACCAACAGATAATTGGACACAACCACAAGAACAACCAGCTCACGTGCATTTTTGTAACTGTACTGGGCTGACTTCACTTGCGCAGCCGATGATCGAGAACGCTCGATAGACTCCCAATTTAAGATTGATTGATCGAGGTAACCTCGTGTGTCGAAAACTCCAAAGGGGCCGATGACGCGTGGAACGCCAGGAATAGGGATGTTAATGCCTATAGTCGCTTTCAGATCAACCTGTCGGACGCCGAAACTGGTACCGGTCGTCAAATTTGGCAGCAACGCGCTTAGTGCCTGCCACCGTTCGCCATGCGCCGGAGACTGCATCGCCGGAAAGCAACCCCCCAAGGTTCTGCCGTAGGCCACGAGTTACGGCGTCGTCCAGTGAAAGCGGCAGCGCCGTTAGACTGGCTTTGCCCGTGGGAACTCCTCCCAAGTAGGGATTTTGCAGCTGAGGGTCTGAGTTGTATGTTTCCGGAGCAGCAGAGGTACGCGCACCGTAGGACACGGCTCGCTGACTCGTGCCACTCAATTCAGATTGTCCGTGAAGAGCAACTCCTGCGAACAAAGCCAGGCAGGTTGTGATCACCTTACTGCAAAACCTTGCGCGATCACACGTTACGACCGGGCCCTTGCCCCGGTCTTTGCAGTAGATTGTCGTGCCATCCTTCACTGTATCCGTGCTCATGACATGTTCTCGCTAAGTTCGTGCAAGCGAAACCACTCGCGTTCTGTTGCCGAGCTCGGCCTGAGGGCATCTCAACAGATTGGACCGGGTCTGCACAATCAGACGATGGTATTGCCAATACCTTCGTATCAATTCACCGTCTGTCAGTTTTTCGTCGAAGCGTGCGCTGGATCACGGCAGTTACTAACTTGGAGGGGACCAGTATGAAGCGCCTTTGTCCTTCACGAAGAACACGGCGAATTTCGCCCGTTTTGGTTTGGCTTGCATTCCGCCCAACGACGTGGACATCCAAACAAACTTCGATGTATACATGCTCGGCAAGGTGCTCTGGTGCATGGTCGCTGGTAAGCCCAAACTCGACAGGGAATTCTGGGATGAACAGGGCAACGATGTGACGAAGCTATTTCCAACCGACCCCAACATGTACATGATTAACGATCTTTTGGGGCACTCGGTCGTTGTAAGGGAAAACAGTTGCTTAAGCTCAGCCAACGACTTGCTGCTCGTTGTGGACACCCACCTTGAGACGATCAAGCACGGTGGTCAGCTATTGCGGGACGCTCCAAGTCAATGAAGGGCGGCAAGCTGGGGTCGTGCCAAAGCGTCAGTTGGCGTTAAATCTCGATTTCACTCAAAATCCCCTCAATGAGCGAAATGGCCTGATAGCGGCAGTTGAGAAACGCGCGTTGACTCCAGCTACAAAGAAATGGATAATAAACCGCTTTCGGAGAGGACACCTATGCAACGCTCTCCGCGTCCCATTAAGACGCTCAACCTGTCCGATTCCGTTCATCTACAACTCAACCCGCATCCTGTCGCCGTAAGTGCAGCCGTCCTACGTACGCCCTTGCGACTGTCCAAAGCCGCTCTGGCATTGGTGTTGGCGTTTTTGCCACTGCTCGCCGCGGTGGAATCGGCACATGCGCAGACTTATCAGGTGCTCTATTCGTTTAAAGGCATGCCGGACGGGTCGTGGCCGCAGGCGAATCCGATTCTCGATTCTGACGGAAACCTCTACGGCACTACTTACCAAGGCGGAACTTCCTTCTATGGAAGCGCCTACAAATTGGACGTTACGGGCAAGGAGACAGTTCTTTATAGCTTCCTCGGCGGCTACGGACAAAATCCCACTGCCGGTTTGATCCGGGACGCGAAGGGGAATCTTTACGGGACCACCTTTTGGGGTGGAGCTTACGACGAAGGAGCCGTTTTCAAGCTCACCCAAAACGGCCATGAGGTTGTGCTCCACAGTTTCACAGGGTCGGAAGGGCTTTGGCCTGCTGCCAGTCTAATTATGGAACAGACCGGCAATCTGTACGGAACCACCTTGGAGTACGGAAACTGCTGTGGCGAGGTCTTCAAACTGGATTCGAGCGGACGGCTAGCTATTCTGCACAAGTTCTGCTCGAGGCAAAACTGTTCAGACGGAGCGGATCCCGATACGGCGCTGATTTGGGACAAAAAAGGCAACCTATACGGTGTTGCGTCTGCTGGGGGCTCGGAATCCGGCTGCTGCGGATTGGTATTCCGGTTAAATGCCAACAGTAAGGAGACGGTGTTGTACCGCTTCAAAGGTGGGCCGGGCGGGAAGACGCCTTCTGGAGGTCTAGCCCGGGACACTGCAGGCAACTTGTACGGCACGACAGTAATCGGTGGCACAACCTGCAGCCAGTCTAGCTATGGCTGTGGCGTGGTGTTCAAGGTCGACACGGTCGGCAGGGAGACAGTTCTGCACCGCTTCACGGGTACGGGTGGCGACGGAGCAAACCCCTATGGAGGTCTGGTTTTGGATAGCGGTGGCAACCTGTATGGAACGACGTCAGTAGGTGGAGATCTTAGCTGTGGCTACCAAGGTTCTGGCTGCGGGATAGTTTTCAAACTAGATCCAACCGGTAAGGAGACTGTGCTGCACAGCTTTCGCGGCGGAGCAGACGGGCAATTTCCTGAAGGAGGGGGAAGTCTCGCCATGGACGCAGCAGGGAACCTCTACGGCACCACGGCTGGCGGCGGTACCTACACCGCAGGAACAGTATTCAAGCTGACGCCGTGAGGGGAAGTCGCGTGAGCTTCGCAAAAGCTTGACATGAATCGTCGTGGGAAATTGCAGCATTCCCCCTCGGAGAGAGGTTTGCATGAAACGGTCCGAAAAGAAAACTGCTGAGCTTTCAGATTCACTTCACCGGCGGCTCGACGGATATGCGCTCGCGGCAAGCCTAGCCGGTGTAAGTTTGTTGGCTTTGGTGCAGCCGTCCGAAGGCAAGATTGTCTACACGCGTGCTCATCATGTGATCATTAACGGCCAGAGCTTCAGGCTGGATCTGAACCACGATGGAGTGACCGACTTGACCGTCGAGAACAAGTACTACACCGGCAGTTGCCAAAGCGGCATATGCAGTCACTTTCAGCGGCTTGCCGCAAAACTGGCTCCGGGCAACAGCGTCGTGTACAACGTATTTGGTGCTGTGGCCATGAAGCCCGGAATGCGTATTGGCCCGAGGCGCGCCTTCCGCGGTGATGTAGAAACTATGGCCTTCCTCGATACTGTCACGAGTCGTGGGCCATCTGGAAGCTGGCTCAATGTCCGCAATCGCTACCTCGGAGTGAAGTTCAAGATCAATGGAGAGATCCACTATGGATGGGCTCGCCTGACCGTTGATGTTCAACTCCCGATTCAGATTACCGCTACGCTCACGGGCTACGCTTACGAGACGACCCCCAACAAATCGATCACAGCTGGACAGACCCGGGATCCAGACGATACCGTCATCGAAGAACCGCATGCATCTCTAACCGCACCTCCTACCCAACTCGCAACCCTCGGCACCTTGGCCTTAGGGGCACCCAAGCTCTCCATTTGGCGGCGCGAAGAGTTGATTAGCGGTAAGCAGTAGGTTCGGTCGCCGCCTCCGACTTCACAGTCCCCCGTTTGGACGGAATAAATTCGATAGCTGTCGTAATATCGCCATTACACTCATCTTCCCGGCAACGGGGCACTTGAGTGTAATGCTGTTATCGTCAGTTATCCTTCCTTCGCCTTCCCAATACCATCACTTAAAACAGTGATGCCCGTCACGGCGGGGGCAGACGCTTTGTCGTAGCTTGGTTGCGAGGCTCCGAGTTCTTGCCTCACACGCAAGTAGGCCCCGCAAGACCCAAATCAAGGCAACTCGGAGGTCTCGGATTTCCCCCGACCCTAGGCTATTCATCAGCAGGTTTTGGGCCGCCGCGAAACCCAAACAGTAATGAAACTTGGATACCCATGCGATATGGCCAGGAGGAAATATGAAGGCTACGAAATTTAGATTCATGCGTTGCGTGACGAGATTTTGTCCCATCGCGGCACTGATGCTCACAATGTTGGTCCTGATTGTTTCGGCCACGACCGCAGTCGCGCAAACGCCGGTCTTTGTGCCGGGGAATGCGGGGGGGTGTTTTGGCAATCCAGTGGATGAGTGTAACCACCCATTCGTTGCCGCTATCGCGGCTAGCGGGCCGGGCACAATAACCGTCACTTATGTGAGCGGCCTTGTTGTCTATGACTCCAACGGCGACAGCACTGGCCCGAACGGTGTGCCATGCAGATGCGGTGGCCAGACCCCCCTTAACGAAGGTCGTGGACTCGGGCTCGCGAACGGATACAAAGAGTCCGCAGCCCTGATCGGTGTCTTCGTTCCTCAATCGAGGGTTCTGCGCAAGCGATTCACCGCCATTGATGGCACTAAGAATGCAGCGAAGGTTGGCATTATGCCCGGTTATCTCTTCTTCATCGGCACGGGTAAGAGCTTCCCAGTCAGCGAGGCGGGGACGCTCTTCCTGGGCATCAACGATATGATAGTGGGCGATAATAGCGGAGGCTTCAACGTTACGGTTAGCGTCCAGTGACGCCGTTCATTCATTCTCTCCGGCTGCTTGGAGTTTGAGTGCCCAGTGGCCGGAGGCCAATTTTATTGGTTACAACATTATTGGTTACAACAGTTGACCTTGGACGCCAGTTAATGGATAATGGCGTCCTCTTCAAGGAGGTCGTCATAAAACGGCCCCGCAAGCCCGCTAGCCTCTCCCTGTCAGTCCACCATCGCCTCAACATGTACTCGCTGGCGGCAAGTGCAGCCGGAGTGAGCCTGCTGGCGTTAGCGCCCCCCAGCGAGGCGGAGATCATTTACACCAAGGCCCACGTGGTCCTCGGCGCACGCAGCTATATGGGTTACGCGTTGGACCTTAACCATGACAAGATCGTGGATTTCATCCTCTTCCACCGCTTCAGCTATGGAGGGAGCGGTACTGCAATGAATTTCTACTCTCAGGTCTTTGTGCCTTCCTACACGGGGGCGAATAAGTTGAACCGGGTCGCCTTAACGGCGAGCAAGAATGGAGCCATGGCGTTCCGTGCGGGTGACAAAATTGGGCCTGCTGCCTTCTTCTGGCACTCGGGTTCGATGGCGAGTGCGGCAGGTACAGTTGGCAAACCGCCATTCCGCTATCTAGGCAAGTGGGGAAACGATGGCGAGGGTCTGAAGAACGCGTACCTTGGATTCAGGTTCGCCATCAAGAACAAGATTCACTATGGCTGGGCCCGCGTCAGCGTTTCTGAGTATCCATTCGCGGCCACTCTGACCGGTTACGCCTACGAGACCATCCCGAAGAAGCCAATTATCGCGGGCAAGATCAAAGGGCGCGATGCAATCACAGTGCAATCGGACAGCACACCTGCCACGCTGGGCAGGTTAGCCGCGGGACGAAAGTAGGGAGGCACGGGGTTTTGAGTTTCACTCAGGAGCGCATTGTTAGGCCCGCGAGAGCGCAATGCTGGCGACATAGCAGGCCAAAGAAACGCTGACGCCTGTGAAAGGTGCGCTGAACCAATAAAGCTTGGCGAGCACAACAGAACCACCGAGCGTTGCCAGCCCGACCACGAGCAGGAACGGTGACTGAAAAAGAAGTTGGCCGTGCGCCAATGCTAAATAACCGAATACCAAGCCGAACAAAATAAGTCCCATGCTATGGCTGGCATTGAAGCCCACCCAACATCGCCACATCGTTGTTTCTTTCGAAATCACAGGTGAAATCTGGTTCATGCTGATTTGCAACGCGGGGTCACGGGGCGTGAGGTTTGGCCCCCAGAACGTATAGACGAGGTGGACGACTCCGAGCGTAAAGATAATGCTCGCACTAAGAACCATGAGAATTCTTGCGGCCAAGATGCTCTCCCTATTTTGCGGACCTAACGCCTAGGAGGCTGCGGAAAAACTCTCGATTCGTATCAGGGTATGCCTTCAGGCATACCGTAAGCCGCTGAAAATGGGTCTGGCTTTAGCCGCTGGCGTGCGATGCTCCTCGTGTAAACAGCATTTTTCCGCAACCTCCTAGAGAAACTAATGTCGGAGTGTTCGCGCTATGCATCGTCCTCATCATAACCCATCGGCCATTGCGCAACTATTGGCGAAACATCGCCTCTCTGACAATGTCGGCCGGTGTCAAGCACTTTTGAGCGCACTACTGCATGCGCTCAAA
>Ga0210402_10005773_pt1 | contig 11038 bp, 12 predicted proteins | sample IncBWC7MmetaG_FD_161055 | JGI IMG/M metagenome (GOLD analysis project Ga0210402, IMG submission 161055) | Forest soil microbial communities from Barre Woods Harvard Forest LTER site, Petersham, Massachusetts, United States - Inc-BW-C-7-M | ecosystem: Environmental > Terrestrial > Soil >... | reverse complement strand
AAGAGCAGGGTCAAGGCGTGCCAAGCCATCGATGCCATATCAACCGGCATTCAAGCGTTCCTCGCCCGTCTGGCTCAAGGGCCGCACCCGCCCGACCCACGAGGCATGCGCCAGCGACACGAATTTCCGTGTCCGTTATATCATGCTGCAGCTCTCACCGCGCCCGATTGAAACTTTACATCGGAAAGCGCGTGCAGCGTCAAGTGGTCGCGATTTCCGTCGCGACTTCTGACATGGTGCGACAAAGCTGCTAGCCTATTGCGATCCGAGATCAGCGTGCCACAGCAGGTGCGATCAAGAGCCTGTAGTCGCGGAGGAGAACAAGATGAAGTTTGGCATTTTGCGCGCCGCTGCTTCAGCCACGATCGTTTTGTCTGTCGCGGTTGCGGCGCAGGCGCAGAACGCCGCCGATTTCTACAAAGGCAAGAACGTCGAGCTTTACATCGGCTACAGCGTCGGTGGCGGCTACGACCTCTATGCCCGGGTGCTCGCCCGGCATATCGGCCGGCACATCCCCGGGAACCCCACCATCGTGGTGAAAAACATGGAGGGCGCCGGCAGCTTGCGGCTCGCCAACTGGCTTTATCGTATCGCTCCCAAGGACGGCTCGGTGTTCGGCACCATCGGACGCGGCACGGGCTTCGATCCGCTGCTGGGCCAACAAGGCGCGCAATTCGACGGCACGAAGTTCACTTGGATCGGCAGCGGCAATCACGAGGTCAGCGTCTGCGTGGCGTTCGAGGGCCGCGCCGGCATCACCCGGTTCGACGACCTGCGCACCAAGGAGATGACGGTCGGCGGCACCGGCGCCAGCGCCGATACCGACCAGTTCCCCAAGGTGGTGAACGGCGTGCTCGGCACCAAAATGAAGATCGTGAGCGGCTATCCGGGCGGCAACGATATCGTGCTCGCCATGGAACGCGGCGAACTGCAAGGCCGCTGCGGCTGGTCGTGGTCGAGCGTAAAGGCGACCCATGGCTCCTGGATCGCCGAGAAGAAACTCAACGTGCTGGTGCAACTGTCGTTGCAGAAACATCCCGACTTGCCCGATGTTCCGCTTGTCGTCGATCTCGCCAAGACCGATGAGGACCGGCAGGTCCTGAAGCTGATTTTCGCCCGCCAAGTGATGGGCCGCCCGTTCCTTGCCCCGCCCGGCATTCCGCCTGATCGCGCCGAGGCATTGCGCAAGGCCTTCATGGATACGATGACGGACCCAGCCTTCGTGGCAGATGCAGAAAAGTCGCAGCTTGAGGTCAACCCGGTCGCGGGTGACGATTTGCAAAAGCTGGTGGCCGAAATCTACCGCGCGCCGCCTGAGGTGGCCAAAAGGGCGGCCCAGCTTCTGGCGGTGAAGTGATCTCCTGGGAACCCGGCGGCGTGCAGGCCGCCCGAGCGCGTTTGACCTTGGCAAAAGCGAACGATGCAGCATGTCTTCCCCCTGTTGTGAGGAAGCCAGCAGCCGCCAGATCATCGAGTTGCGCACGCTGCGATTGACTTCATCCGGGGCTGGGCGTTTGCTTCCACAGGGCGGCAAATGATTTCGGAATGTCCTCAATGAAAATCGCGGTACTCCCGGGAGATGATATCGGCCCTGAAATCACGGATGCGACATTGGCGGTGCTGGAAGCTGCGGACCGGCGCTTCGACCTCGATCTCGGTTTCGACGTGGTCGAGGTCGGCATGGCGGCGCACCGCCGTACCGGCACGACCCTGCCGCGGGCCGCCGTCGAGGCGGCTCGTAGTGCCGACGGCATCATCCTTGGCCCGTGCGGCGTCTCCAACTATCCGCCCGAGGGCGACGGCGGCGTGAACGTGCCCCGCACCATCCGCAAGACTTTCGATCTCTACGCGAATATCCGGCCGGCGCGGTCCCGGCCGCCGCTGCCGCGGGCGGTTCCGGGTCTCGATTGCCTGATTGTGCGGGAAAACACCGAGGGTTTCTATGCGGATCGTTCGCTGTTCCAGGGGCCGGGCGAATTCATGCCCACGCCCGACTGCGCGCTGTCGTTTCGCAAGATAACCGTCCACGCATCCCGGCGCATCGCCAAGGTGGCGTTCGAGGCCGCCCGGCACCGGCGCGGACGCATAACGGTGATCGGTAAGCGCCACATCCTGCCGGTGACCGACGGCCTCTTCTTCAACGAGGTCAAGAACGAGGCCGTGCTGCATCCGAACGTAACCTGGCGCGAGATGGATATCGACGCCATTGCGGCCGATCTCTACACACGGCCGGGCGATCACGACGTGATTCTCACCACCAACATGTTCGGCGACATGCTTTCCAACGAAGCTTTGGCTCTGTCGGGCAGCCTCGGCCTAGCCCAGTCCTTGAACATGGGCGAATGCCATGCGGCCGCCAATGCGGGCCATGGCTCGGCGCCCGATATCGCCGGCCGCGGCACCGCGAACCCGGCTGGCCTCATGCTTTCGGCCGCAATGCTTCTGCGCTGGCTCGGCGAGCGACATCAGCTCCGCGAGTTCGTCCACGCGTCCGCAAGCATCGAGGCGGCGTCCGATGCCGCCATGCTGGATCCGGGCAGCCGCACTGCCGACCTCGGCGGCAGCAGCAAGACGCAGGTGTTCACGAAGGCGGTGATCCGGGCGATGCGGGATTGAATTAATTCGGACGGTTTGGGTGAGGACAGGCGCCGCCCTCGAACAATCTCATGACACGCCACTGACCGGAGCCAACCTTGGACGACATCACGAAAACCGCATTGCATTGGCCCGATGCGATTTATGCGCAGTTCCGGCGGGTCGGGATCCGGCAAGTGGGATACGTGCCGGACGCCGGGCACAGCCGCCTGATCGAGCTTTGCGTCAAGGACCCGAACATCCATGACGTTGTACTAACAACCGAAGAGGAGGGCGTCGGTCTGGCAGCTGGCGCCGCGCTCGGCGGTCAGCGGGCTGCGCTGCTGATGCAGAGCAGCGGAGTCGGCAACTGCATCAATATGTTCTCGCTGCTGCGGAACTGCGGCTTCCCTTGCCTCGTCCTCATCACCATGCGGGGCGAGTTTGCGGAATTCAATCCTTGGCAGGTGCCGATGGGCTCGATTACCGAGGCGAGCCTGAAGCTCTGCGGGTTCTTGACCTATCGGTTGGAAGAGCCTGACGATGTCGACGATGTGGTCGGCGGCGGTTGCGACATGGCGTTCGCGGGTGGTTTGCAGGTCGCCATTGTGCTGTCGCAACGATTGATCGGCCGCAAAGAATGGACCAGATGATGCTCGACCGGCGTGAGTTCGTCCGGAAGTTGCTTGCCGACCGCAAGGGCTTGGCAGTGGTCTCCGGGCTCGGTTCCCCAACCTATGACGTTGCGGCGGGCGGCGACCATCCGCTCAACTTCTATCTTTGGGGCGCCATGGGGGCCGCCGCGATGATCGGCCTTGGCCTTGCGCTGGCGCAGCCGGCGCGGCGGGTCCTCGTGCTTACGGGCGACGGCGAGGCCCTGATGGGATTGGGCAGCCTTGCCACCGTCGGGGTCAAGCAGCCGGGGAATCTCGTCGTTGTCGTGCTCGACAATCAGCATTACGGCGAAACCGGCATGCAACCGAGCCACACGCGTTCCGGCATCGATCTCGTCGCGGTGGCAAAAGCTTGCAAGTTCGTCGATGCGCTTCACGTATCGGAGATCGGCGCGGCGAGCCGTGTCCGCGATCTCGTGCATCATGGCAATGGGCCGATTCTGGTTCAGGCGCGGATCTCAAATGAGGCCGCGCCCCGCGTGCTGCCGACTCGCGACGGCCATGCGGTCAAGCTGCGGTTCATGGAGGCATTGAGCAAATCGAGCGGCCAGAGCATTTCTTGACAGATCGACAACGTTGCCGCCCGGCTTGACCAAGCGATCCAGTAAACGGCAGCCCAATCGAAAACGCGCTGACTAGGAATTGCTCTAAGCGTGTCCACAGCTTGGATGAATGGTTGATTTTGGCACTGCCGGCGTATACTTCACGTCACTGCCCCTCTCCAGACCCGTAGAGGCGAGATCGACCGCGATGGGTGAAGTGTTTGCATCGGCGCCGTTCATCGTCGGCAAGAGTGAGCCGTCTCCGATCGAAGCCACTATCCCGGCCGAGGAAGCTCTTTGCCCGGTGATCTCGCACGAGTGGGTGAATGACGAGTACAAGCATCTCGTCGTTGCGGCGTCCCCGAAGGCGCTCGCCGTCAAGCCAGGCCAGTTCTTCAATCTTCTGTGTCCGTCGCCGGACGCGGGCGAGCTGTGGCTGCGGCGGCCGCAAAGCGTCTATCGCATCGATGGCACCTGCGGCCGCATCGAGTTCCTTTACAAAAGCGTAGGCCGCGGCACCAAAGGGCTCGCGACCTTGAAGAAGGGCGACATGCTCAACATCGTGGGCCCCCTCGGCATCGGATTTCATCTCGATCCGTCGTGGCGCCATATCGTGGTGCTGGGTCGCGGTGTCGGCCTCGCCACTCTGGCGCCGATCTCTCAGCTTGCCGCCGGTTATGGCGTCGGAGTCACCGCGATCCTGTCGGCGCGCAGTCGCGATCTCGTGATGGCGGACGATCTGTTCGCCAAGGTCGGCACCGTCGTTCCGGTGCTCGACGTGGACCGCTCCAGCGACGTCGAAAATGTCGAGAGAATTCTTGAGGAGTTGATCGCGGCCGATTGCGCCGACGCCTTCTTTACCTGCGGCTCCAATCGGCTGATGCAGTTGATGAAGCGGCTCGCCAGGCAGCACGGCATCCCGGGTCAGGTTGCGATGGAGCAGGTCATGGCCTGCGGGCTCGGGCCCTGCTACGTCTGCGTGCGCACCTTCGAAGTCAACGGCCGTAAGGAGTTGCGTCGCGTCTGCATTGAAGGGCCGGTGTTCGATCTCCAGGAGGCGGTCGGATGGTAGACATGACGGTGAGGATCGGGAACGTCACCCTGAAAAACCCGATCATGCCGGCGTCCGGCGCGTTTTCCACCGATCTCGCGCAGGTGATGGACGTCAACCGGCTCGGCGCCCTGGTGGCGAAAACCGTATCGCGCGAATTTCGCATCGGCAACCCGCCGCCGCGTGTCGCCGAGCTCGAATGCGGCATGATCAATTCGATCGGATTGCCCACCAAGGGCATCGAATATTTCCTGAGCCACCAGGTCCCGGATTACAAACGCTTCACCCCGCCGCTGGTCGGCAGTATCTCGGCCCAGACCGCCGACGACTTCGAGGCGATGACCCGCGATGTAGACGTGCCGGATGTGGACGTCATTGAGGTCAATATCTCGTGTCCGACCCGCAATCCGGGCGGCGGCAACTTCGCCATGCATGAGGACCACACCTCAACGTGATGAGCCGCATCCGCAAGGCGACCGCGAAGCCGGTGTGGTGCAAGCTGTCGCCGAACGCGGGCGACGTAGTGGCGATCGCGAAGGCCGCGGAAGCCGCGGGCGCCGACGCGCTGGTCATCGCCAACACCATTCTGGGGCTTAAGATCAACATCGATACATTCCGCCCGGCCATCGGCAACAAATTCGGCGGAATTTCGGGACCGGCCGTAAAGCCCATCATTGTGCGCATGGTTCATCAATGCGCCAAAGCGGTGAAGATCCCCATCATCGGCTGCGGCGGCATCGTCAAGGTGGAGGACGTTGTCGAGTACATGCTCGCCGGCGCCACCGCCGTCATGATGGGGTACATCATCTTCCGCAATCCGTCCGGCATGCTGGCGATCCTCGACGGGCTCGAGGAGTGGTGCAGCAAACGGGGATTTGGGCGGGTCTCGGATCTCACCGGCGCCATGATCGACGATCCTCCGATGGATACATTCGAGGCCGCAACAGCGCCGATTGGACGAAGTATTGCATGACGACCCGCATCACCATCCGCAAACCTGACGACTGGCACCTGCATGTGCGCGATGGCGCCATGCTTAAGGCCGTCTTGCCGTTCACCGCAAGGAACTTCGGCCGCGCCATCTTGATGCCGAACCTGGTTCCGCCGGTTGTCACGGCGGCGGACGCCGCCGCCTATCGGGAGCGCGCGCTCGCGGCCCGCCCGCCGGGTTTGACGTTCACGCCGCTGATGACCTGCTATCTGCGCGACGACACCGATCCGGATGACGTCGAGCGCGGTTTCCACGAAGGCATATTCACCGGGGTGAAACTTTATCCGGCCCACGCAACCACCAATTCGGCCGCCGGGGTGACGGACCTGAAGAACGTCTATCGTGTGCTGGAGCGCATGCAAACGATCGACATGCCGTTCCTGATGCATGGCGAGGTGGTCGACCGCGACGTCGACATCTTCGACCGCGAAAAGGTGTTCATCGATCGCACGCTGATTCCGCTGACCAGGATGTTTCCGGGTCTGCGGATGATCCTTGAGCATCTCTCCACCAAGGAGGGGGCCGATTTCGTGCACAGCGCCAAGCCACAGGTCGGGGGCACCATCACCCCCTATCACCTCGTCCAGACCCGCACCGATTGGTTGGGCGCCGGACTCAAGCCCTACATGTACGTAATGCCGGTTATCAAGACCGCACGGGATCGCGACGCGCTGCGCAAAGCCGCAACCTCGGGCGAATCGTGCTACTTCCTAGGAACGGATTCGGCACCCCACCCGTTCGCCCGCAAGGTCAACGTCAACGGCGTGCCGGGAATGTTCAATTCGCCCGTGGCGCTTGAGACCTACGCCAAGGTGTTCGATGAGGAAGGTGCGCTCGACAAACTCGAAGCTTTCGCATCCGTCAACGGTGCGAACCATTACAAGCTGCCGCTGAACACTGCGACGATTACGCTGGAAAAATCCTCCTGGGTCGCCCCGGAGGCCGTCAAGGTCGACGGTCCCGACGAACGCGCGATCGTCTATCGCGGTGGCGAGACGATCGAATGGAAGGTGGTTAGTTAGTAGGATGGGTTAAGCGATAGCGAAACCCATCATCAACCAATCTACGCGGCGCGGCCCCGATGGGTTTCGCTGTCGCTCAACCCCATCCTACGTGGAAACGAGGCCTTTCGTGACAGCAAGCTTCCCCGACCGCCAAGTCATCGCCGATCTGACGGCGAAGATGTTTCTTGAGGTCGAAGCGGTGCGGTTCATGGCCGACAATCCGTTCATTTTCACATCCGGATGGGCAAGCCCGGTCTACACGGATTGCCGCCGGCTGATCTCGTTTCCGCGGGTGCGACGCACGCTGATGGACTTCGGCGCATCTATCGTCATGCGTGACGCCGGATTTGAGCAATTCGATGCCGTGGCCGGCGGCGAAACTGCCGGCATTCCGTTCGCAGCCTGGATGGCCGACAAGCTCGATCTGCCGATGCTTTACGTGCGCAAGAAGGCAAAGGGGTTTGGCCGCAACGCCCAGATCGAAGGCGACATCCAGGAGGGCCAGCGCATCCTGCTGGTCGAGGACCTCACCACCGACGGCCGCAGCAAGGTCAACTTCTGCAACGCGCTGCGCCAGGCCGGCGCCAAGGTCGACCACATCTTCGTGTGTTTCTTCTACGACATCTATCCGGACGGCCGCAAAATTCTCGCCGATCTCGGCATCAACATGCATTGGCTCGCCACCTGGTGGGACATCCTGCGGGTCGCGAAAGCGTCGAACAAGTTCGAACCGAGAATGCTTGCCGAGGTGGAGAAGTTCATGCAGGACCCCGCCGGCTGGTCGCAAGCCCATGGCGGAGTCGCGGCCGCAGCGGCGGAGTGATCCCGGCGGAGCAGGCGCGATGGAGTTCGACAATTCGTTCGAGGTGCCGCTGTCGGTCAACGACGCCTGGAAGGTCCTGATGGATATCCGGCGCGTCGCCCCGTGCATGCCGGGCGCCGCACTCACCGACGTGGTCGACGAGCGCACCTACAAAGGCAGGATCGGCGTGCGTATCGGCCCGGTTGCGCTGACTTTTGCCGGCACTGTGAAGTTCGAAGACATCGACGATGACGGTCACACGGCGCGCGTCGCCGCCCAAGGCAACGACGCCAAGGGCCGCGGTGCCGCCAACGCCGTCGCCTCGTTCCGGCTCGAACCCGCGGGCGGCGGCACCAAAGTGCTGGTGCACACCAACCTGACGCTCTCCGGCGCGGTCGCCCAATACGGCCGCGGCGTCGGCATCATCCAGATGACGGCGGCGCAGATCATCACGCAGTTTGCCAATAACCTAAAGGCGCAATTGGCGAAGGAGGACGCAGCAACCGGGGCCGCACCCTCGCCGGCCGATGCGCGGATTTCGCCTGAATCGGTGCCGCCCACACCGTCTCCTCAGGCGGCCGCGCCCATCCCGCAACCCACACCGCCGGCCGCGAAACCGATTTCCGGTTTTGCCCTGATGGCGAATGTGTTGTGGCGATCCCTCAAGCGGTTGTTCGGGCGTGAATAACCGCGGCCACTTGGCCGGCATCACTCGTCCTGCCGTATGTTTGCCGGCAGCGATCCGCGTGGGGCGGGCGGCCGCTGTTGCCAATGAAGATTTCATCTTTTTGAGAAACCGATCGCGCCTTCTGTGTGTTGTGTGTGTCGCCTGCATTTTGCGTGGCGGTGCCGTTCTGGAGAATCCAAACATGAAAAAACCCGTCAAAGAGCTAGGTTTCGCCGTGATTCTTGGTGTCTTATGTGCGGTTTCGCAGACCTTCGCGGCGAGCAGGGCTGGCGGCCCCCTTCAGGTCCTCGATTCAGACCATGACGGTACCGTCGACCTCAATGAAACAAAGACGGCCGCATCGGCGGTGTTTGACCGACTCGATCGAGATCACAACGGAACGCTGGACGGACGCGAACTGAAAGGCCGCCTGAGTGCCAAGGAACTGGCCGCCGAGGATGGCGACCACGACGGCACCTTGACGAAGGACGAGTATCTCGCGACCGTGGAGAAGCGTTTCAAGGCCGCCAACCCGGACGGCGACGATAAGCTGGACGCCAAGGAACTCAACTCCCGGTCCGGGCGGGCGTTGCAACGATTGGTCAGATAGTCAGCCATCGTCGTCCCCGTTAGCGGACTTGATCCGGGGGTTGTCGCAGGCACGATCGCCTGGAAGAAACGACTGTGGGCCGCCTAGAGCACGTTCCGATGAAATCGAACCACCTCTCCACCGTCATGCCCGCGCTTGTCGCGGGCATCCACGTTTTTCGTGCCTGGTGTCAGCAAGCAAGGCGTGGATGGCCGGGACGAGCGCGGCCATGACTCCGGAGAAATGGCTCAACATGACCGGAACGCGCTCTAGACCGCCAGCATGCGCTCGACTGCCCGCCGGGCGCCCATCGCGACCACCGGATCGATCGTGACCTCGTGCGTCAGCGTCTCAAGCGCCCGCCGGATGTTCGACAGCGTTATCCGTTTCATGTGAGGACACAGATTGCAGGGCCGCACGAAATCGATTTCGGGATGGTCGATCGCGACGTTGTCGCTCATGGAACATTCCGTCACCATGACGACACGGGCCGGCCTCTTGACCCCGACGTATTCGATCATGCCGGCAGTCGATCCGGCATAGTCCGCTTCGGCCACGACTTCGGGAGGACACTCCGGATGCGCAAGCACGATCACGCCAGGGTGCTGCTCGCGCAGCAGACGGATCTCGGCCGCGGTGAACCGCTCGTGGACCTCGCAATGTCCGGCCCACGAAATGATTTCGACGCCGGTTTCGGCGGCGACATTCTGCGCCAGATATTCGTCCGGAAGCATGATCACCCGCTCGACTCCGAGCGATTCGACGATCTTCTTCGCATTGCCGGACGTGCAGCAGATGTCCGATTCCGCCTTCACGGCTGCCGACGTATTGACGTAGGTCACGACCGGGACACCCGGGTAGCGCCGGCGCAAGAGCTGCACGTCGGCCGGCGTGATCGAGGAAGCCAGCGAGCAGCCCGCGGCTGTGTCAGGGATCAGCACTGTCTTGCCGGGATTGAGCAATTTCGCGGTCTCGGCCATGAAATGCACACCGGCCAGGACGATGACATCGGCGTCGATGCGCGTTGCCTCACGCGCCAGCGCCAGGCTGTCGCCGACAAGGTCCGCGACGCAGTGGAAAATCTCGGGCGTCTGGTAGTTATGCGCGAGGATGACGGCGTTGCGAGCGCGTTTGAGAGCAAGAATGGCGTCGATGTCGCGGGCGAAGAACGGCCACTCGATCGGAGGGACGAACGCCTTGACGCGCTCGTAAAGCGACGATGTGGGCGCAACTAGGTCTGGGGTAGCGGTCTCGGCAAGCATGATGGACCTATTTGCTCATAGATTGTGCTCATCTGGAGCATTATGATGGCGCGTCTATGCGTGCACCTTGTTATCTGTTATGCTAGGTGTGAGCAAAAGGCCGCGATGTCAAGCCTGCTGCCCAGTGGATGTCCATCACTCAAGCCGGGCGCGAGAGAGGCAGCTTGGTCCCGAACACGGCCCTCTCGAGCAGCACCTCGCGACGGAACTTGACCAGCTTGGCAGGACGGCCCCCCGTCTGCGTCGCAACGTCGCCGGTATCCTCGACCAGCCCCTGCTGATCGATCAGTCGCCGGAAATTCTGTTTGTGCAACCGCTGTCCGGCAAGCGCTTCGACTGTGCGCTGGAGCGCGAGCAACGTGAACCTTTCCGGCATCAGCTCGAAAACGACTGGGCGGTATTTGATCTTGGCTCGAAGCCGCGCAACTCCGGTTGCGAGGATACGGCGATGATCATGCATCATCGGAGCACCCGGCAGCGGATCGACGACCGGTCCGCGCCGCTTTGCCTCCGGAACCAGCCCGGCCTCGTAGAGGAGCTCGTAGCGCTGCAACGTGAGTTCCTCGTTCCAGGAACGGCCGGACAGGCCAAATGCGATCTCCATGCGGTTCCTGCGCTCGCGTCGCGTCGCGCCATCGTCGGCGCCCTTCGCCCATGCGCGCAGACGAGGTGCGATGAGACGCCCGACGAGGGCGGGGGGGCCGGAGCGCCAATCCTCCCACGGCAAGAACCGGTACCAGCTCTGCCAGCGCGGATCGCGCTTTCCGGTCGCATGCCCCTCCCGGGTCAGCCCGAGATAGCCGATCGAAACCAGCCGTTCGCCGGCGCCATCACGGGTGCGATCGCGGTCCGCGAAGGTATAAAGCTGCTCGATGTAGCCGA
>Ga0210402_10005772_pt1 | contig 11042 bp, 4 predicted proteins | sample IncBWC7MmetaG_FD_161055 | JGI IMG/M metagenome (GOLD analysis project Ga0210402, IMG submission 161055) | Forest soil microbial communities from Barre Woods Harvard Forest LTER site, Petersham, Massachusetts, United States - Inc-BW-C-7-M | ecosystem: Environmental > Terrestrial > Soil >... | reverse complement strand
GCCCGTCGGAAATGGCGCTGGCCATGGACGCGAGCCGTGCGCTGACCAACCGTTACGTCTATGACGGCAACGACCAGTGCGTGCAGGCGCTCGGGCCCGACGCCGTTTCCGGCGTGGATCCGCATCAGGCCGTAGCGTATGAATATGACGAGCGCGGTTTGCTGTTCCTCGCCACCAACGCGCCCGGTTCATCCCTCGAACTTGTGACGCAGTTCAGCTACACATCCAATGGGCTGCAGAAATCCGTGCAGTGGGAACCGCACAAGGCTCCGGGTTTGGACTCACCGGAAATTGATTGCACCTACGACGGCTTCGACCGGCTGGCGAGTGCCACCGACCCGATGGGCAACCAGGTAGTTTGCTTCTACGACGCGAACGACAACCCCAAAGTCGTCCGTCTCTTCGGCGAGTTGAATGACGTGCCCGGTTTCACCGGCAATGTCCGCCTTGCCGAATCGCGCTGCGAATATGACGGCCTCGACCGCGTCGTCCGCACGCATGATTTGTTTTTCAATCCCGCCACGCAGTCGCCCATTGGTAGCGGGGATGCCGTGTCCACTTGCGCTTACGCGTCCAACGACGAGTGCGTCAGCGTGACGGACAGCCTCGGCCGCACGACGAGCTTTGCTTACGACACCGCCTGCCGGCTTTCGTCCGCGACGGATGCGCGTGGTAACGTTGTCGTCACCGTGCGTGATCAGCTTGGCAACGCCACTTCCATCATCAGAACGGATCTACCCGATGGCGGCGGTAGTCCACAGGTGGTTTCCAGTTCCTATGCTTACGACGCTTTGAACCGTTGCGTGAGTTCCAGCGACAATGTCGGCAACACTTCCACTTGCGCCTACGATTCGCTGGATCGCGTCGTCCGCGAAACCAATCCGAACGGCAACGACGCTACTTATACCTATAACCTGCTGGATGATTGCCTGACCAGCACCGAATACGCAGGCTCCTCCTTGGCCTCCGGCGGCTTGCCCCCGACCATTGTCCGCAGCAGTTCGGCGACTTACGACAACAGCTCGCGCTGCCTGACGTCCACCGATCCCAACGGCAACACCACCAGCTACGCCTATGATTCGCTCGGCAACTGCACCACCGTCATCGAAGCTGACGGCACGCACCAGCAACTCGTCTGGAGTCCGCGTAGCAACCTGATGGGAGGGACTGATGCCAACGGTACCACGGTCACCAATGTCTATGACGTGTGTGACCGGGTCATACACCGCGACCTCGCCGCGCGCGGACCGGCAGTGGCCACCACCACGTTTGAAAATTTCGCCTACGACGGTTGTTCCCGGCTGGTATTGGCGAGCAATGACGTTTCTCAACTCACCTTTAGTTACGATTCGTTCGGTGACTGCACCGGCAGTTCGCAGGACAGTCTCGCGCAATCCTCCACCTTCGACAGCGAGGGCAATCAGCTTTTGCTCACATATCCCAGCGGCCGCGTGGTCACTTACGCCTACGACACGCTGGATCAGGTCACGAACATCTCCACTTCCGTCGGCGGCGTTTCGCATCCACAACTCGCGCGGTTTACCTACGCCGGGCCGAGCCGGCTGGCGCGTATCGGTCGTGACAACGGCATCAAAACGCAGATTGACTGGGACGGCCTCGCCAATCCCGCGAATGGCGCGGGCGATTACGGCTGGCAGGAAGTGAGCCGCGTTCGCGACGGTTCCGTGGCGTCACCGTCTTTGGTCTGCGATGTCACCGCCACTTACAGCCCGGCCCAGTCGAAACTCACGCGGGCCGACGCTGGTCGCAGCAGCCTGACGCTGACCTACGACGCGCTGGAGCAACTGGTGGAATCCTCGGACAGCGTGCTAACACGGGACACCGTTTACGCGCTTGACGCCGCCGGCAACCGTTCGCACGTCATCACCAACGGCGTCCTCATGACACCGGATTACGCCATGAGCAGCACGCTGCCGCCGGGGGATTTCCAGATGAACCGTTACACCACTACGCCATTTGGCTCGCAGCAATACGATGCCAATGGCAACCTGATTTTGCGCTCCAGCGCGGCCAGTCCGACGTTTTATCATTATGACTATACCGACCGGCTCGTGGAAGTGGACGCCTTGAGCACGTTGGGCACTCTCGGCCCGGTTGCGACGTTCACCTACGACGCGCTCGGTAATCGCATCAGCAAGACCACCTATCCCGGCGTGCCGGCGGCTCCGGTGACGGTGCAATATGTCCACAAGAGGGAACAATGTGATGACGGAAATAATGTCATCGAGGAACGTGTGGGCACTTCCGTCAGCCGCGCCTACTGCGAAATGACGGCCTTCACCGGCACCGGAGATGCGCAGTATTATCACTGCGACGACCTCGGCAATGTCTTGGCCCTCACCGATGCCGGCGGCAATGTGCTGGAGCGCTACGCCTACGACGACTACGGCCGGCCGCAATTCCTCGATGCCAATGGTTCGCCGCTCGCGGGCAGCGATGGCCAGCCCGTCACGGCTTCACCGCTGGGCAATCCATATTTATTCCACGGCCTGGAATGGGATGGCGAGACCGGATTGCTCGGCGATGGTGGCGGCAACTACTTCGATCCGCTAACCGAGCGTATGCTCCGAGCTTGCGATGGGAGAACTTCCTGCACTTGGAACAGCCTGCGGCGCACCTGTGCTGGCAACAATTCGGGGAACGGCGGTGGTGGCGGTGGCGTTTTCGCCATCGAACCGAGGGATATCCTGAAAACCTATTTTGAAACCGGCGATATCCCCACCCAGGACCAAGTGTCTCGGAATGTTCTCAAATCTTTCTTCGAGAAGGGCGACAAGCCGACCGCGTCGCAATTCGGCACGCTCATTGACTCGATGGTGAATCGGCTGGACGACCGCAATCTGATCGGCCTGCGCGTTTCCGGTTTGGGGGGCAACAATCCGTGGAGCGGCGGTGGTGGTGGCGAGATGCAAAAGGGCACCGTCAAATTCTTCAACGAAACCAAGGGATTTGGGATGGTGGTGGGCGGCGGCTCGAAGACGCATACCAAGACCGGCCACGTCACGCTCATGAAGTGATCCGGGTGGGCGGAAATGTCGCTGCCGCCGGTGTTGAAAGGGAAACCGGGATTGCCTCGTTTTCTTGATTGCCCTGCTTGACTTGCCGCGCGCGGTTGGAAAAACTCTCCGCGTCGTATGCCAGTCAAAAGCACCGCCCGGAAAAAATTGAGCCGCGCCACCCAGCGCGATCTCGACACGCGGATTGAATTCATGGAGGGCATCGTCCGCCGCGATCCCAACTACGTGGACGCGCTCCAGTTGCTCGGCGACGATTACACGCAGCGCGGCCGTTTCCCCGAGGGCCTGCAGGTGGACGAACGCCTCGCGAGCCTCGAACCGCAGAACTCGCTCGTCTTTTACAACCTCGCGTGCAGCTACTCGCTCACCGGCCAGTTCGACCGCGCCGTGCAAGCGTTGGAAAAAGCGTTGAGCCTCGGCTACCGCGATTTCGCGTGGCTCGCCAAGGATCCCGACCTGAAAAAACTCCGCGCCCAACCCGCCTACGTGGCCCTCAAGGAAAAAATCAAGCGGCTGAAAAAGAAGGCCGGGTGAACAGCGATTCAGTTAAGCCATAAAAGAACGGCATGAAATATTTGACTACAACCTTTTTGATTTTATGCTGCATCTTCTTGTTTGGCTGTAATCAATCAAAGCGAAAATTAGTTGATGGCTATGTTCTCGAACGTTTTGACGAGAATGGGAAATATTATTTAGTATCACCAGAAACCGAGTTGAGCGGTGGAGGTGCGTTTGATGGCACAATTCAAGAGATTGGATGGAATCAGGATTGGATTTTGGCGCAGGTAACTAGAATTTATCGAGGAGATACAGATGGCTGGTATGCCTTGAACTTGAAGACGAAACAGATTATTGGCCCAATTCAAGACTCTGAACTCAAGACAAATTCGACATTTCTAAAAATAGGATGTCGTAGTCCGGCTGACGTATTTGCGGGTAAAAATTAATTTCATGAACGTCACCGTCCGGGGCCGCACCCAGCATTTCCGCACCGTCACCTTTGGCCGCACGCAGAATGCCGTCCTCATCATCGAGCAAAAGCTGCTCCCGCACGAATTCAAAATCGTCGCCACCCAAGATTTCCGCGCCACCGCCGCCGCCATCACCGACATGATCGTGCGCGGCGCGGGCGCAATCGGCGCAACGGCGGCTTACGGCCTCGCGCAAGGCGCGCTCGCCTTTCGCGGAAACGATTTGAAGAAATTTTCCGCGCACGCCGAAACTGTTTATCAGACTTTGAAAAACGCGCGGCCAACGGCGGTTGATCCCGTCAACGCGATGAATGACGTTCGCCGCGAAATGGCGCGCGGCAAAACCGTCGAAGAAAAACAATCGCTCGCGCTCGCCGCCGCTGAGGAATTTGCGAACGAGGATGTGCGTCATTGCGAAGAAATTGGGAGACATGGTGCAAAGTTGATTCGCAACGGCATGAAAATACTGACGCATTGCAACGCAGGCTGGCTTGCATTTGTGGATATTGGAACTGCAACTGCGCCGATGTATGCCGCGCAATCACAAGGCAAAAAATTTCATGTCTTCTGCGACGAAACACGACCGCGTTCGCAAGGCGCGACGTTGACGGCGTGGGAATTGGCGCAACAAAAAATTTCCCACCAAATCATCGCCGACAACGCCGCCGGCCATCTGATGCAGCGTGGCGAAATTGACCTGGTCATCGTCGGCAGCGACCGCACGCTCGGTCGCACCGGCGAAGTTGCCAACAAGATCGGCACCTACACGAAAGCGGTTCTGGCCGCGCGTCACAAAATTCCCTTTTATGTCGCCATTCCGCTCTCGACGATTGACTGGAACCTGAAACGTGGCTTCGACATCCCGATTGAAGAACGAAACGAAAGCGAAGTCCTCGGCGCGTGGGGAATGGTCAGTAATTCAAAATTCAAAATTCAAAATTCAAAATTGAAGCAGCGCGCTTATGTCCGGGTGGCAAATCCGACGAGCGGTGCGCGCAATCCGGGTTTTGACGTGACGCCCGCGGAATTGATCACTGGCATCGTCACACCGGTCGGAATTTTCAAGCCGCAGGAACTTTGGCAGCGGCGGCGAGAACTGGGATTTGGTGGTTAAAAGAGTTGATCGCTGCGAAACTAAACTTGATTCGGTTGGGAAATGAATTTAGCCTCTTCGTCCCTGTGGCGGGGTAGCCAAGTGGTAAGGCACGGCTCTGCAAAAGCTGCATCATCGGTTCGATTCCGATCCTCGCCTCCAGTTAAATCGCTTGTATTGACAAGGGTTTGGTTGGATTCAGGAGGGAACTTTCAACGAAATCTTCAACGGTTTCAGCTCCCGTTCACTATCCGTCGCGCGCCGGTCGCGGGCACGCCCACTACACGGATGCGGGAGCAATTCAGTCCTCATATCCTTACAAAATGAAAGAACGGGATATGACGCAACGCTATCGGAAATTCCAACGTGGCTGGGGCATGTATTACGCCTTCGACACAATCACCGGCAATTCGGTCAGTCTCAAAACCAAAGACAAAGCTCAAGCCAATCATTTGGTGGTGGCTAACGAATAGATTTGACGTGAGATGAGCCTGTTTTAGCTGACATCGGCATGACCTCAGCCCGATGCCAGTAAAGATTCTTTGTTTTCCTCTAGCTGAAATCTTGATGGGACAATCACGGAATCCGCTATATGAAATATAGTGCGCCTATCAGTATAATTTCTTCGTGAGCGTATTGGGGAATCTCAAGTCATAGTTGTGCGCATTTCATAATGCCACGGACATGAAAAACATGGTCACATTATAGGAATAGCGATGAGAAAAATGATTTTAACTCACCCCCGTGGAAACGCAAACGGTGACATGATCGCCAACGAAGATTTCAAAAAACAATTGCTCTCGGTTCTCTCGTTGATGAAAGAAGGCAATTTTTCCGCGCGTCTGCCGTCGGATTTGATTGGCTTGGATGGCAAAGTGGCCGACGCGTTGAACAGCGTGATTACGCAGAGTGAAAGGTTCAACGATGGCGTGACGCGTTTACGTAACGAGGTAGGCAGAAAAGGCAAAGTCGGCGAACGTCTGGCCATGGGCGGCGCAGTTGGTGGTTGGGCGGAACGAATTGAAGCCATCAATTCGCTCATGGACGATTTATCGCAGCCGACCATTGAAATGGGCCGTGTGATCGGCGCGGTGGCCAAAGGGAATCTTACCCTGACTGTGCCCCTGGAAGCGGGAGGGCGACCACTCCAAGGCGAATATCTTCGCACCGCCAAACTTGTCAACGGCATGGTCGAACAACTCGCTGACTTTTCCGTCGAAGTCATCCGCGTCGCGCGCGAAGTCGGCACGGAAGGCAAATTGGGCGGCCAGGCGCAAATCCGTAAAGTTTCTGGCGTGTGGCGTGAATTAACCGAGTCCGTTAATCAGATGGCCGGTAATCTCACCGCGCAAGTCCGCAACATCGCCGAAGTCACCATTGCCGTGGCCAACGGAGACCTTTCCAAAAAAATCACTGTGGACGTGCGCGGCGAAATTCTCCAACTCAAGGAAGCCATCAACGTTATGGTAGATCAACTCCGCTCCTTTGCGGCGGAAGTGACGCGTGTCGCCCGCGAAGTCGGCACGGAAGGCAAGCTCGGCGGCCAGGCTGCAGTGCCCGGAGTCGCTGGAACCTGGAAAGATTTGACTGACAACGTGAATTCGATGGCGTCAAACCTGACCGCGCAAGTGCGCAACATCGCCCAGGTGACGACCGCCGTGGCGCGCGGCGACCTCTCGCGCAAAATCACCGTGGATGTGAAGGGCGAAATTCTCGAACTCAAGGACACGATTAACGTCATGGTAGATCAACTCAACGGTTTTGCTTCCGAAGTCACGCGTGTGGCGCGCGAAGTTGGTACGGAAGGCAAACTCGGCGGCCAGGCGGAAGTGCCCGGCGTCGCTGGAACCTGGAAAGACCTCACCGTCAACGTGAATCTCATGGCGAACAACCTCACCGGACAGGTTCGTAATATCGCCGACGTGACGACCGCCGTGGCGCGCGGCGACCTTTCGCGCAAAATCACCGTGGACGTGCGCGGTGAAATACTCGAATTGAAAAACACCATCAACACGATGGTTGACCAGTTGAACGGTTTCGCGGCGGAAGTCACGCGTGTGGCGCGCGAAGTTGGTACGGAAGGCAAACTCGGCGGCCAGGCGGAAGTGCCAGGGGTTGCCGGCACATGGAAAGATTTAACAGACTCGGTCAACGCGATGGCGACCAATCTCACGGGACAAGTCCGCAACATCGCCGAAGTGACCACCGCGGTCGCACGCGGCGATCTCTCGCGTAAAATCACGGTGGACGTGAAAGGTGAAATCCTCGCACTGAAAGACACGGTCAACACCATGGTGGATCAACTCAACAGTTTCGCAGCGGAAGTGACGCGCGTGGCCCGCGAAGTCGGCACGGAAGGCAAACTCGGCGGCCAGGCGCAGGTGCCCGGCGTTGCCGGGACGTGGAAAGATTTGAAGGACAATGTGAATTCGATGGCGTCCAACCTCACTGCACAAGTCCGCAACATCGCCGAAGTCACGACCGCCGTGGCCCGCGGCGATTTATCGCGCAAAATCACCGTGGATGTGAAGGGTGAAATTCTCGAATTGAAAAACACGATCAACACGATGGTGGATCAGCTAAACGCGTTTGCCGCTGAAGTGACGCGCGTCGCGCGCGAAGTCGGCACGGGAGGCAAGCTTGGCGGCCAGGCGCAGGTGCCTGGCGTCGGCGGCACGTGGAAAGATCTGACGGATAACGTCAATTTCATGGCGGCGAATCTGACCGATCAGGTTCGCGGCATTGTGAAAGTGGTAACTGCCGTCGCCAATGGAAATTTGCACCAGAAACTTACCGTCGAAGCAAAAGGCGAAGTTGCCGCGCTCGCGGATACCATCAACAACATGACGGACACGCTCGCGACTTTTGCCGAACAAGTTACAAACGTCGCGCGCGAAGTCGGTGTCGAAGGCCGGCTCGGTGGCCAGGCGAACGTGCCGGGTGCGGCGGGCACTTGGAAAGATTTGACAGGCAATGTGAATTTGCTGGCCGCGAATTTGACGACGCAAGTGCGCGCCATCGCCGAAGTCGCAACGGCGGTAACGAAGGGTGATTTGACGCGGTCAATTCAAGTGGAAACGCGCGGCGAAGTTGCCGAACTCAAGGACAACATCAACACGATGATTGACAACCTGCGCGTCACGACTGAGCGCAATCAGGAGCAGGACTGGCTAAAAACAAATCTCGCGAAATTTACCGGCATGTTGCAAGGCCAGCGCGATCTGTTCACCGTCGGCCAGAAGCTGCTCTCGGAACTCGTGCCGCTGGTGGAAGCGCAACAGGGCGCAATTTATCAAATGGAAGCCGATGAGAACAAAAAGCCCTCACTGCGCCTGCTTGCCGGTTACGCCCAGCGACCCAATCAGCCAGAGCGAATCACTATTGGCGAAGGCCTCGTGGGTCAATGTGCACTGGAGAAACAACGCATCCTGCTCAATGAAGTGAAGTCGGATTATACCCGTATCCTGTCGAGTCTCGGCGATTCGCGTCCCGTCAACATCGTGGTGCTGCCACTGTTGTTTGAAGGCCAGACGAAAGCGGTGATTGAACTTGCTTCGCTGCACACGTTCAACTTGACACACCTGATGTTCCTCGAACAGCTCACTCAATCCATCGGCGTGGTGCTCAACACGATTGAGGCGAGGGTGCGCACGGAAAATCTGTTGCATCAGTCGCAACAACTCACGGTGGAATTGCAGTCACAACAAAAGGAATTGCAACAGACCAACGTGGAACTGGCGCAAAAGGCGCGGCAGCTTGCCGAGCAAAACGTGGAGGTCGAACGCAAAAGCCAGGAAGTTGAGCAGGCCAGGCGCGCGCTGGAGGAAAAGGCGGCAGAATTGGCGCTGACGTCCAAATACAAATCCGACTTCCTCGCTAACATGTCGCACGAACTACGCACGCCGCTCAACTCGATTCTCATTCTCGGCCAGCAACTCAGCGAAAATTCAGGGGGCCACCTTACCACCAAGCAGGTTGAATTCGCCCGCAACATTTATTCCTCCGGCTCGGATCTGCTCAATCTTATCACGGACATTCTCGACTTGTCCAAGATTGAATCCGGCACGGTTACGGTTGAGGCGGAGGAAATCAGCTTCACGTCGGTGCGCGATTTGGTGGAACGCAACTTTCGGCACGTGGCGGATTCCAAGCGCCTGCCGTTTCATGTTGAATTCGGTCCGGGATTGCCGAACGCAATCATTACCGATTCGAAACGCCTGCAGCAGATTCTCAAAAATCTGCTCTCCAACGCATTCAAGTTCACCGCCCAGGGCCATGTGACCATTCGCGTGGCGGCGGCGCCGCCGGGATGGACGACGGAACATCCGGCGCTGAAACGGGCGCAGAGCGTCATTTCATTTGCCATTTCTGACACCGGCATCGGCATTGCTCCGGAAAAACAGAAGCTCATCTTCGAGGCGTTTCAACAAGCCGATGCCGGCACCAGCCGCAAATACGGCGGTACGGGTCTGGGTCTGACCATCTCGCGCGAACTGGCAGCGTTGCTGGGTGGGGAAATCCGCCTCACCAGTTCACTCGACGAGGGAAGCACCTTCACGCTTTATCTGCCACTGCGCTTTCCCGGAACTACCACTGCGGTTCCACGACAATCCGCCGCATCACCCGTCGCCTTGCCAGCGCCGTGCGAAGAAGTTATTCCCGACGACCGCGAAACGTTGCAATCCGGCGATCCAGTGGTGCTTGTCGTTGAAGACGATCCGCACTACGCGCGCATTCTCGTCGGCCTCGCGCGCGATATGGGATTCAAAGCCATCGCCGCCAGTCGTGGCAATGCGGCACTGGCGTTGGCGCGGCAGTATCTGCCCACTGCGATCACGCTCGACATTTTACTGCCGGACATGACGGGTTTCTCGTTGCTGGAAAAAATGCAGGCCGAACCGGGTTTGCGCGACATTCCGGTTGTGGTTTTCACCGGCAAGAACCTGACGCAGGACGAGGAAAAACTTCTCAAGGCCATGGTTGAAAGCATTGTGCTCAAAGACGCTCAATCGCCCGAACGACTCTTCGATGAGACCGCGCTTTTCCTGCATCGCGTCGTGGCCAGATTACCGGACCAAAAGCAAAAAATGCTCGCGCGTCTGCACAACTCAAACGATGTATTACATGGTCATAAAGCTTTGGTAGTGGACGACGACGCGCGGAATATTTTCGCGCTCACCACAATTCTGGAGAATCAGGAAATGGAAGTATTGAGCGCCAACAATGGACGGCAAGCCATCGAGATCATCCGTAACCAGCCCGAATTAAGCGTGGTCTTGATGGACATCATGATGCCGGAGATGGACGGCTACGAAACATTGCGGGAGATTCGGAAGCAACCGGAGTTCCATTCCCTGCCGATCTTGGCGCTCACTGCCAAGGCGATGAAGGGTGACCGGGAAAAATGTCTGGAAGCCGGAGCGTCGGATTACATCGCCAAACCCGTCAACGCCGACCAGCTTATTTCTCTATTGCGAGTCTGGCTGCATCGTTAGAATAATTCGATAAGGAAAATTAAGTTATGAAGTCCGCTTTGTCAGTAATTGAAAATTCAGCTGTGCTTTCCACTGGTGAAAAATCGGGCGATGCTGATTTGGGTCAAGCCGGTCCGCGCGCCCATGACATTGCCAACATTCTGCTGGTGGATGACAACTCCCGTAACCTCGATGTTGTGGAAAGCATCCTGCAGCCATCCGGCCACCGGCTGGTCCGTGCCGGAACCGCTGATGCGGCGTTGATGGCGCTCATCCAAGACGATTTTGCGTGCATCGTTCTGGATGTTCAAATGCCAGGCATGAACGGTATCGAGCTGGCACGTCTCATCAAAACCCGCAAGCGCAGCCAGCACATTCCCATCATTTTTCTCACGGCGTATTTTCAGGAGGAGAAGGACGTATTGCAGGGCTACGGCGCGGGCGCAGTAGATTATCTGACCAAGCC
>Ga0210402_10005771_pt1 | contig 11042 bp, 10 predicted proteins | sample IncBWC7MmetaG_FD_161055 | JGI IMG/M metagenome (GOLD analysis project Ga0210402, IMG submission 161055) | Forest soil microbial communities from Barre Woods Harvard Forest LTER site, Petersham, Massachusetts, United States - Inc-BW-C-7-M | ecosystem: Environmental > Terrestrial > Soil >... | reverse complement strand
GAAAAGATCGATCGGGTGGATCGCCGACGATCTGCGCAAGCAAAGGCAAAACGTATCACCCACTGAGCCTTTCGTACTGCCGCAGGCATCGGCCCGATCGATCGGGTGGGTGGCGGACGATCTTCGGCCACAACTACGACTCCAACCGCTGGCCGATCAACCGTGGTGGCTTCACCAAACGCTCCTACCCATCGTCGCGCCCGATGAGCTTCGACCGCAATGGCGTGGGGCTAAACAGCCCCCCGACGCCGCTGTATTCACGATCGTTCGATCGATCCTTCCCGACGCATCCGACCTTCGTATTCGGGTGGGCAAGGCGCCGCCGATCGATGACACATTGGCCCCAACAGCGGCCAAATCGCCTCCGCTATTCGACGATCGGTTGCAGTCCCGTCAACTCGCCAAGCGGCCACCCGACGACGCCGGGCCTGCGAAGCAGACGGAGCTTCCGTCGATCGCCGGGTTGTTCTCCGACGAGTGGCGGCAACGAACCGCACCTCGGGTCGCGCCCCTCGAGCTACCGCTTCCGCGCGCCGCCATTTCGATCGGTTGGGTGACGGAAGATACCCCGAGGCCCCCACGTCGGGCCCCGCATACCGAAGAGCAGCTCCAAGTTGCGATCACGCTCCAGGGCGATCCGCCGTTCCTCACCATCGAGTATTTCCGTCCGCATCAGACCAAACACATCCTCCCCGACCCGTGGGGGCTCCACCAAGACCTCCTCCCTATCAGCGCACTGTTCGACGAGCCGCAGATCACAACGCGTCGGCCAAAGCCCCCACCCGACGATGCCGTCCTACCACGAACTCCGTTCCCGATCGGTGAGCTGATCGATGCGCCGCCCCCGACTTGGCGTGACCCGAAGATTCTCCCCGACGACGCACCGCCCGAACGGCCGTTGGTCCTCGGTTGGATCGGCTACGAGGATCAACATCGCCGACCGATAGCGAACCAGCCACCACCGCAAGACCCACCGCTTGTTCTTTTTTTCCAACCACCGAAAACAATCGGGTGGGTCGGCGATGATCCACAGCCGGTAGCGGCACGTCATCATTTCATAGACGAGGCTTTACTCCGAGACCCGGCTACGTCATTCGGTTGGGCGGTCGATGATCTTCGGCCGACGCAAACCCGCCATCCCGCCATCGACGACGCGCCACCACCGGCTATCCCACCGCCACCAATTCCACCACGACCGCAACAGGGGCGGCCGCCACCGACGCGTTTCTTTGAGGGCGCCGAACGATCTGGCGGCTATGGCGTGTGGGAGCCGAAGAGAAAACGTGAGGAGCCGTGGAACGTGCTCGACGCGGCGCTCAAGGAGAAACGTCTGCGGGAGCTCTTCGAGGGCAAGCCCAAAGCACCGATCGCGTTGTGGAAACCGACAGCCGAAGAACCCAAAGACGACGAGGCGCCGCTCGCAAAGCCGACCGTTGTCATCGTCGAAGTGCCCGTTGAGAAGATCGTTGAGGTGCCCGTTTACATCACAGCCCCGGAACGGCAGGGGATCGCCGCACCGCCGCCGCCGCCAAGCATCAGCCCCTTCACCGTCTTCGCCTTCCTGGGGGCCATCGTCGCGACAGCGTGGATCACATACACACTAGCCACGACGCCTAAGCCTCGGCCGCGGAAAAAGCGGCGGCGTCGGCGTAAGCGGACTTGACAGCGGGCTCAACTTGAAGCAGGCTCAGGTGGCATGGGCCACGAAAAGAAGCCGCCGCCTCGTGCGTCTAAGCCGTGCCGATACGGGCATCAAAATCGATCTCCGACTGCTGGCCACTGCCGCGTGTGCCACAACGCCCGCATGCGGCGCTGGCGCGCGGAACATCCCGAGTACCTCGCAGATTCTAGGGCGCGATGGCTTCGACGGTTGGATGATTTTGTAGTGAGGATCGACCACAACGAACGTACCCAAGAGCGAGCCCGTGCGAAATACGCGTCAGACGGCGGCCTCATGGCCGCGAAAAGACGCGCTCGCCAATCGACCGACGAGTACCGGGCCAAACGACGAGAGTACCGGGCCAAACGGAAACTAGATTCGGCGTGGCGCGCTGCTGAAAACGCACGTCACCGCGCTCGCTACCAACTGAAGAAGAACGCCGAGGGAACGAAGTGACGCATCAACGCCCAAAACTCCCGTACGTACTGCACCCAGAATGTTGCTGGCCGTACGACCCGGAGAAGGTTGCAAAATTCGTCAAGCGTCTTCAAGACGGCGAGGTACCGCCCCCCATCACCCTTTGTGGAGACAAACTACTCGATGGCGTACATCGGCTCGAGGCTTCGATCATCACGGGGGTGGTGATCCCAGAGGAACAACTCCCTCCGGGGGAAGACCCTGGCGCGTTCGTACATCGAATGCACCAAGGCACCCGGCAGCTCACCATCAGCCAGATGGCCGAACAGGTGAGGCGGCGTATGGCGGCCACCGGGTTCGACCTTGAACGGTGCATCACCGATGCCGCCCCCAACCCCGCTTACGCAAAGCTTCTGAGGCTGCGCATCGCCCGACCACCGATCAAGAAGCGCGTACCGAAGTCGGCGCCCTCAACACCCGGCGGTCCAATGGACCCGCTTGACGAGCATAGGGCGATTCGTGCCGCCGCCGAACTCCGCGCTGAGAACAAACGGCTACTCGAGCGGCTGGACCGGGCGACGAAACGTGCCGAGGTCGCGAAGGACGCGAGCGGCCCAGGAATCGTGTTCACCCCAACACCATCGCCGGCCGGAAAGCGGAGACTGACGGCCATCGTACTCGCGAGCGATTGGCACGTCGAAGAACCGGTTTTCAAAGAGAGCGTGAACAACGCGAACGAATATAACCTCAAGATTGCCGCCGATAGGATTCAACGGTTCTTCGATGCGGTGATCTGGAATATCGAACATCAACGCGCGTCGGGCCACCTATCGATCGACGATTTGGTCATGTGGCTCGGTGGCGATTTCATCAGCGGGTACATCCACAAAGACTTGGAGCGATCTAATTTTCTCTCGCCGACCGAAGCGATCCGTTGGCTCAAACCGCGTATCGCCGCGGGGCTCCGCGAAGTCCGAAAACACGTCAGTTCGTTGCGGTGCCCGGTCTCCTACGGCAACCACGGGAGGCTCAACTCGAAGGCGCTGGTGTCGATGGGCGCCGAGGACAGCATCGAACAACTCATGTACCACATGCTTGCCGACGAGCTGCACGGCGTGGCCGACTTCATCATCCCCGAAACGAATCACGTTCGTATTCAGGTTTACAAATACAGCATACACCTACATCATGGAGATGACGTCCGCGGTGGCGGTGGCATCGGCGGCCTTGCTCCTCCATTACTCCGTCGGGTGGCCCGTTGGGATGAACAAGAAGCAAATCGTGCCGACTACCACTGCATCGGGCACCACCACACGCAGATCGACTTTGGGCGCGTCGTCATCAACGGGAGTTTGATCGGCTTTGGGCCGTTCTCACAAAGCATCGGGGCCGCCGGTGAACCGCCGCAGCAAACGCTCTTCTTTATCGACGAGAAAAGAGGCAAGACCATGCTCACGCCGCTTTGGGTCGGCAAGAAAGACTGAGGTTTGACGGGCACCCCATCCCTGAGGCAGACTGAAGCACATGGAAGCACCGAAGGGCCCCCCGAACGACCTCGAACAGATCAAATCGGCCCTGGAGCTGCTCACCGGTAAGGTGAGCCACCTCATCACCGTCGTTGAAACACGGCGGGTGTTGGTCGAACGCTTCGACGACAGGTTGGTCCGGGCCGAAAAGCTCGAACGGGCCCTTGGTACCACCGCGTTGAAACTCGCCGCGGCGCGGGCCATTACGGGCCTACCGGCGGCCGCTTTCGCCGGGGCCGTCGCGGGATTGACGGTCGCCTGGATGTTCCTGCACGCCGCTACCGCCTTCGCCAAGTAGCACCCACTCCTGAGACGCGCTTGAGACTAGCCCCGGGTCGGGGTAGACTCATGCCATGAGCGAAAAAGCGGCCATGGCCCGTGCGGCGTGGGGGCATCTCGCCTACACCAGTTTCTTCGAGCGGGTTCTGCCGACCGCCGTCAACATGAGTATTCCGTACGGAGCGCTCGTTGCGATGATCGGGGCGGCCGCGAGCCGTACACTTTTCTTACCCGAGTCACCAGATCCCGAAGCGGAGCTACAACTCAAAGATGCGCACCACGTCGGTGTGGTCAATGTCGATGGGGCCTTTGCCATCAACATCACGACGGTCGACGGGAAGCTCATCAACGAGGCCGGAACCATCACGATCCCCGCGGGGGAACCAGGGGCGTTCGCGATTTGCTTCTGGAGCCAACAGCTCGGCGCGTGGGTCGCACTGACCGGTTGCTGCGCTGGCGGCGGCGGGATCGGTTGATCCATGGAACGGCTCCACAATCGGAGGCCGTCCCGAGATGCGGTCTATGGTACGACGGCTACGGGTGACGGCGCGACGGGCGCCACTGGGGCGTTAGGGCCTACTGGTGCGAATGGTGCGACTGGTGCTGGGGTTACCGGCGCGACAGGCAGCCCCGGGCCGACCGGCGCGACAGGCGCCAACGGAGCAACCGGTGCGACCGGCGCTGGAGCTACCGGTGCGACCGGAACCCAGGGGGCCACCGGACCTGGCGCAGGCGCTACTGGCGCAACCGGCGCAGGTGGTCCCGCCGGAGCAACCGGGGCGACGGGAGCCGGCGTTACCGGTGCGACTGGCGCCGCGGGTACAGTCGGAGCTACCGGAGCTGCCGGAGCCGCTGGCGCGACGGGTGCCGCCGGGGCAGTCGGTGCGACGGGCGCGCGCGGCGCAACAGGATCTACTGGCCCAGCCGGCACAGCCGGTACCGCGGGCGCCACCGGTGCGACCGGCGCTGCTGGGACAGCGGGGGCCACCGGTGCCGCTGGTGCTGTCGGGGCCACTGGTGCTGTTGGCGGCAACGGAGCAACAGGTGCGATCGGCGCCACAGGTGCAACGGGCGCCGCGGGCGCAACCGGAGCCGTTATCACTCCGACCCAAGCCACTGGTAGTGCAGTCAACTGGGGTGACGGAGTACAGCACACACTCATGACGACGCCAAACGTCGCCATCGGTTCGATCGGAGATGCGGAAGTCGATCTATTCGTACCGTACTCGTACTCGGGCGCCTCCGCCGCGCATATGTTCATCAGCATCGTGATCGACGGGTCCACAACATTCGATGCGCTCATTTCAACGCGACTGGGAGAGGGCACACCCGGCGTCAATGAGGACACGTTCGCATGGACGGGCCTCATAACTGGACTGACGCCCGGCAACCACACCTTTAGTGCTACGATCCAACTCACCGGCAGCGTTACGACAGCGGTAACACCTGCGACACCGCACTCGCGCATCGTCGTCAGCCCCATCAACTGACCTTGACGGTAGAGGCCGCTTCGGCCACACTACGGCATGTTCATCGGACTGCCGATGCGCGACGACGCGCGCCCTGAGACGAAGCGCATGATCTCCGGGCTTCAAGGACGACTTGGGATCGTGAAGGGCTGTCCGTGGGTGGACATCGCGCGGACTGAAATAGTCGAACTGTTTTTGGCGTCTGGTGAGGCAGAACTTTTGTTCGTCGATGCGGACAACTGGACCGACGTTGAGACCATCGCGGCCATGCGCACTGCCGGAGCGGCGATCATCACGTGCACCTACCGCAAACGAATCCCGCCGCATATCTGGTGCATGCAACCGCTCGAGGGCAAGCATCCGCGGTTGGCCCCCATGCGAACGGTGGACGGTAAACGGATCATCGAAATCGAAAGCGACGGCATGGGGTGTTGTTTGATCCAACGCCACGTCATCGAGACGATGGTCGCGAAGCACCCGGAGCTCGACTATGTGGCCGACGACGGCACCGCGCGGCATTGGCTCTTCCAACCGTTCATTGCGCTCGACCATACGGGCGTGCGGCGACCGGCTGGCGACGACCGGGCGTTCTTCCTTCGCGCGCGCGCGGCCGGCTTCAAGGTGGAGTGCCTGGTGGACGCGACCGTCTTCCATGACGGGATTGAAGGAAGACTCGCCGACGTGTTCAAGGACCCCTGACCGGCCCTTGACGGTTGAGCCTGCTCGCGCTAGTTCTTGGGGATGAGCGAAGAGCTAGACCGATTGATTGAAGAAGCGCGTTCGCGTCCGCCGATGACCGCGGCCGAGCGCGAAGAGCAAGCGCGGAGCTTCGCGGCCGGCAACGTTGGGATCGAGAACCCGGACGTAACGCGCGAAGTCGTCGACCAAGCCGCCGCGGCGGAGACCGAACGGCTCGCGCATATGGCCCTCGAGATGGACTTCTGGGCCGGCTGCCGAAATACTTTCGGTGAGGAAACTAAGCAGCTCCTTTATTTGCGAAAGATGGGCTTCGCACTGAGCCCGACGTGGCGGAGCAACTTCGCGTTCGACGCCAAGGGCCGATCGTTCATTGACTTCGGTGGTGGCCCGGTGAGCGTGCTGCTCAAATTCGACAACCTCGGAATGAGCACCGTCGTTGATCCCGCACCGTGGCCGGACTGGGTGCGTGCGCGATACGCAGCCTCCAACATCGACCTGCTGTCGATCGCAGCCGAGGACTATAGCCTCATGCACCAGCCCCACGATGTTGCCTTGGTTTATAACTGCCTCCAGCACGTTTCAGACCCAGAGAAGATCGTCAAAAACGCGCTCGCGTCCGCGAAGGAGTTGAAGCTCTTCGAGTGGATTGATACGCCGCCGCACCCAGGACACCCCCACACTATTCGCGCCGCGGACCTTGAACGCTGGACGGGTAAGAAGGGTACGACCGTACAACTCAACGGCGAATCGGAATGCACCGGAAGGGCGTGGTATCTGTGACGAAGTTCTGCCGAAGGTGCGATCGTGAAACCGAACGCACACCGACGGGCATATGTAGTCCATGCAATAATGCCAAGGCCAAAGCATGGCGAAAGAAGCACCCAGACGATAACAAAACCCGAGTGGCTAAATGGCGCGCAGAAGATCCTAAGCGCGCACGCGAAAGCGAAAATGCGTGGCACGCACGAAACGCCGATAAAGTACAAGCCTATCGACGTCAATGGTACGATAAGAACGCAGATAAAATCCGAGCCGCGTCGAAGAAGTGGTACGTCGACAATACAGATAGAGCCATCGAGACGCGTATGGCCCGCCGTGGTTGGTCCCGCGTAAGATTTGATGCGGCTTGGGAGTACCAACGGGGCCTTTGCGCAATATGTGATGTGCAAATGGTCCGTAGGGGCGAACCGCGTGCACATCGAGCATCGTGCGATCATGATCACACTACCGGCGCTCCGCGTAAACTCCTCTGCACAAAATGCAATGCCGGGATTGGTTTTTTTGATGACAATCCCGAAGTTATTCGTCGGGCAGCTTTGTACCTGGAGTCCTCCCATGAGTTCTAAGTTCAATTTCCACGTTCTAGGGTTGGTTCACACAGCGATCAACAAAGACTACATTTGCTGTGCGTACTCCATGAAGTTATTGAAATTTGTGGCCATGATGGTTCCGCGCGGCCACAACGTTACACTTTACTCCAACGAAGGCGCCGACGTCCCGTGCGAGAACGTTCAAATCTTCTCTGAGGAGGAACGCGCAAGCTTCTTCGGCGCCCACGATCGTAAGAAGCTCTACGACTTGAAGTGGGACAGTGACGAGCCGTATTGGCAACGCTTCAACGATCGTTGCATCGAAGCCCTACGCCCGCGGGTCAAAAAGGGAGACTTCATTTTGACAGCGGCCGGAAACGTCGCGCGGCCGATCGGCGATGCCTTTCCGGGGAGCTACAACGGCAACCAACAGACCGTATGCCTCGCGGAGCCATTTGTGGGCTACTACGGAATTTTCTCGAGGTACTGGGCCGCAGAGAGTCATGCGCATAGAGAGTGGCTCATGGGATCACTCGGCTGCAAGGTCGAGAATAACGATACGGCCACGATCGAGAACTACTGGGATCTACGAGACTTTGAAGTGGTCGATCTTCCGTACGTCAAAGCGCTTCAAGCGAAAGGGCCGTATTTCATTTACGTCGGTCGAATCATCCCTGATAAGGGTTGGGGCGTCGCAGTCGATGTCTGTCGCGACATCAATGCGCGATTGATTCTGTGTGGCCAGGGTGACCCTGGGGTCCTACCGGATCATGTCGAGTTCTTCGGCCCTGCCAATGTCCAAGAGCGGGCCGCACTTGTGACCGGCGCCACCGCCGCGTTCTGTGCCACGCATTTCCGCGAACCATTCGGCGGAACGGCCGTCGAAGCGCAACTCTGCGGCACTCCGGCGATCACCACTGACCACGGCGCATTTACTCAAACCGTCGAAGAGCGATGGCGCTGCGCCTCCCATCGAGAGTTCGTCGCGGCGGCGCAACTCGCGATGACGTTGACGCCGAGCGAACGCGCAATCATTCGGGTACTTGCCGAATCGAAGTATTCACTCGAAGCCATCGCACCGAAGTTTGAGCGCTTTTTCCAAAGGATCATCGACCGATTCGGGGCCGGCTGGTATGCCAAAGAACCCATCAACCCGGAGGATATCGCCGATGCTACCGCCGTCTGAGATCGTTCCGTGCGACTTCGATCGCATCGCGTCAGAGGAGCTGCCCCAAGCGACCCGCATCGCGGAGTACCTGTCCCGAAAACATCCCGGCGCGCGGGTGCTCGACGTCGGATGCGGCCCCGGCATCTACGTGACAGAGATGCGCAAGACGGGGCTCAACGCGTACGGCGTCGACAACGATCCGCGGCTCGTCGAATCAGAATTTCTCGCGTGCGACGACATCACGAAGATCGACGTCACGGAACTTTGGCCGTACGAGTTCGACGTCGTGCTGTCGCTCGAAGTCGGGGAACACCTTCCGCCAGAAGATGGAGCGCGGTATCTCGACTTTATTGACGGAACCGGCGCCCATATCCTTTACTTCAGCGCCGCGCGTCCGGGGCAGGGCGGCGAGGGCCACATAAATCTCCAACCGAAAGCGTATTGGGTGCAGGAGCTTCACGAGAGCGGCTGGTGGGTCGACCCCGACGCGACCGACGAGTGGCTCGGTTTCATGCGCAACGGCTATCACATGGGGTGGCTTACACAGAACGGGATCTGCCTGCGCCGTACCTGAGACCGCCTAGCCGCACGTCTGGCGGCGTGTCACGTCTCATTGTAATCTCAATGGGATGCCGAGCCGCAACGCAGGTGACGCCGATGTCGATCGGCTGAGAGCACAGCTCCAATTCGCGGGCAACGGCGCCATGGGTCCGACCGGACCCAGTGGGGCGACGGGCGCCAACGGAGCCACGGGTGCCACTGGGGCCGGTGTAACCGGCGCAACCGGGCCGGTTGGAGCGACCGGCAGTCTCGGCGCAACTGGAGCAACTGGAGCCGGTGTTACCGGCGCGACTGGCGCCAACGGTGCGACTGGGGCGAACGGCGCCACCGGGGCGACTGGCGCCGGGGTAAGGGGCGCGACGGGGCCCGCTGGTGCGACCGGAAGTGCTGGTGCGACCGGGGCCAACGGGGCGACCGGAGCTGGTGTCACCGGGGCGACTGGCGCAAACGGAGCCACTGGTGCTATCGGTGCGACCGGCGCGACGGGCGCAGGTGTGACCGGAGCCACCGGTACCATGGGTGCGACCGGCCCGGGCGGCGGCGCGAGCGGCCCGACGGGTCCGACTGGCCCGGCCGGTCCTGCCGGCGCTACGGGCGCGGGCGTCACTGGGGCAACTGGTCCCGCTGGAGCTGCCGGCAGTGCGGGCGCCACAGGCGTAAAGGGCACCACAGGGCCAACAGGCCCAGCGGGCGCGGTGGGTGGTCAGGGTGCCACTGGGGCGGCTGGAACAAACGGAGCCACTGGTGCTACCGGAAGTGGAGCGACAGGAGCAACTGGCGCCGCCGGGGCTGCGGGCGCGGTTGGCGCCACCGGGGTCAAAGGTACTACAGGCCCAACCGGCGCGGCCGGAACCGCCGGAGCAACTGGCGCCGCCGGGGCCGTCGGTGCGACCGGTGCAGTGGGCGCAACCGGCGCGAAGGGCACCACCGGGCCGACGGGCGCCGGGACGACGGGTGCCACGGGCAGCACCGGCATTCAGGGTGCAACCGGCCCGATCGGCGCAAACGGACCCCAAGGAGCCACGGGCCCCGTCGGCGCAACCGGTGCAACTGGTGGCGCGGGTCCGGCCGGTCCTGCCGGCGCAACGGGCCCGACTGGGCCAAGCGGTGCGACACTACACTCTCAGATTTTCAACGCCTCCGGTACGTTCAACGTACCAGCCACCGTCACATTCGTGATGGTCCAAGGATTCGGCGGTGGTGGCGCGGGCGGGGGCGGCGGTGGCGGATTCAACGCTACCCCCGGAACCAACTCACCCGGCGGTGGTGGCGGTGCTGGATCAAAGAAAAGCACCGAGTTCGTTCCGGTGAGTCCGCTCGCCGCTATTCCGGTTACCGTCGGATTGGGCGGTTCTGGCGGCTCTGGTGGTGCGGCCAACGGCGGTTCGGGGAGCGACGGCGGTAACGGCGCCGACAGCACATTCGGAACCATCACCTTTTACGCCGCATCGGCCGGCGGTGGCGCGAGTCAACACACACTTGGAATCGGATTCGGTGGTGTCAATTTCCAAGGCCCGAACCCGAGCAGCATTCTGCTCACACCTATGTTCGAGTCGGCCGATTTCAACGCGCTACCAACATTCTTCACTCCTGGCGCTGGTGGGCTCAGTGTAGGAAACACCGCGCCTGGGAACGCCGGCACACCGGGATTTACGAATACCACTGATCCGGCCGGAGGTTCGGCTGCTGGTGGCGTCGGTGGGGTCACAAACGTTGAGCCGGGCGGTAGCGGTGGTGGTGGCGGTGGTAATGGCCCAATGGGCATCGGTGGAGCCGGTGGTGCCGGTGGTGCCGGCAACAACGGCGCCCTCGTCAATGCAGGTGGTCCCGGATCACCGGCAGGCGCAAATAGTGGTGGTGGTGGCGGTGGCGGCGGCGGCGGAGGGAATACCCGTACGGCCAGTGGTTCACCTGGTGGCAACGGCGGCAACGGTGGTAGCGGCCAAATCATAG
>Ga0210402_10005770_pt1 | contig 11042 bp, 6 predicted proteins | sample IncBWC7MmetaG_FD_161055 | JGI IMG/M metagenome (GOLD analysis project Ga0210402, IMG submission 161055) | Forest soil microbial communities from Barre Woods Harvard Forest LTER site, Petersham, Massachusetts, United States - Inc-BW-C-7-M | ecosystem: Environmental > Terrestrial > Soil >... | reverse complement strand
CCCGGCCCAGTTCGGGGGCGATGGCGATTCCGTGCACGCCCGGCGTGTTCGGAATGCTGCCCACTACCGCCAGCGAATCGATGTCGACCACTTCCACCTGCGTCCCATGCGACACGTACAAACGCCGCGCCGCTTCGTCGACCGAGAGGTAGTCCCAACTCCCGTTGCCGGCGATGGGAATTTTCTTGATGACAGAGTACCCGCCGGATTGCGCGGGCGCGGCGGACAGGGCGCAGCCTAAAAACAACACTGTTACCAGACAGAGCTTGCCATTCAACATGGATTCATTCCTCGTCCGCAACCTTATGCGCCGCGCCTGAAATTTGCCTGAAGGCCGAAGTGCGCTCAGAACTTGAACCGCACCATGAGCTGAATCTGCCGCGGCAACCCGGTGCCAGTGTTCGGAGAAGCGGCGTTGTCGTTGTTGTTGTTGAAATTCACGGTCGTGTCGATAAGGCCGAGGCTGGCAGCTGGTTGAAGAACCCAGTTGTTGGTTGGGTTTCCAGACGCATCCGGCACATTGGTGTAGTTGAAGGCAGTGTTGTTTGGATTGGGATCGCCGAACTGAACGTGATTGAAGATGTTGAATACCTGGGCGCCAAACTCCATCGACACCCGCTCTGTCAGTTTCGTTTCTTTGGTCAAAGCCAAGTCGATCTGCCAAACGTTGATTGCCCGGATCAACCCGTTGGAAGCATCGCCAAAGCGGCTTACCAAGCCACAGGTGTTGGTGCAATTCCCACTGGCGTTGAGAAGCCCCGTTGGATCAAGCGGGGGAGGGGCGAAGGCCGCAGGATTGATGGGAAGGGTGTGGCCGTGTACACCTCCTGGCAGAAATATAGGAACGCCAGGAACAAGGTCGGGCCTCTGCGTGGTTTGGTCGTTCCCGTCCGGCAACTGGGAGGGACTGATGTTCATGGTGACGGTGAGGGGATGTCCGGTGTGCCAGACGCCAATGCTGCTCATTTGCCAGCCGCCCACGATCCGGCCCAATACTCCGCCGCTATTCAGGAACGGCTTGCCTGGGCCAAAAGGCAGCTCGTACACAGCATTCACCGTGACGTTGTTCCGAATATCGAAGACGCTGGGCCCCTTGTCGCACGCCAGACAATTCACATTCTCTGGACCGTTCGACTCCCCGCCGCCGACGGATCCGTCGTTAATGGAGTGGGACCAGGTGTAGCGGCCCTGGAAGGACAAGCCATTGGAGAGGCGTCGTTCGAGGCTAAGAAGCAGGGCATTGTAAGTGCTCGATCCGATGTCAGACTTGTAATCTACCGAACCGTACGGGTCTCCTCCCGGATAGTATTGGTCAAGCGGGCGGGTGCAGAGGATGTTGCCGCTTGCGTCCGTCCCCTGTGGTTGGGTTGAACAGAAGTTCACCCCTCCACGAGAGAACAGCCGTACTCCGCGCGATCCGAGATACTGCGCCGACGCCAAAAAGTTAGCGGGCAGTTCGCGATCGATCGTTAGGCCCCACGTTTCGACGTAGAGATCGCGGCGCCCGCGGCGCTGCAAGGCGCGAGGTTGCTGCGCCGGGGTCACAGGCAAGCCGCTGAGGTCGGGGTTGGTCTGCTGATAGGCGGGCAAGAGCGGTGTGCCGTTCGACGACGGATCGAAAGTGGCAAAGGCGGTATACCGGTCGCTCTCCAGCCCGGCGTTCAGATCGTCGTTCTGCGCCGCACCGTGGTAAATTCCAAAACCCGACCGAATTACCGTCTTCCCGTGGAAAATCTCGGGTGCCCAGGCAAGACTGACGCGAGGATCGAAATTCTTGTAATTGGCGTTGTAAAGCGCGGGGTTCGTCGGACACGGCTGAGTATTGATGGGTGTCGGAATCGGGGTGGAAAGGCTAAGTCGCCAAGTGGAGGCGGAGCCGAAGCAGACGCCGTGAAATTGGCTGACATCGAAGACCGTGGTGCGGTTGTCGGCCTCGTGCGCTACACCGTAGTACTCCCAGCGCAGGCCCAGGTTCAGCGTCAGGCTGGGAGTGACCTTCCACTCATCCTGGAAATACGGCATATAAAATGTGCGTCGTAGCTTGTGGCAGCACCACGTCGAGGTGTAGGAAATTCCGTAAAGATTGCCGCTCTCGAATCCTGGATTCGACGGGCTGGCGCCGTCCTGGAAGGAAAGGGTGTTGCCGGCAGTCAGACCTTGATTCAACCGAACCCGTCGAATCTCTATCCCTGTCTTGAAGGTATTCCAGCCACGCACCAAGGTGAGGTTGTCCACAACACCGAAAGTGGTGCCGACCTCGTGATCCGCCTGATTGTTGTTGATCCCGACCCAGTCGTTGGTTTGAACGGAATAGGGCAAAGGAGGAATCTGGGGATTGATGAACGGGGCTCGGTTCACGAAAACTTTGACCTCATTCACCAGCCTCGGTGAGAAAGTGTTCTGAAGCGCGACATAGTAGCCGGCGGGATGATTGTCCGTCTGAATTAGGTCGTAGGGAAGGGAACCGCTGCCATTGGTACCGCTCACTAGACTGATGTCGCGGTGGGCGCTGCCGTATAACCTGATTTTTTCACTGATGTTGTAGTCCATTCGAATCAGCCACGTGTCTTCGTGGACGGTGGTTGTGGCGGGTACAGTCAACAGGTCGGAGTCCGGAAGTCCATTCGCCGTCTGATCCGCAAAGGCGGTGTCGGGATAGACATGCAACGGGTTGCAGGTTCCGATGGCACCGGTAGACGCGCGCCAGGGGAAGGCCTGCAGGATGGAGCACATCTGTGGCGTTCCACTTGGATTTAAGTTCACGCCGTCTCCGCCAAGCAGGGTCCCGCGCGCGGCCGCGGCGGTAGGCACCAGGAGTTGGTTGGTGGTCTGCCCGTACTGACGAAGGCCCTCGTAGTTGATGAAGAAGAACAGCTTGTCCTTCTTAACTGGACCGCCCAGGGTCATCCCATATTGTCCGTAGCGAAACGGCGGAATGGCGGCAAGACCAAGAACGTTGAAATCGTTAAAATTCCGCGCATCAAAAGCAGAGTTTCGCAAGTAGCCGAACACGCTGCCATGCCAGTCGTTGGTGCCGTGTTTGGTCTCGACGTCGATTTGGCCGCCGGCTTGAGTGCCGTATTCCGCGTCATACAAGGCGCTGTTAACGCGATACTCCTCGATGGCGTCCTGGGAAATCTGCAGCCGAGTCTGCGACTTTTGCGCCTGCTCCTGAATGCCGCCGGCGTCCACGCCATCAATCTGAAAGTTGTTGTCGTCTCGGGCTCGGCCGGCGAATCGGATAGTACGTTGATCGCCACCCCCGTCATCCTGTGCAAACGGTGCTAGTAAAGACAGGCTGGACCAATCGCGTCCGTTGTTGGGGAGGCTGGTGATCTGCTCCGAGTCAATTACCGTCGACGCTTCGGCAGAGCTGCGGTCACCGGGTGCGGTCGAGGCCTTGACTTCAATGTGCTCGTTAATCGCTCCCACGGCGAGTGGGACGTCCAACGTGCGGGTTTGGCCGACGCGCAGGATGACGTCCTGAACTACCTTTGTCTTGAAGCCCGCGTTCGAAACCGTCACTGTATAGTCCCCCACCGCCAATCCAGGGAAACGGTAATAACCCTTGGAATTCGTATGCTGTTCTTCGCTCAGGCCAGTCTCCACCGCGACCACCTTCACGGTGGCGCCAACAATCACTCCTCCCGAAGGATCACTGACGGTACCCTCGAGCGAGGCGCGATCCACCTGGGCATGTGCCGGTGCAATTCCCGCAAGCGAAAACAGTGCGCCGACCACCAGCGCCGGTACGAATCTCGGCAATAGGGAGAGGGTCGAACGGCAATGATTCAAAGTCATTTCAGCTCCTTGCGGTACAAGAGAATGCTGGATCGGGAGAGGCTCTCGCCTTGGCCGGGGGCCACAGCGACAGAGATGGTCCCTCTCTGGCATCGTTTGGAATGCAGTGGACTAGATGAGTGGGAATCCTAGAGTTCAGGTGTGACGCAGGTATGAATACCAAGTTAATATTTTTTCAGGTTGGTGAACGCCGCCCCAGTTTCCGCTCTAAACTGTGGAGGCATTGGGACTTCTGCCGAACGAGTCCCCCGGCAACACATCCGATGAAGCTGCTGATCGTGGAAGACGAAGCGCGTATGGCCGATCTTCTTCGCAAGGGCTTGACCGAAGAAGGCCACACCGCTACTTGTGCGTCCGATGGCGCCGAGGGTTTAGCCCTGGCGAAGTCCTACGAGTTTGACGTGATTATTCTCGACGTCATGATGCCCAGGCTCAGCGGCTATGAGCTTGCCAGGCGTCTGCGCGCGGATAAAGTTCGAACCCCCATCCTGATGCTGACGGCCCGCGATTCTGTGCCCGACATTGTTCGCGGTCTCGATTTGGGCGCCGACGACTACATGACCAAGCCGTTTTCGTTCGACGAACTGGTGGCGCGTCTGCGCGCGGTTAAGCGGCGCGCGCTGGTGGCGCAGGATACGAATCTTCGCGTCGCCGACCTGGTTCTCGACCCAGCCAGCCGGGAAGTGCTGCGCGGCGAAGAACGAGTCTCGCTGACCCGCACGGAATACAATCTGCTGGAACGCCTTATGTATCGCGCCGGCAAGGTAGTGTCCCGTCGCTCGCTCATCGAGTCGGTCTGGGGCTTTGACCGCGACATCGAAGAGAATACCTTGGACGCTTTCATGCACTTGCTGCGCAATAAGATCGATCCGCCCGGCCGCCCCAAGTTGATTCACACCGTGCGCGGCGTCGGATACACGATTCGCCCGGATGGTCTGGCGTGAAAAATGCTGGCCTGAGCAGACCGGAGTGAGAAGACTGGTATGACAAGACTATCCATCGGCGTCCGCCTCACGCTCTGGTACCTGGCGATCTTTGCTCTCGGCCAAATCGTCTTCGCCGCAGGCATGTGGATCATCCTGCGGCACAATCTGTACGACATGGTCGATGACGACCTCGAAACCCAAGTCGACGACTTAAAGAATTTTCTGCAGTCTCAGAAGAAAGATGCGTCGATTGCCAAGCTGCAGGAAGAGGTGAACGAAGCTTACGCCATCGAGCATTCCGGCGATTATCTCGTACTTTATGCCGAGAACGACCAGTTGATTTATCGTTCCGCGTTCCTGCAGACGCACCAGTCGGCGCTCCTTCCGCGCGAGCAAATAAAGCGGCCCATCGTGACAAGCCGCCGGATCGATGGCCGCCCTTTCCGTTTTACCCTGCAGAACTTGGACATCAACGGCCACGCTTACACCGTGGAGATGGGCATTCCGGCAGACGACGCGGTCGAGACTCTCCACTTATTCCGTTTCTATCTGTTGATGCTCGCTCCTGTGCTTTTGTTGGCGGCCGCCGGCGGCGGCTACTGGCTGAGCCGGAGGGCCCTGTCTCCCGTGGACGCGCTGGTGCGTACCGCGCGCGAGGTCAGCGGAACCAACCTCACCAGCCGTCTGCAGAAACTAGAAACCGGCGACGAACTGCAGCGCCTCTCCGACACGTTGAACGAAATGCTTGACCGGATCGAATCTGCGTTCCTGCGAATCACCCAATTCACCGCCGACGCTTCCCACGAACTCAGAACCCCCGTATCTCTGATTCGCACCGAGGCCGAACTGGCGTTGCGCCGGTCGCGGGAAGAAGCCGAATACAAGGAGTCGTTGCGCCACATTCTGCTCGAAGCCGAACGCACGACTGCACTGATCGAACAGTTGCTGTCCATGGCCCGCGCCGACTCCGGCCGCGAAACGCTCCGCCTGCAGCCCGTCGAGTTGCGCGAGACCCTGCGCAGCATCGTCGACGGGTGGCAACAGGTGGCCACCATTCGCAACCTGCGATTCTCCGCGACTCTCGATGCTCCCGATATCTCCGTCATGGGCGACGAGACCTTGCTGCGCCGCTTGGTCGACATTCTGCTCGACAACGCTTTCAAATACACGCCCTCGCCCGGTTCCGTTCACCTGTCGCTCGAATCGAAAGGCGAGAGCGCCGTGATCACGGTTCAGGATTCCGGGATCGGCATTGCCGAGGAAGAACGGGCGAAGATTTTCGAACGCTTCTACCGCGTCGACAAGGCCCGAAGCCGCGCCCAGGGCGGAGCAGGCCTTGGTCTGGCCATCGCGCGGTGGATCGTCACCCAACATCGCGGCTCCATCGGGATCGAAAGCAGCACCGCCCCCGGCGCCACCTTCCGCGTGGAGTTGCCCACGATCAAAGCGCCCGTTCTCAATCCCCAGCCCGCCTGATCGATGTTCAAAATTCGCAACTGCTGCCGTACAATGGAAACACCTTCCCACGCCGGGATGGCGGAACTGGCAGACGCAGCGGACTCAAAATCCGCCGACCTTCGGGTCTTGGGGGTTCGACTCCCCCTCCCGGCACCAAACCCCAAAAGCCCACAGAATACGCGGCTAGCTGGTGCTAGCTCCCGGATGAGATGCACTCTGGAGCAGACACAGCGGATTTCGCGTCATATATGGTCACGAAATAAAAATCTATCGCATTGAAATCCATAGGTTTATGGGGACGTACCGTAGTAGGAGTGGCTTACACGTCAGTGACACATCTTAAGATTCGCACCGCCTCCAATCGAATAGCGAATGACGACTGACGACCGGGACTACTAATCAACCTTGGCGGCAAGGGTCACGTTCGACAAGCGTCCAGACCGCGAACCGGACACTAAGGCTTCGCAACGGCATCGGCGACATCCGCAAATCTCAAAAGGCCTGCGAGAGTTCGACTCTATCCGCGCGCACGATGTTTTGCTCCGGCGTTGAGTCGTTGTCACAGACATCGATATGTGTCATCCCTCACTGGTGTGGAATGACGTATTTCAACACCTTCGTAAGCGTCCGGTCGAGGCCATATTGACAGCGTCCGGATGAGTTGATGGATAAGTGTCCACGTAAAGAATAAGTGGACACTTGCGAACACGGATGAGGATAAGAGTGGGAAGCTATTTCGATGAGGACGGGAGCCGCTTGTAGCGATATCCCCGAGGTTTGAGTTGCTGATTCACGTAGGTGCCCTTGGAGTCGGCGGCGAGGAATGCGGTGTATTCTTCGGCGCGCACGTCAAAGTATTGATAGACCTCGCCCGATTGACGAAACTCCAGTTCCAGCACGCGTTCCTGGGGAGCGTAGCCGATGCTGGCGATACTGCTGGACTCTACTGGAACTCTCTGCATTTTCGAATCGAGCGCCTTCCGGGCACGCTCTCTCCTTGGATGCGAATGACGTCAAGGAAGGAACTCGCTCACTTGTCTAGACGGTCACAACCGGACGCCTACACCTTCATCCGCTGCGCCCCCGAAGACGCGAAACTCGAGTCACGCCCACAAGCAAGACATTGGCGCAGCAACAAGACGGTCGCCGAAGGGGACCGGCCTTCCGCCATCGTAGAGAACCACTCCCAGCTTGAAGTTATCGCCGCAGGCCTCCGCCAACTTTCGGAGTCCCTTGAAGTCACCAGCATTCACGGTAGCGCTCGCTTTGACTTCGATACCGACCAATGCGCCACTTCCCGTTTCAATCACAAGGTCAACCTCGTCCAGATCTTTGTCCCGGTAGTGGTGTAAAGCGCAGCTCTCATCAAACCAAGACGCCTGTTTCAGCACCTCAGAGAAAACAAAAGTTTCCAGCAATGGTCCAAAGATTGTCCGGTCTTTCTCGACCCGCTCAACACTAGCTCCTAAGAGTGCGCCGAGCAGGCCCGAGTCAAGGAAATGCAGCTTGGGCGTCTTTACCAGACGCTTCAACTGGTTCCGAAACCACGGTTCTACCCGACGAACGAGAAACAACTGCTCCAGGATGGCCACGTATTTCCTTGTGGTCTTGTCGTCAAACCCAACTTGGCCGCCTATCTGCGTGAAATTGGTGAGCTGGCCAGAATGGTGTGCAAGAACCTGTAGAAGACGCGGCATTTGGTCGAGTTTTTCCACGTCGGCAACCTCGCGCACATCCCGCTGCACGATGGCTCTTACATAATCGCGTGCCCATGTCTGGCGTCGCTTTGGATCTTCACGACGCAGCATTTCGGGGTAACCGCCAGTCAGCACGGCTTGTACTAGATCTTTGCCGATCATCAGCTCCGCGGGTTTGCCGAGTTTGCTATCGAACGCTGCTTTGAGGAAGCCCGGTTTCTTACCTCGGATTTCAGCCCGTGAGAGGGGCAGAAGGCTCACGATCTCCATGCGGCCAGCTAGACTCTCCGAGACTTGAGGCAGGGTGAGAATATTGGCTGAGCCCGTCAACAGAAACCGGCCGGCCCGGCGATCATCATCGACTGACTTCTTGATAGCCCGGAGAAGGTCGGGCACTCGCTGTACTTCGTCAATGGTCGTTCGGTCAAGAGCGCGCACCAACCCAGTTGGATCGCTGCGCGCTGCAGCCAGAACTGTGTCGTCGTCCATGGTGATGAATTCGCGTTTGCCCCCGACTAAATCGCGGACCAGCGTGGTCTTGCCGCACTGGCGCGGCCCCGTAACCATGACGACCGGCGTGTCCTTGAGCGCGGTGGCCACCAGTTCGGCGGAAAAGCGAGGAAAGAGGGCGTGATCGGTATCGTCCATGCCGGGCGAAGGCTCCGTCTGATTCGGATTAATATCCCGTCTATTTCGGATTATAGACTCGGCTGATCCGGGACGCTGGACATTTGATGGGACTCATTCGGGTTCGTGGGAAGTGACCTGGGGTGTGAAGTACATGATGGCTCCTTCGCGGACTCGATCCGAACTTGTATCTCGGCGGCTCCTTTGCGAGTATCCGTCACTAGGGTTTCAGGCCGCCATTTTCGCAATCTGATTGGCTAGCACGCACCACCCCAGTACTCTCTTCACCGTGTGACAGCGGCGAGAGGGATCTGCTCCCGCTCGGGTGAGATTGGGAATTGATTAGAATGCACACGGGAGCGGGAAAGGCGGCATTTTTGCCCCGCTCGGAGCCATCAGATAGAAAGCGCTCGAAAGAGCGCGTCGTCGCGAGGTTTTTGTTGCGACTTGACCCGGTGGAAAATCGTTCAAGAACCGACACATTTACTTACACACTTCCACGCCTCGTTGAATGTAAACATTTTATTATCATAACTATACGGTGACACGCAGCGGACTCAAAATCCGCCGACCTTCGGGTCTTGGGGGTTCGACTCCCCCTCCCGGCACCAATCCAAGAACCCATAAATATGCAGCTACTTGGCCTCGCTCTCCGCATGCGATGAAACCTGTGCAGCAGGCGCAGGGGCCTTTGCGCCAATATATAATCAACGAGCGTTTAGTCGATCCAACTGAAAATAGTAAATTTACTTACAAGATGCTGTAGTGAGCATGGCTTACACACCTCTTCCACACTCTCAGGTTCCCCCGATCCTCGACCATCGAGCCTGGGCTGGATCAGAAGAGTCGCGGTGCAAAATCCTTCAGATCGCGGCGCCAGGTCTGCCACTCATGGTCCGTGCCCGGTGATTCGTAGAAGACGTGCTGGATGTTTGCTTCCAGTAGGGACGTATGCAGTTTCTGGAGTCCTGCGCGCATTCTCTCGGGCTCATTGGTTCCGACTCCAATCCAGAGCAAGTGCACTTTCTTGCCGAAAGCTGCCGGATCAGCGAACACTCCGTTGTAGTCGGTCTTGGGATCCAGTTTGCGATTGCCGAGGACGAGCATCCCGCCCGCTCCACTGAAGCCGCCGATGTAAGAGAACAGATCGAGATGATCCAGAGTAGTCTGGAAGGTCTGCATGCCGCCCATCGACAGGCCTGCCATCGCGCGATGCTCGCGGTCGGGTAACGTGCGGAAGGTGGAATCAACGTAGGGGGTGAGAGCTTGCGTCACATCATCTTCAAACGCCGCTGCCATGTCCTGCATCGCCTTCAGCATTTCTGGTGATCCGAACCCTTTTGCGAACAGATCGACAGGCGCCTCGCCCGCGCGGTGCGCGTAGCCGTAGGCCATCACCACGATCATCGGCTTGCAACTCTTGGCCGCGATCAAATTGTCGAGGATGAAATTGGCGTTGCCCTGACGGACCCAGCCGGTCTCGTCCTCACCAGCGCCGTGTTGCAAATAGAGCACCGGATAGCGTTCCTTTGTTTGCGTATCGTAGTTCGGCGGCAGATAGACCAGCGCATGCCGCCAGCTACCCGTTACCTTCGAGTTGTACCAAACCTCCCGTACCTGGCCGTGGGGAACGTCCTGAATCGAGTAATAGGTTGAACCCGGTTCCGGAACCTCTACGCCGCTTGCAGGTTTTCCTCCTCCGAAGAAGGCGTGAGTGTTGGGATCGCTGACCTCGGCGCCGTCGATGATCAGCGTGTAGTAGTGAAAACCAGGAACCAGCGGCGCAGTGGTGATGGTCCAGAATCCATCCTGCTGTTTCTCCATGTCCACTTTCGGGCCGCTCCAGAAGTTCAGTCGGACCTTCGTAGCATCAGGAGCTTTCACGCGAATCTGTACTCTGCCAGTACCGTCAACCCGCGGATACTCTGCTGCCCAGACATTCGTCGTAGAGGGCTGAAAATTGCCTGATTCCTGTGCCCAACAAAAACTCAAAGACAGGAAGACCAGTATTGCGAATCGCCGCATGTTTTTCTCCTTCGTTGTCATCGAATGCGAACCATAACGCTGGCTGCCCGGCAACTCTGCCGTGAGGTTCAGAGTTGAGCTCCGCCGAAATCCAGTTAACGTCACTGCTCAACTGAGACGACGGTTACAGACTTAGGCTCCAATTTCAAAGTCAGCTTGCCGGCCTGAACCTTCGGGGAGATCGGCTTCGGTATGACTGTGTTAGCTGCGTCGAAAGTATTGACACTGTCGACCTTCGGCGCTGTCAGAGTTTCTCCGCTCGCTGATTTCGCCGTAATACCCGCCAAAGCCGCCTCGACTTCGACCGGTTCGTTGGGATCGAGATTAGTAATCTCCAGCCACAACTTGCCGTTCGTGTCTTTCGCCGCGATCGCATCCAGGCGCGGCAGCGCCGCGTCCCCATGTGTGTACCGACCGGCATCGAATGTCACGGGGATGAATGTTGCGTCCTGGAACGGGACATACATTTTGAAGACGTAGTAAGTTGGAGTCAGGACCATCTTCTCTT